>Ga0316217_10001347_pt1 | contig 32217 bp, 25 predicted proteins | sample 1anoAmetaG_FD_203633 | JGI IMG/M metagenome (GOLD analysis project Ga0316217, IMG submission 203633) | Freshwater microbial communities from Trout Bog Lake, Wisconsin, USA - 1anoA | ecosystem: Environmental > Aquatic > Freshwater > Lake > Hypolimnion/Profundal zone | place: USA: Wisconsin... | reverse complement strand
ACCGACGACCTTACGGGCGCCTGCGCATGACTCGGGGCCGATGCGGTTCGCTATTCCTTCATCGTGTGGGACTGACCCCCACTATCTCTCGCCGGTTTTAATCGGCGCAACCAGGCAAAGCCATTTGACTCTGACCACGCCCAGAGGAGTGGGTTTTCAAGGCTCACTAAAAAGCCGCACCCATGGAGATCCAGGGGTGCGGCTTTTGATCCTACCGTTACAAAGGGTTTATTACTTTGCAGCCGGGGCAGCAGCGTCAGCAGGAGCAGCCGGTGCGGCTTCCTTCTTGGCAGCTTTGGCTTTCTTTGCTTTTTTGGCTTTCTTTGCTTTCTTTGCTTTCTTTACGGGAGCTTTTTCAGCGGTTGCAGCAGGTGCAGTAGCATCGGCAGGTGCAGCCGGGGTAGCGTCAGCAGCGAAAACAACACCAGCGAAAGCAACGGCAACGAGAGCAGCAACGATGGAGGACATGATCTTTTTCATTTGGAATCTCCTGAAAGTGGTTTTTTTAAGTCGTGCTATTGTTAATAGCACTGTCCATGCCAACCTCGTTGGATCGTTCAAACCACTGAAAATGCGGCACTTAGGCCACGAGGGCATCTTGCAGCCACCACAACCATGCCGCATTTACTCCAAGGCCTACCTCAAATGGAGTGAACCTTCACTTCGTCCCCGTTGAGGGGTCATCCAATGCTCCATTTGCGGGATTTGGTTCCTGAGAAGTTACTGAGCAAGGGGGCCCTTCATGCCAGTTCCAGGAAAAATCAACAAAGCAGCAACTGACCATCGGCATCGGCATCGAATTCAATAACCCCACCGCTATGGACCGGAACAGGGTGGACGGCAGCTGCCGCTAACGGGGGGACCTGATCTTCTTTTTGGATCTCCGCCGGCGGATCGGCAGCTCGGAGGATGCGTTCACCCTCCTCGGACGCCCGCTTCGCCAGTTTGTCGCAGCGCTCGTTAAACGGGTGCCCCGCATGGCCGGGCAACCATTCCCAGGTGATCTCATGCTTGCTGGAGAGGGAGGCCAGCTGCCGCCACAGGTCCTGGTTCTTGAGGGCGTCGGGAGTTTCCAGGCGACCGGCGCGGATCCAACCCCGGAGCCATGCGCTCATCCCCCGGACCAGATACTGTGAGTCGCTGAAGACGCGCACCCTCTTCGGGCTATGCAGCGCTTCCAGCCCCCTGATCGCCGCGATGAGTTCCATCCGCTGCGAGGTGGTGGAGGTCTCAAAACCGCTCAACTCCTTTTGGTGCTCGCCATAGCGAAGAATCACCCCGTACCCCCCCGGCCCCGAGTCCCTGCCCGAACCGTCGCTGTAGATCTCCACCACGCCGGACGGCGGCGGGGTGAAGGCAACCTCCAGGGCCGCGAATTCCAACTCGCGCAAAAGCGGAATCAGATCCGGGAGGTTCGGTGACCGGCTCTGCAGATCGGCAAGGGAAACTTCCAGGGACACGTCATAACGGACGGTGGCCAGCCTTTTCGAGAGCTGGGCCTGGTCGGCGTGCAGATGCAAACTTTCTCGGCGGTTCTTCCCGTTTACGAGACTTTTCCACTGCAAAACCCCATCCAGGGAACCGAACTGCTGTATCAACCTGGCCGCTGTCTTCTCGCCTATCCCGGGGACTCCCGGGATATTGTCCCCCGTGTCGCCTGCCAGCCCCAGCACATCCGCCACCAGCTCAGGAGGGACACCGAAGCGGTCGAGGACCTCTTGCGGCCCTGAGTACTTCCCTTTCATGGTGTCCAGAAGGCCGATTCTGTCGTTGACTATCTGAAGCAAATCCTTGTCGCCGGTGACGACCGTCACGGCAATGCCTTCAGCAGCGAAGGTGCGCGCCAAGGTTGCCAAGACGTCGTCAGCCTCAAAACCGGGTGCTTCCAGGGCGGTGATGTTGAGGGCCTGCACCATCTTCCGTATATAGGGAAGCTGCACCACCAAATCCTCGGGCATGGGGTCCCGATGGGCTTTGTAGGCAGGGTAGATTTCGCGGCGAAAGGTATCTTCCCTGGGCGGGTCGAATACGACGGCAAAATAATCGGGGCGATGCTCCTGCAGGAGTTCCAAAAGCATCCTGGTGAAACCTGAAACGGCATTGGTCGGCATCCCGCCGGAGGTGGCACCTTCCCGGAAGCCAAAGTAGGCGCGATAGATGTAGCTGGACCCGTCCAGTAAATAGAGCCGCGGCGATGATGCCATATTCTCTCCCCAGTGTTCCCGCCGGATTCTACTACCTGCAGGGCGGCTTTACAACCGCATATCCGGAACCGGCCACTTCGCACCTGGCATTTCCACCCGGCAAAGACATGGTAGGGGTAGCCCGAACCTACGGCAGGAAGTGGCGGTCTTTAGGAGGCGGTTATGTCGAAATAGGGTCCGGGGCGTTCGGTGAGAGGTGTGAAGGGGAATGAGGGAGAGGTTTATTTCCTCCCGATGAGATGCGGGGAAGCCTTTCGATGCGGTCGGATAGTATCATTTCGGTGCCCCCATCGTCTCTACCCGGTTACGCCCATTCTGCTTGGCCCGGTAGAGTGCATCATCCGCCTGGCGCAACAGCATTGAGACGGTTTCAACTTGGGGCGAGGGATAGGAAGCAACCCCCAGACTAACCGTGACTGCCAGACCATCCATGGGCGGCGCAAATGAGAGGGACTGTACTTCCTCCCGAAGCCGCTCGGCAACCACCATGGCACCGGCTAAGGGTGTATCCGGGAGCACAAACAGGAATTCTTCCCCGCCATAGCGGGCCACCACATCGAAGGCACGCAAATTCCTTTGTGCCGCGGCTGCAATGGCCACGAGCACTTCGTCTCCTCTTTGATGCCCGAAGCTGTCGTTTATCAGTTTAAAATAATCCACGTCAAAGATGACGAGAGAGAGAAGTTCGTGTTTCCGTTTTGCCCGTTCAAATTCCTTGTCGAGGGCTTCAGTCACGTACCTGCGGTTATGCAGATTCGTGAGAGGGTCTGTGATTGAGAGTTCTTTTAGATGCTCGTTGGCGCTTCGTAGTTCGTCCTGTAACCTCTTGATTTTCAGATGCACCTTGACTCTTGCCACCATTTCTGCGCTATCGAACGGCTTGGTGACAAAATCGCAGGCACCTTGTTCGAGCCCCTTTAGCTTCGAGTTTCGGTCTGAGCTGCTGGTCAGGATTATAATCGGAATGTCCTGCAGCTCCGGCCGGGCACGCACCATTTCCAAAAACCTGAAACCGTCCATGCGCGGCATTTCCAGGTCGCAGATTACCAGGTCCACCCGGGTTTCTGATAAGAACCGGAAACCTTCGAGACCGTCGTTCGCCTCCCGGTATTCGTCAAAAAGCGCCGAGTCCCGCAGTGCATCGGCGATTTGATTGCGAGCCAGTTTTGAATCGTCGATTATCAGGATGCGGGAAGTCATCATTTTTTCTCGCAGCATGCATCTGGGCTGGCAGGTACCAGCGTGGCTACCCGGCTGTGGCAGGATAAAGAGGCCGCGCCCGCCGAAAGCTGATAACTGCCGGCAAGCCTTGTCTGTTTCGCGTTTGGTATTCTCCTGACTCCCCTGCCGACACCCTTAATTATACCTGGCTTTGCGCCTGCGGTATTTAGGTCGGAACAGTCGTCCGTTATAGTGCGCTCTGTCATGCGTAAATCGGTTGAATTCCAGGTCACGGTAATGTCGGATTGCATCCGTTCTGAAGCGCAGTAAGACCTGGGGGAAATACCTTCTGGTAGCAAGTGTCCATGGTCCGTTGTAATACGGCCCCCGATACCAAAGCCCCCGGTAATTGTAGAAGTAACCACCCTCAGCATAGACCAGGTCGTAAGGCACCCCGGCTGCGACATAGAGATTAAGTGCCGGCGCATAGATGAACTGGGGCGCTTTTTCAGCATAATCTTCTGGCTCCGCTGGCAAAGCGGCGTATGGTCCCGGCTCCGGCGACAGATTGGGGGGTGCAGGGGGTGCGTCGGGTGGAGGCGGCACAATTGCCGGGGTCATGACAGGGGGCAAGTGGGCTTGAGCCACGGGTCGAGGAGGCGCTGCTTCCACCTGAGGCCGGTAGCCAGGCACCTGGTTCCCATAGGAGGACATGCACTGGACATAAGCACTGTCATATCTGAGTTGCGTTTCCGGCCCGTATCCCTGGTCTGAACTTGAGCCCGCCAACGAACCGACAAAGAGCCCTCCTGCAGCTCCGATTAAGGCACCGACTCCTGAGCCGACTACGGCACCTACCCCCGCCCCTACTGCCGTGCCGACAACGGCTCCCGTTGCTACGCTGCTGTCACCGGCCTGTGGGGACGCCCCGAGTTGTTCTTCGGCCCAGCGCCGGCAACTCGCGTCTTCGTTCTGGAATACGGCAGGAGGCTTATTGGAAGCTGGCTGTACATTGACACTTGGCCCGGGCGGGATAGTGGCGCAACCGCTCAATATCAGAAGCGGAAGCAGTGGTGTGAGCTTTTGTATGAATCCCATTAATCAGATCCTCTGTTTTATCAGCATAAGCGCTGAGAACGGTACCATTGCCTCTCAAACATCAAAGACTTATGGCCGAGGATTGCATAAAAATAAGGAAACAATTGGGAAGAAACGTGAATATGACGTCGTGCTGGGTAAACGGCTCGGCAAGGCCGGCCTCTGGGATCCGCTCCCTGCAACACCGGTTCCCCTTGGCGGTCAGCCTCGCTCGTTGCTGTCCGCCGGCTTGCGCGCCAGTTCCTTCAAGTGACCGTTCTGGGCGATTTTCACCCTCTGGTTTGCTTCCAACTTCACCCAGTCTGTAGTCCCCGTCCGCCTCATGGGCAAGTCACCTCAATCATGCTGTCAGAATAATTTTGTCACCCACTTTAGAGGAAGGCGCACTCGGGTGCTAAACAGTTATAATTTACTTACATAATTCTGGTGTTAAACTGTTAGTGAATTATACATAACACAGGCTCACCCTTTTGAGGGTGAGTACCATCGTGGCGCAGTTGTGTTTCGTGCGCGTACTGACACGGGTGCCGGCATGGGAAACGATATTCTGACCACAATCATTGCAGTGGAGCAGGAGATCCAGGCACGGCTTGCTGTTGAGGAACAGGCGGCGGCGCAGTTGCTGGGCCAGCTCAAGCGAGATCTGGAGCTGGAAGCGTCACGGGAAGAGGAGCTGCTGGCGCTATCCGTTCAAAAGGCCTTGGCCGCTTGCAAAGCGGAAGCACGGCAGCTTGCTGAGGCCGCGGCACGCCGCGCCGCCATGCGTGCCGAACAGCTCGACAGTATCGATGACCCGACCCTTGAACGGTGCATCATGAAGTATCTCAACCTGATCACCGTGGTGCAATCCCAATGATTGCCAGGATGGTCAAAATCGAAATTGTTGGACCCAATGGGGTGCTGCAGGAGGTTTTGACCCTTTTGCGCGAGTTGGGGGTGTTCCAAATCGAGCAGGATAGCACCGGTTTTATCGCGTCGGGGGACGAGAGGAAGGTAAGCACCCTGCTTCTCGATGAGAAGACCCTGGCCGAGCGAGCCTTTTACCTTGGGTTGCGGACACGGATTGACGAGCTCTTTTCCTGCCTGCCGCAGGAAAAGACACGACAGAGCTATCTCGACCCCGGCAGCATGCTGGAATCCTTTGCCGAAACCGTCCAGAGGCACGGCGCCATCTGCCGGGAGTGGTGCAGGAAAAGGGAGTCTCTGCAAAAGGAGCTGGCGGAACTGCATCGCTACAGCATATTTTTCGGGGCGCTCGAACCTCACCTCGGCAAGCTGAGCCCGAAGAGCAGCCTGGATTTCATCGGCATAACGGTCAGGGAGCCTGCCGCACTGGCCGAACTGGTTCCGGTCCTCTCCCGGCTGACTGCGGACCGCTTTGAAACCGTCGCCATCAAGGCGGCAGACGGCAGCCTCATCTGCCTTATCATCCTGGAAAAGGAGAGCGCGCAAAAGGTCCGGTCCATTCTCGGTGAGCATCAGGTGCCCGAAATGACCTTCCCGGCGGCTTTGACTGAACTCCCGTTCCTGGAAAAAATCCGCTTTCTGCGCACCCGGATAGAGGATGCCACAGCCGGGCTTGCTGCGATCGACCAGGAACTGGCGCGGTTTGCCAGGCGCTGGGGGGCCTTCTATGCACGGGTGCAGAGCTGGATTGACGACAGGCTCGCGCTCTTCGCGAACGTGGCCTATCTGCACCAGACCGGCATGTGCTTCTTCATCCATGGATGGACGCCGGAGGAGGATATGGCAAGGCTGGAGCAGGAGACATCCAGCACCTTCGGTGGCGAGGTTGTGGTGGTGCGGAAGCAGATACTGGAACAAGACCTGGACCAGGTGCCGGTTACCCTGCGCAACTCACCCTATTTTCGCCCCTTCGAGCTGTTTGCCCGCCTGCTGCCGCTGCCGCGCTACGCCTCGATAGATCCGACCCCCTTCATCGCCATCGGCTTCCCGCTCTTTTTCGGCATGATCCTGGGTGACGCCGGTTACGGGACGCTCCTGCTCGGTCTTGCCCTGGTCCTGTTACGGCGCTTCAGAACACGTGGTACGGCCCGGGATGCCGCGAAGATCCTGCTGATTTCCTCGTGCTACGCGATCGTGTTCGGTGTTTGCTACGGCGAGTTCTTCGGCGAGGTCGGGGCACGGCTGCTGGGGCTGGAGGGGGCGTTCATCATCGAGCGGCGCCATGCACTGGTGCCGATGCTCTATTTCGCCCTCTCCATCGGCATGGCGCATGTCATTCTCGGGCTCTTGCTCGGGGCGGTCACCGCATGGAAGAGAAAAACCGGGCGTGAGGCACTGTTCAAACTGGTGAATGTCATCGTCATACTCTGCCTGGGCGCACTGTTCCTCTCGCTTACCGAGATCGTCCCGCGGCTTCTTACCAAGCCGCTCACCCTGATACTTTTGCTCCTCATTCCACTTTTGTTCTTTTCGGGGGGATTGCTGGCACCGCTTGAACTTATGAAGCATATCGGCAACATCGTTTCCTATGCCAGGATCATGGCCATCGGGCTCGCCTCGGTGCTCCTGGCAGCTGTTGCCAACAGCTTTGCCGGCATGACCGGAAACATCCTGGTCGGGGTGTTGCTCGCGGTGCTGTTTCACACGGTGAACCTTGCCCTGGGCGTATTCTCCCCCGCCATTCACGCCCTGCGTCTCCACTATGTGGAGTTCTACAGCAAGTTTGTCGTTTCCGGCGGCAGAAGATTCGCACCGCTCAAGAGGTGAGTCGTCGTTTCTTTGGCATTAAAGGAGAGATTCACACAGGAGGACGCTATGGAAAAGTGCTATTTGGCTCTTGCCGCAGCCCTGGCCGTAGGGCTCACCGCTCTTGCCACCGCCTGGGCACAGTCGAGAATCGGGGCCGCCGGGGCCGGCACGATCGCCGAAAAACCGGAACTGACCGGGACGGTCATCATCATGCTGGCGATCCCGGAAACGATGGTGATCCTCGGGTTCGTAGTCGCCGTCACCATCCTGTCCAAGTAGCGGAGGCGACGGTGGGATCCGAAGAACTGCTCGCAGCCCTGCGCCATGAGGGTGAGAAAAAGGTCGCGTTGATCAGGGAGGAAGCCGAGGCCGCTGCCGCAAGGCTCAGGAGCGAGGCTGCCGCCCGCCTGGCGCAGCTTCGGGAGGAGTCCGCACAAAAGCAGGCCGGGGCCGTCCGGGCTGAACAACGCGCTGCAGCCGTCGAGGCCGGGCACGCGGCCCGGGACATCCTGCTGGCCGCGGAGCAGAGGCTCGCGCAACGGCTCTTCACCCTGGCGCTGACGCTGCTGCCCCGAATCAGAGATGCAGAGTACCCGGCATTTTTTGCCCGGCTCGCCGGGGAGCTCCCTTCCCGTGAATGGGAAACGCTGCAGGTGAACCCTGCGGATCTGGAGCTGGCCGCCATCCTCTTTGCCCGGGCCCGGACCGTCCCTGACCCCGCCATCAGCGGCGGCATGGACGCGCTGGCGCAGGGGGGGAGGCTGCGGGTGATCAACACCCTGGAAAAACGCCTGGAACGGGGCTGGACCGAACTGCTCCCCCTGATCCTCGAGGAGGTGGAAAAAAGTGCGTGAACTGGCGGCATTGCTGATTCAGCCGGCACAGGAAGGGTATCCCACCGACTACCTTTTGGCAAGAATCCCGGTACGCAGGAAAAACCTGGTCACCGGCCGGCTTTCCCCCCCGGTCCCCTCCGTCCCGCAGGAAACCTCCTCTTTTCTGGGCCAGGGGGACACCCCCCGGGGGAGGTCGCCCACCCTGGCGCGCGAGAAAATGCGCCAGGAGTTCAGGTGGGTCTATCTCCGGATGAACCCGCGGGTGAGGGACAGCTTCGCCCCGCTATTTCTCTGGTTCGAGCTGCGCACCATACTGATTTCCCTGCGCTTGCGACGGGGGGGCGAGAGCGAGAAGATTGCCGAACTCCTGACCGACACCCTCCTGGCGAGGCGGGTGCAGCTGCTGCTTGGCGAGCCTGCTGCAGGAGCCGATGCAGTTGCCGGTCTGCTGGAGGAGATCGGCGGACCGGGCCGCGGGCTCGGGGCCCTGTACCGGGAGCAAAAAGGGAGGGAATACGAAGAGCGCTGCACCGCTCTCTATCTGGAACGGGTGCTGCGCCTCCCGCTCCATCCGGTTCTCAGGGAGTTTTTCCGCCTGGTCATCGACCTGGTGAACCTGCTCGCCCTGGCCAAGCTCCTGCGCTGGCGACTCGAGGAACCGCGACCCTTTATCCGGGGCGGAACTTTTGCCGCCAGGCGACTGGAAAAGGTGCTGGAGAATAAGAGTTCGGGGGGGCTTGCCGCACTTTTTCCCTTGCGGCGGGGGGCGGACGACCTGCCGGCGCTGCCGGATAACCCTGAGCATTTCCTCCTCTGCCGGCTGACCCGAAAGGTCAGAAAGCTCGGTCGGGACCCCCTGGGCGTCGGATGCATCCTTGCCTATCTCTGGGACTGCTCGGTCGAGGCCCGCAATGCCGGCCTGGTGCAGCACGCTGCCGCGTTGGGGGAGCAAACCATGCGTGCGGAGCTGATCGGGTGAAGAAAATCGTGTTCATCACGCCCCCGGACGCCCGCTACGGGTTCTCCCTGGCCGGCGTCACCCAAATCATTGCCGCGCCGGAGCAGGCCGAGGCCGCCGTCGGCCAGACCATGGCCGACCCGGACTGCGGCGTCCTGGTGCTGGACGAGCGCCTGCTGGAGGGGGGGGATGAGGAGCGCCTGATCGAAATGGATAAGAGGTGGGCGGGCGTTCTGGTCATTCTCCCCGCCCCGGAGCCTGGAGGCCAGATGGCCGAAGATTACGCGCAGCGCCTGATACGCAGGGTGATAGGGTACCAGGTGAGGTTGACGCCATGAAAGGACGCATTCTGGGCATAGCGGGACCGACGGTCAGCGTCGACATCCCCGGGCTGAAGCTCTACGACATGGTCCAGGTGGGAAAGGCCGGCCTCACCGGGGAAGTGGTGCGGCTGGAGTCGGGGCACGCGGTGGTGCAGGTGTATGAAGATACCAGGGGGCTGGCGGCCAATGAACCGGCGCTCGGGATGCAGCTGCCCCTCACCGTAGAGCTCGGTCCGGGACTCCTTTGCGGGATGTTCGACGGTCTGCAGCGCCCCCTGGAGCGCCTGAGGGACCGGTCCGGTCCGTTGCTTACCCCTGGGGAGCCGATCCTCCCCCTGGACCGCGCGCGGGTCTGGCGCTTTGCCCCGGCCAGACGGGCTGGAGACCAGGTACGTGCCGGCGATTTCCTGGGCGAGGTGCACGAAGGAGCGTTTCGGCACCCGATCTGCGCTCCCTGCGCTGGGCGCATCGCCCGGCTCAGCACAGGCGATTTTTGCCTGGGAGAAGGGGTGGGGGAAATGGCCGGCGGCCGCGAGATCCCCGTCATCGTGCGGTGGCCGGTCCGCAAAGCGCGCCCCTACCGGGAAAAATTCTCCCCTACCCGGCCGCTGGTGACCGGGCAGCGCTGCATCGATTTCCTCTTCCCCCTGGTGCTGGGAGGGACCGCCATTTTCCCCGGCGGCTTCGGCACCGGAAAGACCATCCTGGAGCAGGCAATCGCCAAGTTCGCCGCTGTGGACATCGTGGTGTACGTGGGATGCGGCGAGCGGGGCAACGAAATGGCGGAACTTTTGGAGGAGTTCGTCACCCTGAGCGATCCCGGAAGCGGCCGGCCGCTCATGCAGAGGACCGTCGTCGTGGTCAACACCTCCAACATGCCGGTGGCGGCGCGCGAGGCGTCCATCTATACCGCCGTCACCATGGCCGAATATTACCGCGACCTGGGCTATCACGTGCTGCTTTTGGCCGACAGCATCTCCCGCTGGGCTGAGGCACTCCGGGAGATTTCCGCGTCCCTGGAGGAAATGCCCGGCGAGGAGGGGTACCCCACCTATCTCACCTCCAGGCTGGCAGCTTTCTTCGAACGTGCCGGCGTGGTGGAGACTCTGGGCGGGAAAACCGGCTCCCTTTCCATGATCCTTTCCGTTTCGCCTCCCGGTGGCGACTTCACCGAGCCGGTCACCCAGGCCTGCCTGCGCACGGCCGGGGCGTTTTTCATGCTGGACACCTCGCTCGCCCACCGCAGGCATTTTCCCGCCATCAACTGGTTCCAAAGCTATTCCCTCTACCGGGGCGACCTGGTTGCCCATTTCGAAGGCGAGGTCTCCCCGCGCTGGGGTGAGCTGCAACGGCGCTGCCAAAAGCTCCTGCAGCGTGAGGAAACCCTGCGCGAGGTGGCCGAAATCGTCGGTGTCGAGGGGCTTCAGGACGCCGACCGGCTGGTCATGACCGTTTCCGAGCGGATCAGGGAGCGCTTTCTCTGCCAGAACGCTTTCAGCGACGATGCCTTCTGCGCTCCGCAGCGTACCCTGGCGCTGATTGCGGAGCTGGTGGATTTTTACGACCTGGCCGAGGGGAAGCTCAAGCAGGGGGCTCTTCTCGAGGAGTTGCTGAAGCCGTAGTTTCCCGGACCCGGGAGGGGTGGGATCATGCGTTTGTCCGAGCACAGCTACCGTACCGTCTCCTTCATTCGCGGCCCCCTGCTGTTTGCGCAGCGGGTGTTTGCCGCGCGCATCGGGGAAGTCGTGCGCATCGGCTACCCCGGTGGCGAGACGGCGGAAGGGGAGGTCCTGAAGATCGAAGGGGAGTCTGTTTTGATCCAGGTATTCGGAGAGACGCGCGGCCTCGATCTCGGCACGACCCTGGTGTTCACCGACTCCGTGAAAAAAGCCCCACTGGCACCGGAGGTGATGGGACGGGTGTTCAACGGCTCCTTCCTCCCGATCGACGACGCGCCGATGTTCTTCCCGCAGCTTTGGGCGCCGATCACCGGGGCTCCCATCAATCCGACCTCGCGGGCCCGCCCCGAGGAGTTCATCGAGACCGGATTCACCAGCATCGACCTCCTCAACACCCTGGTGAAGGGGCAGAAGCTTCCGGTCTTTTCCAGTTCCGGCCTGCCGGCAAAGGAGATGGCGGCGGCCATCGTGCGCAATGCGCGCCTTGCGGGGGGAGGCTCCTTCGTGGTGGTGTTCGTGGCACTGGGGCTTCCCCACCACGAGTACACCTTCTACATGGATGCCCTGTCCGGGATGCAGAACGATTTCGTCGCTTTCATCAACCGGGCCGGCGAGCCGGTCATGGAGCGGCTCCTGGCTCCGCGCTTCGGGCTGGCGGTCGCCGAATATCTCGCCTTCGGGCGGGGGATGGACGTGTTGGTGGTGATCACCGACATGACCAATTACTGCGACGCCCTGCGCGAGGTCTCCACGGCCCGGGAGGAACTCCCCGGCAGGCGCGGCTATCCCGGCTACCTGTATTCCGACCTGGCCTCGCTCTACGAGAGGGCCGGGCGCATCAGGGGGATGGCCGGGTCGGTAACCATGCTGCCGGTGCTGACCATGCCGGAGGACGACATCACCCACCCGATACCGGATCTGACCGGTTACATAACCGAGGGGCAGATTGTCCTCTCCCGGGAACTGCATCAGAAGGGGATCTTCCCCCCCGTGGATCTGCTCCCCTGCCTCTCCCGGCTCATGCAGCGGGGGATCGGCAAAGGGCGCACCCGGGAGGACCACCGCTTGATAGCCGACACCCTCTACAAACAGTATGCGAAGGGGCGTGAGCTGCGCCGCCTGGAGGCGATCGTCGGGCGGGAGGGAATGGTCGAGAGCGACCGGACTCTGCTTGGCTTTGCCGACGTCCTCGAAGCTGAGCTGGTCCATCAGGGGGGGGAGCGGCGCGACATCAACGCCAGCCTGGACGCGGGCATCGCCCTGTTGCGGCGCTTCAATCTGATGGCAACCGCACCGTGACACGGACACCTTTAGCGCGGGAAAAAGATCCGCGCGGGTTGTCTCCTGAAGCCGAGGAGTTTCAGCATGATCCATCCGACCAGAACCAACCTGTTGCTCCTCAAAGACAAGACCCGGTCCGTGACCGGCAGTGTCGGGATCCTCAAGGCGCGCCGCCTTGCGCTCATCAGGGAGTTCCTCGCCATGTCCGCCCCGTTTCTTCGTTCCAGAGAAGACCTAAAGACCTCCTATGCGCGGGGGCTTGCGGAAATGCACCTCGCCCTGGGACATGAAGGTGAGGAGTTCGTGGCGTCGTTGCTGGAGGTGACCGGGAGGGATCTGGGGGTGGCGATCAGCGAGGAAAGCTACCTGGGGCTCGGTTTCCGGGAGGTCAGGGTGCAGGAATCCCCGTTAAGGAACCCGTGCCAGCGCGGCTATGACTATCACCACACCACACCCCATCTGGAAGAGGCCATCGAACTATTCGAAGTCATCCTTGAGCAAATGCTGGAAATCGCCGCCTATGAAAGCAAGATGAAACGGGTCGGAGAAGAAATCGTGCGGATTGCCCGGCGCATCAGGGTGCTGGAAGAACGCATACTGCCCCGCTTGCACCAAGAGATGAGAAAAATCGCCCAGTATATAGGCGAGCGGGAACGCGAATCGTACTACCGGCTGAAGAGGTTCAAAAGGATGATGAACGCCGAAGCAGAGGAAGGCGTTTCTTCCTGGCAGGGATCGTGTAATTCACCTTAATCGTGAGGAGTAATTAACCATGTCCGAAAAGCCCGAAGATCGTCTGATACCTGCCGTGGATATGCGTCTGGGAGGCTTGTTGGAGATACTGCGCAGAAGCGAGTTCGAGAAGAGTAAACGTCTGGTCGAAGATAAAGGGAGACCGGCCGTTACCCTTTCCCGGGAGTTCGGCTGTGAGGCATATCCGGTAGCCGAACAGCTCAAAGTTATTTTGGAGAAGCAGACAGGTGAAAGATGGGTGATTATGGACAAAGCACTCCTGGAGGTCGTTGCGAAAAACCACCATTTATCAGAGGAGGTGCTGAAGGGCCTGGGTGAAAGATCTCGTATTCTCGATGAGATGCTGTCCACATTCTCCTCACGCTGGAAGAGTGAAAAAGACTACTTCCAGCTGATCTGTCAGCAGATTCTTTCCCTGGCGGGAAAAGGCAATGTGATTATTGTCGGGCGGGGTAGTCCCATTATCACACAGTCCCTGAAGAACGCCTTTCACTTCAGGCTGTTTGCCTCGCCGCAATTTAAAATCAGCTCAATCTCCAGAAGACTCGGAATTTCCTCAGAGGCTGCCAACGCTTTGATTCAGAAAAAGCAGAAGCAGCGCGATGATTTCATCCAAAATTTTCTCAATCGAGATTCGCGCGACTTGAGCTGCTACAACCTTATTTTCAATAATGATCGCAACTCCGTTGACAAAATGGCTGCGACCATAGCGGATTATCTCCGTCCGGAATGATTGAACCTGGGGCAAAAATGCAAGAGCTGAACGAAAAACGCTACTGCAACCAGTAAAGCAGTCCCTGCAACTGAATATTCCGCCCTTGCACTTATTATAGCCCCATTGAAATGGTTGGCCCGCGCCAATCTCGACTTTCCTGAGTGGCAGATTTTGGCAAACAGCTCCTTCTCCTGATCCATGGTTTCTAGGCCTAAAAGTTGTACAATACTAATAAGCTCAGACAATCTTCCGCTCGTGGCGAGAAGGCAGGAAAATCATCTGTTTTCTCGGGAAGCTTCCCGCCAAGTGGAGGCGGAGAGGATAGTCGCCATGAAGGGAATTCTCAAAATCGCTTACAAGCTGCTGGTGAACGACAAGGGGAAATTCGCGGCACTCTTGGTCGGGATCACCTTCGCGGTCTTTTTGATGGTCATGATGACCTCGATGTTCGCCGGCATCCTGCACCGCTCCTCCGCCACCGTCCTCAACGTGGGGGCCAAGCTCTGGGTGATGGACCCCGCGGTAAACACCCCGGCAAACAGCATCCCGATGCCCGATTACGTGCTTGACGCGGTGCGGAGCATCAACGGCGTCCAATATGCTGTGCCGCTTTATTCCGGCGGAGCGCTGGTGAAGCTGCGCAGCGGCACCTACCAGTCGGTGACGGTCTTGGGGCTCGATGACTCCAGCCTCTACGGAAGACCTGAACTCATCGAAGGAAACATTGAAGACATCTATGCGGAAAACGCCTTCGTCGTGGTCAAGGACGCGGAATTCCCCAAGCTGGAGAATCCCCGTCTCGGTACGGAATTCGAGATAAACGACCATCGCGGTGTCATAGTGGGGATCGCCAGGGTCACCACCGGCAGCCTTTTTGGTGTTCCGACACTCTATACCACCTATAACAGGGCACTGCAGTACATCCCCTCCACCAGATTCACCACTGCATTCATTCTCATCGAATCGAAGAGTAAGGATGCCGTCCCCTCCATCAAGGCGCAGGTAAAGGCACTCGGGTACCAGGCATTGACCAAGGACGAATTCATCCGGAAGACCTCCGACTTCTACAAGTACCAAACCGGCGTCGGCACCAATGTCCTGATCATGACGGTGATAAGTTTCATCGTCGGGCTTTCCATATCGGGGCAGACCTTCTATACCTTCATCCTGGAGAACCTGGAAAAATTCGGGGCCTTGAAAGCGATCGGGGCCAAGGGGGAAGAGCTCGTCTACATGATCCTGTTCCAGGCGACCTTCACCTCCCTTACCGGCTATGGCCTCGGTATCGGTCTCGCCTCTTTGCTGATCGCCGTGGCAAGGCTCAGGTTGCCGAGCTACGCGGCAAGAATCACCTTCCCGATTCTTGGCTTTGCCTTTGTCATGGTCCTGATTATAGCGGGCCTGTCAAGCTACATCGGCGTCAGAAAGGTGCTGAAAATCGAGCCGTTCGACATTTTCCGGGGGTAACGTGGCTGAGCTTGCTCTGCGGGCGACGGAGTTGGTCAAGTGGTTCGGCGCAGGGGAGACCAAAACCCTCGCCGTGCGGGAGGTGAGCTTTGATGCCTACTTCGGGGAGATGCTCTATATCGAAGGCCCCTCGGGAAGCGGAAAAACGACCCTCCTAAGCCTGATCTCGGGAATCCTCAAGCCGAATTCCGGCACGGTATTGGTTGAGGATAAGGACATCTGGAAAATGACGAGCGACCAGATCGCCAACTTCAGGCTGAACAAGGTGGGATTCGTGTTCCAGGATTATCACCTATTCCCGCGCCTGACCACGGTTGAAAATGTGGCGATCCCCCTCATCCTGAAAAGGTTCGACTGGGATGAATCCATCGACGAGGCGATGAAGTATCTGGAGATAGTCGGGATCAAGGATCGGGCCTTACTCCCGCCGGTGAAGCTGAGCGGAGGCGAGCAGCAAAGGGTAGCGATCGCCCGGGCCATCGCGAGCCGTCCCGACATCCTGATCTTCGACGAGCCGACCGCTTCCCTGGACGGGGACACCGGAAGAAGAATCGTCGAATTCGTGAAACGGAACATCCTGAACGAAAAGCGCTGCATCATCATCGTTACCCACGACTCCAGGATCTTCCAATACGCCGACAGAATAATGAGAATGGAGGATGGCCGCATCGTCAGCATCGAACAAGGGGGGGGAACGTGAGAACCAGGGTAATATTCATCCTTGCCTTCATCGGACTGGCGGTCGGCATGGTGAGCGCCTACATCTTCGGCATCGAGACCAAGCCGCAGCCTCCGGCATTCAACCCCGCCTCCAACCCCTACGGCAAAGGGATCTATGCCAACGGCATCATCGAGAGTTACCAGACCAACGGTGAGAACATCAACGTCTACCCGGAGGTGCCGGGAACCGTCACGAGAATCCTGGCCACCGAGGGGGAGGTCGTACGGCAGGGCATGCCGCTCATCGCAATCGACGATTCGATCCAGAGGGCGACGACTGACCAGCTGAAATCCCAGGCCGATGCGGCTCGGGCGCTTCTGGAAGAACTAAAGGCCCAGCCGAGAAAGGAAACCTTCGAGGTAGCCAAGGCCCAGGTGGAGTTTGCGAGCGCCGGACTTAAAAGCGCTCAGGACCAGTTGGACAAGCAGCAGAAGTCATACGAGCTCGATCCGAACTCGGTGAGCAAGGACACCCTGGACAATGCGCTGAACGCCGTCCAAGTGGCAAAAACCAATCTTGCAGTGGTCCGCAGGCAGTACGATCTCACCAAAGCCGGAGCCTGGAGTTACGACATTCAAAACCAGGAGCACCAATACGATGCGCTCACCAAAGCCTACCAGGCGTCCCGGGCCCTTTTGGACAAGTACCTGATAAAAGCGTCCGCCGACGGTGTGGTCCTCTCCATAAATACTGCCGTGGGGAGTTACATATCCGGGCAAGGCTCTTACGACAGCTATACCCAGGGATTCGGCCCCGTCCTGGTCATGGGGAGCGTTCAGAAGTACCTGGGAGTCAGGTGCTATATCGACGAGATCCTGGTGCACAGGTTGCCTCAATCGACAAAAACCGAGGCGAAGATGTTCATCCGCGGCACGGATATCAACATTCCCCTGGAGTTTGTCCGGGTCCAGCCCTATGTATCCCCGAAGATCGAGTTGTCGAATCAAAGGACCGAGAGGGTCGATGTCAGAGTCCTGCCGGTACTGTTCCGGTTTGCGAAGCCTGCCAACAGCCCTCTTTATCCCGGGCAGTTGGTGGATGTGTTTGTTGCCGAGAAATAAAGGCCTGTCCGCAGATGGCCGGCAGATCGCCCATCAGCCGGGGAAGCCCTCGAAGGAATGCCCTCATGTCATTATCTCGACCTATTAAGTCACGGCGGGAAACGCGCCATACCGCCGACGGCACCCAAGCGATGCTGCCGGCAGTGCGCAGCGCTTCTGGGTTGTTGGCAGTGATCCTGGCCGGTTGTGCGGTGGGGCCGGATTTTGTCCGTCCTGCGCCTTTCCCGGTTGATCGCTATACCCTGGGGGCCGAGCCGACCGCGACCGTAGCTGCGGACGGAAAGTCACAGCAGTTCATCAAGGGAGCGCAAGTCGTCGCAGATTGGTGGCGCCTGTTTGGTTCTGAGAAACTCAACGCCTGTGTCAAGGCAGCCGTCTCCGGCAATCAGAGTCTGCAGGCGGCACAGGCGAGCCTGCGCCAAAGCGAGGCCACTCTGCGAGCGGGATACGGGATTTTCTTTCCTCAAATAAATGCAGCTTTTGATGCCTCGCGGCAGAAGTCCGCACCGGCCAACATCGGCAGCAGTTATCCCAGCACTATTTTCAACCTTTTCACTCTTTCGGCGTCGGTAAGCTACGCCCTCGACGTTTTCGGAGGAGAGCGCAGGGCAGTGGAAGGGCTGCAAGCCCAGGCCGATGTGCAACGGGCACTGGCGCTCGGTACCTACCTCACCCTTACCGGCAACGTCGTCAACACCGTCATCGCTCAGGCAGCTTACCGCGAAGAGATCGTGGCCACCCAGCAAACCATCGCCTTAACCAAGGAACAGGTGAAGATCACCGAAACCCAGGCTCGGGCAGGCATAGTTCCGTATGCAAACGTGCTGAGCCTCCGCAGTCAACTGGCCGCAATTGAGGCGACTCTCCCGCCGCTCAGGCAGAAACTGAGCCAGGCCGGCCACCTTCTCGCCACCCTGGCAGGCCGTACACCCGCCCAATGGAGCGCGCCAGAAATTGGTCTTACGGACCTCACACTCCCCCTGGATCTCCCGATAACCCTCCCTTCAGAGCTGGTACGCCAACGCCCGGACATCTTGGCAGCAGAGGCCCAGCTCCATGGTGCCAGCGCCTCAGTAGGAGTGGCCAGCGCCGCATTGTTTCCGAGTATCACCCTTAACGGCAACTACGGGCAAAGCAGCACGACCACGGATAGTCTCTTCTCGAGCGGTAACGGAGTCTGGAGTCTGGGGGCAAACGTCACTGCACCGGTGTTCCGCGCAGGGACACTCTGGTTCCAAAGAAAAGCGGCAATGGAGGAGTTCCAGCAATCCCTGGCTAATTACCGGCAGACCGTCCTCAGCAGCTTTGCCCAGGTTGCCGACACCCTAAGGGGGCTGGAAAACGATGCCGAAGCCGTCCGCGCCCAGGCGGAGGCGCTCAAGGCTGCGGAGGGAGCATTGCGGTTGATCCGGGCAAATTACCAAGCCGGCACGGTCAACTATCTGCAGATTCTCATTGCAGATGGGCAGTACCACCAGGCTCACATCGGCTATCTGCAGGCCCAGGCCCAGCGTCTGCAAGACACCGTCGCCCTATTCGTGGTTTTGGGTGGGAGTTGGTCCGAGCAGCAGCAAACCGGAGGGTCGAGGTGACTCCTCAATCAAGGTGACACGGTGCTGGGGAATGCGGGAGTATTTTCCGCTACCGCAGGCAACTACGGCGGACAGCCTTCACCAAATACACAAGGCTGCAGCTTTGTGCAACGGGAAAAGAAGCCACCCCGCAGATGCTTGCATCTGCTCTACCGATTATCGGCCAAATAATTCCTTCGATAACCTTCTTTAGGTGATCGTATAGTTCCTGGACCCCATTCTACACTGGACGCTGAAAAAGAAAAAACCCAGATTTCTCAGGGCTTTTGTCTTTACCGGTCCAGCTACTGACCTCTAGTGGTGGAGGTGGCAGGAAAGAATTCGAACCAGGTGTGAGTTTCCTTTCCAGGTGCCGATCCTGGCTGTTGAAGACCCCCACTGCATCAGACTATCGCCGAAAAAGCGAAGCACCTTCAGCAGTTGGGGATGAACACAAACAAAATGGCCAAAGCGCTGGGAGTCGATTGGTACACCGCTCGGAAGGCCCTCAACGAGGGCAAGCGCAAAGGCTAACGCAGGAAGAGGTACAACAAAACTTCATGGTTGTCTAGCCGCTATCCCACGCCCGCCAAGGGGAGCCCACATCTCAATACCACCGTGGGCTCACCTTGGCGTCTTTTTTTAGGACTGCGGTTTGGTTCCTGAACCGGAATCGAATTCGAAACTTGAGTTTGTACCTACCCTATCTATTTGCCCATCTTCAAGAGTGAAGCAGAAGTCTTGAAGCGAATGGCTGCCCCTGACGAGCCTACCTCAAGAAGCGAACCCACAGCGACCGAGATCGTCATCCTTCCCTTAGGGCCTTCGTATTTGACTACGTAAGCCCCAGGATGGCAGAAATGCTCGACGTGAGCGCTGAAAGCCTTAGGGATGACTGCCTGAATTTTTCCAGGCGATTCACCCGGACGATTAGGATTCTTTTTTCCAATTGAATCGAGAGGGGATTCAACAGTTGTATTTTGCCCCTTGGGCCAAATCCGCCAACAGATTAACCGACCGGCTAGATGCAAAGGGTGGCGGCTTTTTTGCCGCTGACCTAACTGTTGAAATCAGCTGAACGCCGTGCAGTAGGCCCAGTAGCTCCCAGAACCGACGACCGCCAGGAGCAGGACATGCTTTATTATCAGCATCTTGCGCCGGGTCGCCTCGGCCTCTGGACCGTAGAAGTTGTCCACGTAGGTGAAGCTGCGCATCCCGCCGGTGGCGAAGATGGTGAGGGCCGCGGCGACCGCGTTCCAGAAGAAAAAGCGCTCGATCCCGGAAAGCGTCGCGGCAAGAGGCGGGGAGCCGGCACGGTAACCGTGCAGCAGATAAATGGCGATCAGGTCGGAAAGCCAGTAACCGGTGGCGAAGTCGTGGATGAAACCGTTCAGGACGATGGCGGCCTTTCTGATGGTACCCATATGCTCCTCGAAAAAACAGGCCAAGTGAAAAGTGAGAGGTGAATGAAGCCCTTCACGGTGTTACGGAATCGGCGCCAGCGCATGCAGCTGCTCGGCCCCGCCCCCCCCCCGCAGCGCCTCGACGCTTTTCATAAGCGCCAGCACCTCGGGCGGCATCTCCTTTCCCCCCTGCCGCATGGCGCTCTTCATCTGCCCCGCCAGGTAGGAGTGGTTGATCAGCAGGTCGAGCACGGAGAGCATGAACTCCTGCTTCCAGGGGGTGAGCTGATGCAGGTTTTGGAACTTGTGCATGAAAAACTGCTGGGCCGCCTGCCCCAGTTCCCGCTCCAGCTCCGCCAGGGTCATGTGCTTCGGCTTGACCACCGGCTCCACCAGGTTGTACTTCCGGTAGTCCTTGGTCGCCACGTACGGCTCCAGCTTGGGGTAGAGCTCGGCGTAGGGCCAGGGGGCGATGGCGAGGAAGAACCCCATGTCCGGGTTGTAGTGCTTGGCGAGCTCGATGGTCGCGGCGATCGATTCCGGAGTGTCATCGGGCATCCCGAGCACGAAGGATGTCTCCGAGACGATGTCGGCGTTGTTGATGATGTCGATGGCCGCCTTGGACTGCCCCACCTTGGTGTTCTTGTTGAAGAGGTCGAGCGTCGCCTGGTCGCAGGCCTCGACGCCGACGTAGATGTGCTCCACCCCCGCCTCGCGGTAGCGGTCCATGATATCCTCGTCGCGCAGGATGTCGTCCACCCGGGTCTCCAGCAGGAGCTTCACCCCCACCTGACGCTCGATCATCAGGTCGAGGATGCGCACCCAGCGTTCGCGGTCGAAGGTCGGAATCTCGTCGGAGAGCATGGCCACCTCGACGCCGTAGCTGTCTCGCAAGAGTTCCAGCTCGGCGACGAAGTTCTCCGGAGAGCGGGCCCGCCAGGACTGGGACCAGAAAAGCTGCTGGGAGCAGAAGGAGCACTTCTCCATGCAGCCGCGCGAGGAGGAGACGATGGCAAGCCGCGCGTTGTTCTTGGCGCGGTAGGTATAGATTGGCCAATCCACCAGGTCCCAGGCCAGGGGGAGTGCGTCGAGATCCTTGATATAGGGTGCCTTGGGGGTGACCACCACCGTCCCCTCGCGGTAGAAGGCGAGACCCGGAACGAGCGCCGGGTCCCCTCCGGCGTTGAGGCAGTCCAGCAGGGAAACCAGCGTCACCTCACCCTCGCCGCGCACGATGTAGTCCACCGTGTCGTGCTCCGCCTGGAGCATTTCCTCGAAGCAGAAGGTGGCGTGGACGTTGCCGTGCACTGTCACCACCTCCGGATTTATCTTTTTGGCGAGTGCGGTAAGCTCAAGGGCGTGGGCCACCGAGGCGGTAAAGGAGGTGGTCGCCACTACGTCCGGGTGGAAGGCCCGGATGCGCTCCTCTATTTCGGGCCACTTGTGCCAGAGCGACATGGCGTCGTAATAGTCGACCTCGTATCCCGCGGCGCGCAGGGCCCCTGCAATGTAGACGAAGCCGACGTTGAGCCAGGTACCGGCCGACTCGACCACACCCGAGTGGTATGGCGGCGTTATCAGGGCCACCCGCTTGATACTCATTTAACTACCCCTTATTGAATCATTTTGCGTGCAGTTTGCTGCAATGCAAGCTTTGAACTGCTGTCGAGCGCAATATAATGTGCTATTTTACTTAGCCATGAGGAGTTTGTCAGTAAAAAAGTAGTTTTCCAAAAAACCCAGAGACATTTAACAGCACGGGTAACGATGACACAACACAATAGTTAATAGTGACCCATCCGGAAGTATGCGTTCACCGAGCGTGCCGCAGTGCTGTTGCCCTGTGCACAAATTCTTAGTTCTTCTGATCAAGGGTCTTCTGGCTGATACCTTCCACCTTGTCGACCTTCCAGGCGCCGCCTTCTCTTTTCAGGAAATACTTGAGCTTCATCTCCGATTCGATGGTTTTACCGGGCGCCCCCCCGACCTTGATGGAACGGTCAAAGTATTTCCAGCGCTCGGTTGTGGTTGCCTCCATGGCATCGTCGCCCGTCTTGCTGCAGGAGTCCGTCGCCAGGCTCAGCAACTGCGACTCGAGCACCAGACCGGCAATCCCCTTATACTCGATGAGTGTGCCGATCTTACGCAGCTCCTTCTTGCCGACAACATCCTTAAGAGGATCCGAGCTGCCGGACCCGAAGGCCTTGATCAGGGCCGCATCGTACCGCCGGATTACCGACTCGGCTTCGCCTTTGGGGTCGGTGCAGGCGGCCACCAGCAGCGACAGCAGACAGAGCGCAATTAGTTTCAGTCTCATTTTCCCACCAGATAGGAGTTGTGTATGGTCGGCACCACCAGAGCTACCACGTAGAGCGTGGCCATGCCGAAAGCGAATGCCACGCAGGTGAGCCAGGCCATGCGCCGGCCGCTCCAGCGGTGCAGGACGCGGAAATGGAGTATGATGCCAAAGGCAAGCCAGGTGGCGAGAGAACTCGTCTCGATCGGATCCCATCCCCAGTAGCGCCCCCAGGACTGGTGCGCCCAGAGCGACCCCGCGATGATCATTACCCCAAGGAAGAGAAAAGAGATCATCAGGAACTGGTAGGCGTACAGGTCGAGCCGCTCGACCTCGGGAAGGTTGGCGAGCCGCCCGGGAGCCGGCGATTTTATAAGGCGGGCGACGGCACACCCCGCCGCGATGATCAGGGACGCCCCGAACGCCTTGGCAAATCCGATATGCAGCAGGAGCCAGTAGGACTTGAAGATGATCGGCACCTCGCCCTTCACCCCGAAGCTGCTCACAGCCCACCCCATGAGCAGGAAGGTGACCGGCATGACAAACGCGCCCACAGGTCGAAGCTGCCGGTAGACGAGCGTGACGGCAAGGTAGATCGCCACCAAAACGAAGGCGTTGCCGGAAATGACCTCGTAGCGCGAGCTGTAGGGGCCGTGCCCGACCTCCGCCCAGCGCAGGCCGAGGGCCGCGGCGTGGGGAAGCAGTCCCGCCATGGCACCGACCCGCCCCCAGCGCCCCCCCCACTTTTTGCCGAATACGAGGGCGACGAAAAAAAACCCCGTTGCCAGCGCATAACAGGTGGTAGCTCCCCAAAACGTGACAGTTTGCATTTAGCGTTCTCCGAAAATATGCTGTGCTGATGCGCCAGGTTGGAACTGCCGGCTCTCCAGCAACAGCAGCTCTATCCCCCGAGACAGGTAGACCCTCGCCCCGGGCTCGCCGTCACCAGCATCGAGGCGCGCGACGCCGGCCGGAAAGAGCAGCAGGAAGCAGCCGGCGAGAGCCACGGCAAACCCGGAAAAGACCAGCGCGATCCCGGGGGTGCGGGCATAGGTGAAGCCGCCCCAGCGGGACACGGCGACCACCCGGGCAAGCCCCAGGCCGAAGGGGAATGCCTCGCCCAGTTTCACTGTCTGCGTCCCCCCACGGCGCTCCATACGGAGCGTGATCCTGCCGGTCCCTTTCGGGTCGTTCAGCGGTCGCTCGGCCTCCAGCACGAAGCTCAGCGGTTCGCCTGCGGGGTCGCTGACCCGGGCAAGCGCGCTCATGCGGTCCCTCGCGCGCAGGTGGAGAGTGCGCACCCCGGCTCCCTTTACCTCAATATCGATGGCGAACCCGCTCGGTATCGCCTGGTATATCGTGGTGTCACCCACGGCAAGGCCGCCGGAGCGGTCGATCTCGCCGCTGACTTTCCGGTCCTGCCGCCCCGATTCCAGCACGGTCAGCCTGCTGCGGCGGTCCGGCGCATAGCCGGACTGGTGCAGGTAGGCGTCGAAGCTGTCCAGGGCAACCCTGAGAGCGGGAGGTCGGCCGGGTGCCAGGTAGCCCGCTTCGCGGTCAAAGATGACCCCCGGAGCGCCGAGATCGACGACCTCCTGTTCGGAGATTTCGAAGGAGCCGCCGTCTGAGTACGCCTGCTGCACAGCAACGCTCAGCAGGATGGAGAGGATCCCCAGGTGGAGGACGCCCCCCCCCCAAAGTGCGAAACGGTTCTTGAAATGGACGCCGCCATGATCCCTGAAGCCGGCATCTCGCATCAGGAGACCAAAGTCTGCTGCGGAGTTCAGCGGTAGTCGGGCCGCATAGCCCGGCAGTTCGCCGCGCCAGAGCTTGAGGACCCGGCCGAAACGGTCCCAAGTGCAGGCGAAGGTGTTGACGAACAAAAGGGCGCAGGCGGCAAGGAAGGTGAGGGAGCGAAAAGGATGGTCAAGCCCCAGCCTGACAGCCCAGACCGGTGCTGCAACCGTGGCCGCGGTGAGCCAGGGGAACCAGGAAACCACGGCGGCATACGCCATGGTGAGCGAAAGTATTGTCAGCGCCAGGCGGGGCGAGCGTAGCGAGTTCCACACCCTGGAGCTCATTGCGGATTGTGGGACTTCGGGCACTCTTCTCTCCGGACCGGCAATGCTCGTGCTGCTTCCCCGTCATCGGGCTGCTCGAGATCATAGCAGCCCCCCGGCATCAGGACAATCGAAAAAAAGGGCATGGCGCGGACTGACGCCATGCCCCGTAGCGCACCTAACACGGTGCGGCTTACATGCCGCCCGTCCCATTGCAGCCGCAGTTGGAACTACTCCAGTTACCCGTATTGGAGGTCGGGTAGCTCAGGATGTACAAGAGGTTCGAGGTGGTGCTGGGCGGCTGCGAGTAGGTGGTGCTCGTGTCCCAGTCGGCCATCTGGGCCGGGACGGCGGTCGTGGTCACACCTTTGTTGGCGACCAGCATCCCCGGGCGCGGCCCGCCGTGCGGAATGGCGGCGTGGCAGTCGAAGCAGTAGGCGCTGGAGTGGTTGCTGGTGTGGCTTGTGAACCGGCTGTTGGCGAAGCCGGGATCATGGCAGTTGGCGCAGAAGGTACCTGCCGGCATGCCGGAGCCTGACAGTTTCAGGGTGTTGTCCCATTTGGTATTCGGTCCCCGCAGCAGGAACTTGGCGGCGGACCCGTGCGGTCCGGAGGGGTCCGTCGTGATGTCGGAGCCGTGGCAGTCGCTGCAGCTCATCAGGTTGCGCGTGGTCTTGCTCCAGGCGAAGTTGGTGGTAACCAAGTTGGCCAGCTTGATCGCCCCCAGGTTGTTGGTGCAGTAGGCGAACACGGGGTGGAAGCCGCCGGCGGTCTGAGTGCCGTTGTTGGTATAGGTGGTACCTCCGAAGTTCCCGGTGTTGTTAGGGTTGAACTCCTTGGCCACGTCGGTCATGGTGAAACCGCCCGACGGTGAGGTGGGGAGCGTGCCGGCCGCTGCGGTGTGGCACTTCATGCAGAGATACCCCTCCAAGTCGGTGCCGGCGACCAGGGCCGCCTTGGTGGAGAAATTGCCGCTGGCAGGAGCGGTCCAGAAGGCCGGGAAGGTCGGCGTGACGCCGCCGATGCCGTTGAGAGTGGGACCGGCGAGGTTGCTGCCGACCGTATGGATCCCCTGCTTGGTGGCATGGGAATTGTGGCAGTTGGCGCAGAGTATCTGGTTATGCACGGACCCGGTCTTCTGGTACATGGCGAAAATACCCTCGGCGCGGCTGCCCATGGCTCCGGCACCGTAATAATCCGCTCCGGCGGTCGCTTTTGCCGTACCGTTCACCGCGTCCGTAGTCTTGCTGTGGCAGCGGAAGCAGAAGCCGTTGCTGGTAGGGGAAGGATCCCCCATCGGGGCCAGAATGTCGGAGACGCTGGAGCCGTGAGTGGAGAACTGGTTTCCAGCAGTCTGGTCCTTCTTGGCCGCATCGTCGGTATGGCACTTGGCGCAGTTGGCGCTGAAGGACGACCCGTCCTTTTTGTAGACGGAGGGTGCCGCGTAGTTATGTGCCGAAGCGGTGAAGTCCGCCTTGGCAACGGTCTCGGTCAGGGTGGCATCCGGCTTGGTCTGAGCGGTGACGTGGCAGCTCACGCACACCCCGCCGTTGGTTGCTGCCGCAACGAAGTCCGTGTTGGTGTAGGTCGCGCCGGGCGCGCCAACTACCGGGGCGACGGCGCTGTCAACCAGGAGGTTCGCGGCGCGGCCGATGCTGTTGGCGGCGTTCATATCGGAACGGAAGATGTTGTGATCCGCATGGCAGGTGAGGCACGACGCCGTCGCACTCAAGTCGTGGTGGTGAGCCCCGCTGTTGAGTGAGGAATGGCAGTCAAGGCAAGCCCTCCCTCCGACGGAATCCGGTGCGAAGCCCTGTCCATGGCTATGGCACGAGGTGCAGTCCGTCCCCCCGTGGTGTGCGGTAGGGTTGGTATTGTTGTAGCGGTTATAGGAGGTACGGTTGTGGCAAACCTCGCAGACGTTGGTCGAGGTGGCATGCGCGCTGTCATCGCCCAGGTTGGGGTTCGCGTTGTTGTAGTGCACGGCGGCGCTGTTGCTGGTCTTAAGCGAGCTCCAGTTTTCCATTGAGGGCGCCTGGATCGAGGCGGCAACGTCCCTTCTGTTGCCGGCCCCCTCTAAATGGCAGGTGGAGCAGGTGAAGGAGCCGTACTTGCCGGTCACGGTGCCCCATCCCTGCGCCCATTTTGCCGAGCCCAGGTTGATGCTGTTGTGCATCAGGGGGCTGCCGGCGGTGGCGAAGCTCCCCAGCACGGGATTGGTACCGTTTACTCCGTCGCCGTCGCTGAACTGGGCCTTGAAGTAGTAGACGCTCCCCGCCCCGTCTGCGCCGCCGGTAAGCCCGGTAATGGTTGCGGTGTAGTTGCCACCCTGCTTGGTGACGGCAGCGGTGTTCGGGTACTGGCCGGGCGCGGTGCCCCAGGTGATGACGCAGCTGCCGTCGTTATCGTTGTCTCCGCTGTAGGCCGCCTGGACCTTAATGCTGGTGGCGCTGGCAAGCGGGGAGGTCAGGGCGCCGGTGACGGTGTAGAGCGGCGGTAAAACGGTCAGGGAGCCGATCGAGCTCGCCGAACCTTGATCCGGGTTGGTTACCGTCACGTTTCGGAACCCGAGTACCGCTGTAGCGGGGACGGTGAGAGTGGCCTTGAGCTGGGTGGCGCTTACATACGAGGTGCTGACCGTGATATCCCCGCCGCTCACCGCAACGGCGGCTCCGCTTTGGAACCCGGTACCGGTGATGGTCACCTGGGAGCCGCTGGAGCCCTGGTTCGCGGTGGCGGGGGAAAGGGTCGTTATGGTCGGGGCAACACCTACGGTGAGGAGGCTGCCGGTAGTCACACTCGGACTCTGCGAAGGGGTTACCGTTATGGTACTGGTCCCGGTCGCCGCGGCGGTAACCGTCACGTTGACCTTCATCTGGGTGGTGCTCAGCACGGTTGCGTTGCCGTTTGCCGTGATGCCGGAGTTGCTGAAGGTTACCGTGGTGGCGGTCGAGGTGCTGAAACCGCCGCCGTTTAGGTAGAGATCCTGCGTGGATGCCTGCCCCAGGGTGGCCGGGGAGGCGGAGCTGACCGAGATGTAGCTGACCGCGGAGGTGAAGGGAGAGGCAGCCGCGTAGGTGTTACAGCTGGTGTAGCCGAACGCCTTGTAGTAGTAGGTGCCTACCGGGGGGGTATCGGTAATGGTCGTGCTGGATGCGCCCACGGAGACGATCGTGCCGTTGCCGAAAGCGGAGCCGGCGGTGTAGCCGGTGCCGTTAACCGGTACGGTGGAATCGGTGGTGTCCGGATAGCGGACCACCATGACATAATCGGCGTTGGTGCCTATGGAGCTAAGTCTGATGGTAGCTCCGCTCACCACCGGGCTGCGCCAGGACGCCGCGCCCGGAACCCCCTTCACGGTGACGGCAGGACCGACCGTGTTGCTCCCGGAGGCGGTCTGGGAGCTGGTGAAGGAAGCTACGTAGGCCGTGGTCGCCGTGCTGCTGGCGGGAGTCGTTCCCGTGTAGGTCACGGTAACCTTGTAGTTGGCGGCGGTAGCGGTGACCGGAATCGGCTTGCCTCCGGCGAAGGTCCAGCTGTTTCCCGAGGGGACCGTCTGGGTGGTGAAGTACTGGTTGGCTCCGGCCTCGTCCCAGATGGACATGCTGGCGATCTGGGCGGTTCCCGTCGTAGTGACCACCAGCCCGGTTACCGTGTCGGCGGAGAGGTTGTTGTAGAGCGAGAAGCCATCCAGTTTCACAGTAGAGCCGGGGCAAACCGATGACGCGGCGATCGCAACGCCGTTGCCGATGGTGGTGTTGGCGGAGGGCTGGGCGGCGATGCTCATGCCGGACATGGAGGCAAGGGTGCTGCTGCTGATGGTGGCGCCGGTGGTGTCGGAGGTGTTGCTCGCTGGGCTGGTACGGTTTAACACCGCCGTTGCAACCGCGGGGGTCGTGCTGGTGCTCGCGTTTTTCGCCAGCGTCCAGTTGGTCGTAGCGGTGAAGGAACGCGCCGAATTGCTCCCGGTCCTCGTCGAGTTGGCGATGATCACCGGCTGGTCGCCGGCGTTTTCGGTCATGGCCGTCGTGAAGGCAGGATTCGAAGTCGTGTTGGTTCCGCTGTTATAGTTATTCGAACTGGTGATCGGGGCGGACTGGTTCACCCCGGCGTAAACCGAGGCGTAGACCGCGCTGTTGACGAAGGTGGAGCTGCCGGAGGTCAGGGTAACGTTGATACCGGTGCTCGCCCCGGCTGCCACGATGCCGGCATCGTTCAGGTAGAAAAGCCAGGTGTGCTGCTGGGCCGAGCTGGTCTCGTCCGTTATCTGCTTGGTGAGGGTCTGGCCGCCGTAGGTCACGCTGCAGCTCTGCGCCGAGGCCGCGTTGAGCGTGGAGGAGACCGCCACCACCAGCAGCCGGTTAGTTCCGGCACCGACCGTGTAAGAAAGCGCGCCTGGATTCGCTGTGCTGTTGTACAGGGCGGCGCCCCAGGCGGACTGGGCCGTAATGGCAGCGAGCGTCGCCTGCGGCTTGTACCACCCCTCGTACATGAACACGCTGGAGAAAAGAGTGCAGATCAGCACCAGGCTGATCTTCACCGTCCAGGTCATTCCTTTGATTTTCTTGGCAATAACTTTTCCCATGGCAACCTACCTCATTATGTAATCGTTAAGATGTCATCTATCCATGAACCGTGCCGGGCCGCAATCGGTCGGCGGCCCGGCACCCTAGCATGTTTACAGTGCCGAGTGGCAAGAGATGCAGGTAAGTCTGTCGCTCCACTTCGGCGCGGCGCCGTTGTGGCAGGCCATATTGGAGCAGCTCTTGTCCGCGTTGTAGACCCCCTGGGCCAGGCTCAGCTTCGCCGTATCGAAGGAGCCCGCGTCCACCTTGTAGGTCGACCTGGTCCAGACCGAGGAGTACTTGCCGAAGCTGGCCGGCTTGATCTGGGCCTTGGAGACCACCTTGATGTCCTGGAAGACGACGTCAACACTGCCGTTCAGGTGAACGGTCTTGTTGAGGACCGGCGTCCCCTTGGGATCGCTGCTGTGGCAGGAGGCGCATACCGAGTTGTTGTCATTGGCGTCGCTTGTGACCGTCAGGCTGTGGCAAATGTTGCAGCTGATGGTGGTCGCCTGGTTCGGATCGCCGTGCACGCTCACTGCAGGCGCTGCGGCTGCGGGTATCGGGTTGTTGTTCTCGTCATATACCATGGTCGAGTGGATGCTGACCGCATGCTTGGCGTGTGCCCCGGTTGCGGGCGCGTTGCCGTGACACATGGCGCAGCTGTCGCCTGCGGGGTGCCCTGCATACCAGTCGGGAGAATTAACGTAGACCAACGCCGCACCAACTCCTCCGTTACTGTGGCAGTAGGCCGCGGAGCAGACCACGCTGGAACCGGAGTTGCCGGTTATGCCGCTGCCGGTGTTGCCGATGCCGCCGATCACGACCGAGGGGTTGTTCTTGCTGCGCAGCGAGCCGTCCGCGGTCGGGACCAGGGTCAGGTCGATATGGCCGTCACCGTGACTGCTGACAGCGGTCGGGTGGCAGTTGGCGCAACCGAAGCGGTATTCGTTGGCCGTAGAGTAGTTGCCCGTGTCGCCGTAGCTGGTCGGGACCAGGGCACCGATGTGGGCGGCATGAGCGCCGCGCAGGCTGGCAAGCGGATGGCAGAAGTTGCAGTCCGAGGGACCTCCTCCCCACACGGGGTTTACGAAGGTGCTGGCACCGTTTGAATGGCAGTACACGGCGGAGCAGATGCCCGCGCCATAGCTGCCCCCGGCCGCCAGGTTGACATCGACTACCCCGTTGAGGTGCTTCTGGGTGCCTGGGATGAGCGCCGTGTTGCTGGCGGCAGTCAGGCTGTGGCAGCTGACGCACCCGACGGAGTTGCTCAGGTGCTTGGTGTGGCTTCCCGAGGTGTTGGCGTGACAGCTGGTGCAGTTGTTGGTAGCCTTGTAGGCGGTCAGGCTGTCGGCTACCGCCTGGGTGATTGCGCCGATTTGCACCAGGTGCGCGAGGGCAGAGTCGATGGAACCGGTGACCGAGCCGTTGTAGAGGGAGTCGATGGAATCGGTGATCAGCTTCCTGGCGTAGGCACCGTTGTGGGCGTAGGCCCCCGGCTCGGCGAGTAGCAGCTCGTAGTTGAAGGCCGCCCCCATCGCGTCGGCGCCCACCTGGTCGCTACCCCAGTTGGTGCTGTTGAAGTAGGGGTAGTTGAGGGAGTAGACAAAGCCCTTGTCGGCAAGCATCGCCTTCAGGACACTGAGGGCGTTGGCGAAAGCGGCCTGGTCGGCGGCGAGTGTCGGCAGGTCGAGGGAACTGGCGTGGCAACCGGCACAGACGGTGGAGCTGATGGCGGTGAGATTGCCGCTGGTGTCCCTGACCGCGGCCTGGTAGGAATGAGGGGCAGCCGAGGACATGTGGCAGCCGATGCAGGGGCCGCCGGTGCCGGTGCCGCTGGCGTTGAACATCCCGATGCCGCGGTGGCTATTGGAAGAGTAGAATGCGTAGGTCTGGCCGGGGAAGTGATACCCGGACTTGCCGTGCAGCGAGCCGCCGGCGGCGAGATAATGCGGAGCGACGAAGGGAAGGTTGGTGAAGTCCGCGACCCCCACCTGCACCTCGATGCTGTTGCCGTTGTTTCTGCCGCTGTGGCAGTCCATGCAGACGTTGGAGTTCCCCATGTTGCGGTTGAGGTAGGCATCGTCCGCGAAGGGTCTTACCGGGGTTACCGTGCGCACGGTGCCCGTGGTGATGTCGCTGTGGCAGGCGATGCAGGTGACGACTTCCTTGGTCTTGTCGGAGGCATCTCCCCAGGCTGCCGTCACCTTGCCCGTCGAGTAGGCGATGAACCCGGTCGTGGTGTGGCACTGCACGCAGCCGGAGCGGGTCTTGAAGTCGTAGCTGGTCCAGGGAGCGTCGCTGGTTGCGGCGTGGCCCGATGCGCCCCACTGGGCACGAACCAGCGCGTTTTCGGCGCTGTCGAAGTGGCAGTCGGTGCAGGAGGCACGCGAGGTCATGTACGAGGCCGGGTAGCCGGCGCCGGTTTGGTTATTGAAGTGAACCGGCGTAATGCCCGCCGCGGTCCCCACGGTCGAATGGGGGTCGTGGCAGGTCACGCAGAGTGCCGTGCCGATGGCGAAGGGATGGTTGTTGACCGTCCCGGACTGGCCGATATGACATCCGTTGCAAACGTTGAGCAGCGTCGACGAGGTGAGGCCGGGTCCCGGGTGCGCCCCGGTGTCGGCCCCGACGTGGCATTTGGAGCACATGACGAAGTTGGCCCTGTGCTGGGAGGAGGACCACTTGCCGAAGACTCCCGCCTGGACCCCGACGTTGTTGGCCAGATGGCAGTCCTGGCATTGGGTACGGGCGGCCGCCGTCGAATCGGCGGTGACCGTAACGGTAGTGTAGGAGGTAGCACCCCCGGTTATGGTGAGGCGGAATGTGTAGGCACCGATGACGGTAGGGGTGAAGGTCGCCTTCGCCCCCGAACTGTTGTCGGCAATCACCTTGGTGCCCGGGTAGCCGGGGCCGGAGGTCTGAGTCCAGAGCCAGGAGGATATCGCCCCGGTGCTTTGGGAACCGTCCAGCGTTACCGGGTTACCGGTAGACACCGTCTGGGGTGCACCTGCATTGGCTCCCAGACCGGCAAATGAGGCGCCGATAGCTACAGGTTCGCTGAAGCTGTAGCCTCTCGGTAACATCACCACGACGGTCTTGTTTGGCGCGGCCGGCACCGAGGTACTCACGGTAGCCCCACTGGGGACGCCGGAGAGGTCCGACACGCTGAACCCCGGGTTCGGGGTAATGGTGAACTTAAGGGGCGAAACGAGGATCTGTCCGTTGTAGACATTAGCTAGTTTCCGTCCGGAAACGTAAGGTCATGGAATTGTTAAAAAAATAGCAAAAAGTGCTTCGGTTTTTGTCTCATCTGTGGTATAATCTGCGCCGTAATTAACTGTATTCAT
>Ga0316217_10001346_pt1 | contig 32239 bp, 33 predicted proteins | sample 1anoAmetaG_FD_203633 | JGI IMG/M metagenome (GOLD analysis project Ga0316217, IMG submission 203633) | Freshwater microbial communities from Trout Bog Lake, Wisconsin, USA - 1anoA | ecosystem: Environmental > Aquatic > Freshwater > Lake > Hypolimnion/Profundal zone | place: USA: Wisconsin... | reverse complement strand
GAAATAGAGGAGATTGAGCTAACTAAGTGTAGTAAATGTGGAAGGAAGTTTTTGCTATAACGATTGATAAAACATGAGAGCATTTGCAAAGGTATTCAAAAGTTTGTCGTTTCTTCTCAAAATATAATCAACAAAAAAGAAGGGCCTGAAGCTAGGCCTCTACCTCAGATAAGCATCGAAAAAAAGACAAATACTAAGCTGAGCAGTTTTGGAGTTTAGAACCATAAAGGAAAAAGTGAGCATAAAAATGAAAAATCCAACGAAAAAGAAAATAATCGAATCATCCTAGATACAAGGTTGGACACAAAAGATTAAAATAAAGGTAGGCTGAACAATATATAGACAGGTATTGCACCAACCAAACTGAAGTAATAAGAACCGTTTAACTAGTTTATGGAAGAGGCGGCTTTGGAGCTAGTTAGGTGCAAAAAGTGCAATAGAAACTTCAGGGCAGATAGAGTAGATATCCATCAACGTGTCTGTATTGGCCAGGCAAGCAAGAAGAAGCTGTAGCCGCCAATAGCACGACCGCACGTTGGCTTGAAGGGTCAAAAAGAAAAATAGGAGGATAAGCGGGAAACAAGGATATTACCTACTGCAGACACGGCTAAACATAATATTATGAATATGCTGAAAGAAATCAAGAGCAGGAAGGTTAAGGAGAGTGAAATAGATGAACAGCTGAATTTAGAGTTGAACACTTTATAGAAAGGAATAGGCTCAGCTAGAGTGAGGGACTCGAGCTTTGGTCAAGCGCAAAATAGAATGATTGAGCTCTAAGTAAAAAAGGAAGAAACAGTATAACATTATGAGGTTGGGAAATGGAAGAAAAAGAGGACTCTAAAGATAGTGCAAAATTGAGTAGCATAGTATGCTATGAATGATTGTTTTGAGGCTTTACTATTTAAAAATGATAAGCATAGCAGATTGTCAAAAGACATTATAGATTGCCTGGACATGTAAGTCGGACAGAGATTTAACAAAAATGTAATAGAGGTAGAGACATAGTTATGATAGGATGTGAGGAAAGATGATTTTTGAATTTGTTTATTATTTAAAGTTAATAATAATCGATGCAAGCCAGGAAAACTAATCTGGCAGACCGAGTGCTGACTATAGATGAAGCTATTGACAAGGTTGGAGACATGCACTTATATCAACTCAAAATGCTGTTTCAGTTTTTCGCAGTTTTCCTTTTCTCCTCATTCGTCCAAATGGGATTTCCTGTGATTTTCCAGCCGGCTAAATTTGAATGTACTGAAGGCGAAGACTGTAGGGAATAAACCCTTTGCTAAAGCTAGAACTACCTCCTCTCTCCTGAAATAAAGAGTGTGGCCTACAGTTTTAACCTAGTATGCGAACGCAAGAAATATCTTACAACATGCTTCGAAGCCTTCCTCTACGGAGGTTTCATTGGTAGTCTGTATTATGGTTAGATCATATAGCGGAGAGGAAGGAGGTATGCAGTACTTGAATCTTTGATGGTGATGGTGATTGGCTTGACTCTGAGTGTGGTATCAGGAAGTGCTGTGCTGTTTTCGCTCGGCGTGTTTGCCTTCAACTTTGGCTTCAGAGGTTTCTACAATGCGTCACTTCTATCGATTTCAGAAGTCTCATCGAAGTTGATGCGAACTGCCTCTCCTATGGCACTCTCAATCGGGTGGGCTTTAGGCCAAATAGTTCTGGCAGTCATCTGCCTATTTCTAATAAACTGGAGAGTGATCTTTCTAATCACAGTCATTCCGCTGGCAATACTGCTGTATCTAATGTTTAATCACATCCAGGACTCACCTCGTTTCTGTGTGAGCAAGCACGAGTTTCCCTCGGCCAAGGTCATCCTTTTGTAGATCGCGAGGATTAATAGCCGAGAGCGGGAAGTGGGAGGCTTTTAGCTGAAGGAGCAACTTGAATACAGCAGCAAAATCGACAACTACCGTGAGATCATGCAAGGTGGACAGTTTTCTTCGCGGCAGGTCCACCATTCCTACCTTTCGCTGTTCCGGTTCAACTCAGTCCGCATAAGGGTGGTCTTCGTGAGCATCATATGGTCAGTGGTGAGTCTCAGCTACTTCATCAGCGCTAAAAGTCAGTTGCACCCTCAGAAATCCTACACCTACAACTTGGCCTTTGCCGGCATCATCTAAATCATTGCCTATCTTTCCTCAGTCGCCACAAACATCAACCTCAAGCGCCTCTTTGTGATAACGAGACTGATCGTGATTTCAGCAGCAGTACATCTTTGCTTCTACTTCGTGCAGCCCAAAGTGAAGTACCTGGGACTGACCAACGGAGTGATCTTAGTGCTGGGCATAGTGATCCGCATCTTGATGGCCTATGGTAACACCTTCCTAGCAATTTACAGCATTGAGCTGTTCCCCACCTCTATCAGGCACTTCGCGCTGGGGATGCTGGGATTCATCACGAAGCTGATGTACATGTTGTCTTTCATTTTTGATGAGTTCTTCACCGAGAGGTACATTCACCCCAACTTCATAATCGGGATTATGTTTGTGGGCTGCTACTTCCTGATCCCAAAGCTGCGGGAAACATAAGAATTAGGAATCAAGGACAACCTTTCAGAAGACGCCGACAACCTCCTCATGAATGAAAACTACGCCTCAATCTTCTGATATCATATTGTATGGTTTGTCACTAGCCAATAGTATACTGTATTACCCAGCTTCAAGCAACCAAGACTGTTTGTATCCCCTGAGCAGTCAAAATTGCAGAGAAGGGTGCTGATATGGGTTAATGTTAGTTCAAGTTATGAACGATCAGTTGATTTCGTAGAATGAAAGGCCCTCTTCATTGAAGTCTACGGATTTGGGCACTTCGAGGCAGTCCTCTTCTGTGGTTGAAAGGTAAAAAGGTGAGTCTTCCACGAAGAAAGGGTGGGAGTCATCATAGAGTCTGTGGGTCTTCAACTTCTCGATGAGAGTAAACAGCTCTTCCTTACTCTTTATGTCCTTGATATTGCTGTTGATTTCTTAGAATTTTTTCGACAACTCTCTGGTGCGCTCAATTTTTTATAAGTTGGCGGCCTCCTCCGCAGCTATGCCTTGTGCGATTTGTTCGATCTGCTCTGAGTGAGATGGGTATTACACCTGGAGAGGCAGTCCTGGCTGGGATGCAGTTCCCTAGGTTTGGTCTGGAGGGTGAATATTTCAGCGAGCAGCTGGGCCTGCGTGGAGTGGAGCTTACGTTGCGTTTGTACTTAATGAGTGCCTCGTTCTGGGCGAGTTCGTTGAGATTTTTGGGGTTGAACTTGAGTTACTAGATATTAGGCACACTTACGATGTAGTTTTGGAAGGGGATCTCCTTGAAAGTTTGCATTCAATACACACAGATTAATCAATATAATCACACCCACACATCTAAAGCAACCGCCACACCACACCTAGTCACCTCCCCCATCCCACGCCTCACCTCAGCACAGCAAACCAAAACAGATTACAACATAAAGCAACACAACTACACACTTTACTAAAACAGGAGCAACTCTAATAAAGTTGCATTTCATGGCTGAGTTGAGTCGCTGCTAATGGCTTTCGCATCAACAGCCTCTATGCAGCAGGGAAGAAAGGGATAGGTTTGATTAGGCTGCAGTGCAGACTCAGAGAGAAGATTGCATATCATGGTTCATAGCTATTTGCTCATCATATTCATATAATAGTAAGTTGCTTTAATCACACATAATATGCGAATGTCCCATCCATATCTGCTATCTTCCATAGCCATGGTAAATCATCAAATGCTTTCAATGCGATCTGACATCTCAGTCATCGGGCCAAGAATGTAGTCCAGCAGCCAAGCCGCTTTCTCCTTTAGTTTGAGGTTGCTGGACTAGCAAACCTGGTTGAGTATTTATGGAATCCCCTGCTTGTTGATTTCCAGCAACCGGGAGTCAATATTCTTCTAGTTTTTGACGAAATGCTCCAACATCTAAAGTCCCTCCCTTTGGATGCCCAAACTGCTCTATTTTTATAGTGACACAGAGATGATCCTGCAAACCAAGGCCTGGTCCAAGTTGAGTTTGGCTGCCACTTTGACCAGTCGCTTGAAGGTGTCCTCGTCGTGGACTGAGCCGGCCATGATCTTCTCCCAAAACAGCTCGCTTGTGGGCACTACTTGCGAGTAGTTTTTGCAAAGCTTGTCGAGGATTATGGAGAGGAGTTTGTAGGTTTTAGGGATCTGAATGGCAGTTTTGAAACAGACGGAATAGTCGATAGAGGGATCAGGCGTGAGCAAATAGACAGTGGCTAGTAGATTCTGCATGTACCTGCTCTCGCTATCCGACTCAGCTAGTATCTAGTTGACCAGCGCAACTAAGTCGGGCAGCATCAGCCCTTTGTCTACCCTTAGACATTCGTAGAGAATCGCGAACGCGTGTCTCAGGAACAGCCGTTTTGACAGCAGAAATTGTACGAAACCTAGGATCTCTCTCTTTTATACTGAGTAGTCCATCACACTCTACTTCACCTACACTAACTTCTACAGAACTTTGAGCACATATGCGAAAAATCGCTCAGAGTCAGTCTAGTTCTGGCTTTCGAGATTGAGGCACTTCTCCACTATTTTGGCGCATTATCTCATCAAAAGGTCATAGAGTCTGCTCTCGAAAATAGCTTAGCAATAGTCCTAGCTAGCCTCTGTCAGGCGATATATGATAAAGGCGCTGAGAGTGCCACCTCGAGTGGGGTCTAGGTGCTTGGCCAGTTGCTCCAGCAGCCCCAAGTTGTAGAGCTGCGCATAGACGTCAAAGAGGTGTGGCTGTGGTGGCAGATTCTAGACCAAATACGAAATAATCTACAGTACCTGCAGCGTGTAGAGCTGTTCTTGCAGGTAGCAAAAGACCATAGAAATGAGCCCATCTTCGATCAGTCTCATCGTGTCTGCGAAGTGGTTGCTCCCACTCACTTTGCCTATGATCAGCTGCAGGGTTTGTTAAATGTTGGTCTTTTGGCGCAGATGCTGCACTAAGTTTTAGTTGACTGTTGGCATACTTATTGCTCCAATGTTCTTTAGTCGCTATTGCAGGAAAAAGGCCTCACGTTCTGAGTGGCGAAAACGGTACCTTTTTTTCTGATTTAGTCTCGGATCTGTTCTCTTTTGGCGTTGATGGACATTATATAAATATTGGTAAAGTGTAATACTATTAGAATTGAGGCCCAATCATTGCTGGGTATTGGCGGGCAGCCTAAGCAACTTGGGACGTTTGGGGTTGGATATGATCTGCATGCATATGACCGAAATGACCCGCAGGAAGAGCCCCATGCCTACCAAAATGAGACAGTTGATCCACAGACTCTCTGGCCTCCTGGGCTCGAATTTGGTCAGCACTCCGATGCTATCCATGCCGGCCTGGAAGCCATACTTGAACGGAGAGAGGTAGCTTATGGGGTAGAAAATCACGCGGATGTCACTGTACTCATCGAGATTGATGAAGAAGCCACCCAGGAGCATGAAAGGGATGATGAGGACAGGCACCAAAGCCATGGCAGTTTCGAGTTTGGGGATGAGAGCAGCGTAGACCAGTCCGTAGCTGGCTGAGCAGAAATAGACTGCGTTCATCACGATCAATACCTTGAGCATTTCCAAGGCGGTTTGGGCTGCGAAGGAGGTCGCCCAGTAGACGATGATGCCTCCCACTGAGGGGTAGAAGATCTAAAAGGGGAAGGTTATGGCCGTCCTGGCGATGAAGTAGGTGAAGGTTTTGTAGCTTTTGCTGAAGCGCTCTCTCAGGAACACAGGCCTCTCGGTGGAGAAGGTGGAAAGGGTGCCCTGCAGCCCCCCGAAGGCGTTGGAGGCTACCAGGAAAAAGATGACCCCTCGAATATTCTGCAACTTCCCCAGATCTTGCTCATTGATTTCCGCGGATCCAATCTACCTTAGAGCAGGCGTACCTCCCCGAAGACCAAGAAGACGATTACTGCAGTGAAGACCGACTGGACAAGTTTGAAGAAGACGTCCATAGGGTTGCGCAGCTGGCACAGCAGTGCCCTGAACAGGATCAGGTAGAGTTCGTACGGCAGGCCGATCTACTGCTCCGTCTTCAGCACCACTGGCTCCAGCTCAGGGTCCAAGTTGAACTGGTGGTGCTTCGACCCCACGAAGAACTGCTAGAATCTGAGCACCTTGGCGTCGTGTTTGGCCTTGGCCTCGGTGTAGGTCTAGGCATCGTCGAGGTCTTCAGCCTCAGTGATGCTCATCATGTCGAGGTAGAACTCGGAAGCGTTCATGAGCTGGGGACACTTGTAGCCCTGCGCCTCGAAGTGGTCGTAGGCCTCCTGAGCGATGCCCTGGTAGATGCAGCGTCCGTCCACCATCAGCATCAGTCGGTCGAATTCGCAGAAGAGTTCAGACGAGGGCTGGTGGATCGTCGAGATCACCGTCTTACCCTTGTTGGCCAGCTTTTTGAGCAGCAGGATCACTTGAAGGGCAGTGGTCGAGTCCAGGCCAGTGGTGGGCTCATCGAGAAAGATGATACTAGGGTTGGTGATGAGTTCCACCCCGATCGACGTCCTCTTCCTCTCGCCCCCACTGATCCCCTTGATGAAGGCATTGCCCACCTTGACATCCGCACATGAGGAAAGTCCCAGATCTATGATCAAATCCTCGACTATCTTCTGCTTCTAGCCATGAGGGATATTCATGCGGATGTTGCAGGCGAACTCGAAACACTCGCGGGGAGTTAGTGTGGCTAGCAAGGCATCTTCCTGCATCACGTAGCCTATCTTCTTGGAGTAGGGCTACACTGAAGGGATCACCTGACTGTTGAACTGTAGCTCGCCTTCAACTATGAGGTTGTCGGACATCAGCCTGCCTGACAGGAAGTTGAGGAGGGTGGTCTTGCCCGAGCCAGAGGGGCCCAGGATGGCAGTGAAGGTGGCAGGATGCACCAACCCCTTCTGCTGCTGCAGGATCACCTTGGTCTAGGTATTGACTTTGGCCTGGATCCTGGCGTGGTAGTAAATTTCTATTTTTTCGGAGTGTTAGAGGAAGGAGTCGCGGGCCATGTCCAGCAGCTTCTACTCGTTGTCTTTGGCTGACAGCAGCTTTGAACTGTCCATCTCGATCGCTCTCTATGATATAATATTTCCGATGATAGACGTCATTTACAGTTGAGCAACTGCCCACAAATGACCCATTCCTGCCCAAACATGCCCACTCCTGTCCAGCCAAGGTCACTACTACCTAAGGAAGGCTAAACTGATGCACCAATATGGGCAAATATGAGCAAGTGCTTTGGGACATGGATAGGGATGAATAGATGCGAACCAAGAGTAGGTATGGTTTCTAGTGTTTGAGGGTTGTTGTTTGGTGTGAGAGTATGGCCAGTGTGGGTGCTGAGAGTTGGGTGGGTGTTTGTGTGAGTAGGTCAAACTAGGAAGATAAATTGTGAGTGAAGTGATTATAGTGATAATATTCAAATCAAAGCGGGATGGATTTGTAAAGCGAGCCCAGCGATAAGCGCAACGGCCAGAACAGAGTCAAGGTGGCCATCCGAGTGCGGCCCTTCATCTCCCGATAAATCAGCACCTTCGAAAGGAACTGCTTCGAGTTCCCCACCCCCCAAGAAATCATCATCGGTAGCGAAAGGTGCTACAAGTTCGACCGAGTGTTCAACGAAGTGAGCAGTCAGCAGGAAGTATATGAGTAGTGCGTCAGGGATCTGATGCTGGGATGCTTCGAAGGTTACAATGCGGCAGTGCTGGCCTATGGCCAAACCGGCAGTACTCATAATTTGAAAAAGGCGGCAAGAGCTACACCATGGGCACCCACGTCACCAACATCGGCTCCAACGAGGAAGGCATCCTCCCCCGGGTCATCACCGACATCTTCGCCCAAGTCGAAAGCAGGTCCTCCGCAGCCGACTTTACTGTAAGGGCCTCTTTCATCTAAATCTACAACGAACAAATCATAGACCTGCTGGAAGGCCACAAAACCCTCAAGTACCCCCACCCCCACTCAGAATCAAGGACCACTCCGCCATCTCCATCCGCGAGGAGAAGGACGGCTCAGTCTCGATCAGCGGAGTGACTGAGGAGCTGGTGACCGATGCGGGGCAGATGCTGGCCCTGCTGGACCGCGGCAGCCTCAACCGCACTACTGCTGCCACTCTCATGAACGACTCCTCCTCCCGCTCACATGCCATCTTCACCGTCTTCCTCGAACAGCGCATCCTCAATGAGCCCGACCAAGGCTACATCACTGCCAAGTTCTTCTTTGTGGATTTGGCAGGCTCTGAGAGGCTGAAGAAGACGGGAGCCACTGGGGTGACTCTGAAAGAAGGGATCAACATCAACCTGGGCCTTCTGTAGCTGGGCAACGTGATCTCAGCGCTGGCCATCGACAAGAAGGAGCCGCAGTTCATCTCCTACCGCAACTCCAAACTCACCCGCATCCTGCAGGACAGCCTCGGCGGCAACTCCAACACCTACATGATTGCCTGCGTCAGTCCCAGCGAGTCCAACTATGAGGAGAGTCTCAACACCATCAAGTACGCCAGCAAGGCCATGAACATCAAGAACAAACCAGTAGTCAACCGCGACCCGCACACCGCTCACGTCAACCATCTCAACCAACGCATCGAACAGCTCTCCCTCGAAAACACCACTCTCAAGGAGCTGCTCAAGGGCGAAGGCCTCAACTTCGAGGGGCTGCTCGAGGGGCACAGGGCCAAGGAGGGCAAGCAGACCGAGAAGATAGCTCTGGAGATGGGCGTCCTGCAGCGCAAAAACGAGGTGCTGTACCTGGAGCTGAAGGAGGAGAAGAAGAGGAGGAACCAGCTGGAGATTCAGACCTACGACCTGCAGCGCGAAAAGGATATCCTGATATCGCTGGTGGAGCAGTTCAAGACCAACCACCCGGAGTTCCAGATCGAGGTGGACGAACTGTACAACCGCCAGAACCTGCCGCTCATTGAGAACTACCTCAACAAGATCCAGCAGCTGCAGGGCGACCTGTTTGAGAAGGACAAGGTCATCAGCCAGCTGCAGATAGAGTACGCCCGCATCCACTAAATCTGCGAAAAGAACGAGCAGCTGCTCCTCAAGAAAAACGACACCATCTACAAACTGGTCAAAGAGAACAAGGAACTCAAGAAGACCATCGACAACCTCAAGAAGGAACTCTATCGAGCCAACAACCTCGAAGAACCCCCTCCAGAAGACGACATCTCAGTGCTCTCAGTCATCGAGGAGCTCAACGAGGAGTAGAACCTGGACCTCGACGAGGAGTTCCACTAGCATGCAGACGAGTTCATGCGGAGGGAGGAACGCATGCAGACAGAGATCAAGTCGGTTGAGGACTGCATCACGCAGAAGGAGAAGATGCTGCAGGAGATGTCGCAGGACCAGATGGAGTTGGAGCTGCAGTTGCTGCTCGAGATGAAGGAGAAGTATCACAAGAAGATTGCCGAAATAGAACAATAGAAGAACCAACTCATCAAACAGCAGCGCAGCGAATTCAACTCCCAAGCCACCAGCAAACTGGCCCAACGCATCGACCTCCTCTAAGTCGAGCTGAAGTAGTACCGCAACAAAGCCAAGTAGCAGAAACAGCTGGAAATCAAGCTGCAGCAGCAGAGCAACCAAATCAAGACCCTTGGCAGCGAGATCAAAGCCTTCCAGATCCAGAAAATAGAATTAACGCGCAAACTGAAGCAGGATAAGGATCTCTTCCAGAAGTTCAAACATAAGCGCACGCAGGAGCTGCTGGCTGCCAAGAAGGAGAACGCCAAGAAGGACGTGCAGATCAGGAAGCTGACCAACGAGAACAAGAAGAGGGTCATCTCAGCACTCAAAAGCAGCGACGAGCTCAAGAAGATCAAGAAGATCAACTAGACTCTCAAGCAGCTCATGAGGCCCCTCAAGAAGACCCGCAGAGCCACCGAGAAGGACAACAGGCTCGAGAGATGCGAGAGTGGCTCAGGGCTGGAGAAGGCAGAGCTGGACAGACTCGTCAACGAATGTCTCCAGCAGCTCCTGCTTAGAGTTGATCGCGATTTCGAGTTGGAGAAGTACTCAAGGAAGTGCGAAGAGATCAACAGCGAGCTGGACATCCTGGTGAAGGATGAGGCGACCCTGGGCCTGAAGCTGGAGAGGATGCTGATTGCGGACTAGTAGGAGCTTTAGGAGAAGCTAGAAAAAGAGAACATGACCAGCAAGATGAAGCTGGGGTTGGACGAACTCAGGGAACGCATTGCCAACCTTTAGGAAAACCTGGAGTTCTGCCAGAGGAAGTACTATGAGATCTTGGCCGACTAGAACTAGCGCTTTGCTTATAACTACGACTCCCAGATCATCTACAACCCTGCCTACGATTCAGTAAGCATGCTCAGAGACATCCTCAAAGCCTTCCTCTAAGCCCTGCACAAATCCCTGCTCTAGAACTACCAGACCAAGGTCGAGAAGTAGGAACTGACGGTGGCCAACTGTTCCTTGAGCGGGTAGATCTCCCAGCTGCGGGACAACATCGTGCGGATGAGCATCTAGCAGGAGGAGACGGTGAGCCAGCTGCGGAACGAGCTGCTGCTGCGGTAGTATTAGAACCAGAACGAGTAGGACAACATCGAGATCTGCGTGGGCCGGGGCAACGTGGCTCACCCTTTCGCGCAGAAGAACGAGAGCAAGGAGAAGAAGGCGCTGGAGAAGAAGGTGCTGGAGCTTACCAAGAACATCTCGCGGCTGAACCTGGACATCGAGACCTGGCGCCGCAAGTGCATCGTCATCCAGGAGAAGTACCAGAGCATGAAGGCACTCTTCAACAAGGACAAGTTCATCGGCAGGCCCACCCGCGAGGACGAGAACAACATCAACCATCCCAACCATCCCAAGAAGTACCCCTTCCCCTCCAAAACACACACCCACAACGACCACATCATCGAGGAACTCAACCTCATGACCGAACAGCTCAAAAGCGTCAGAGTGCGCAAGCAGCCCGGCCTCGAGGAACTGTACGAGTAGCAGGAGCTCAAGTAGACCCTGGTGGTGGGCAAACGCAGAGACTACAACAGCTACAAGTGGGAGTGCATCGCCAGCATCGAAGCCCACTCCAGTCCTGTCCTCTGCCTCAAAAGCCACAGAGATATGCTCATATCTTCAGCCAACAGGAACATACGCATCTGGGACCTCGCAGACAACAAACTTCTATCCGATATCCAGAACCCCAATCTCAACACCTTCGTCCGCAGCCTTGCAGTCTGGCCAGAGAAGCAACTTCTAGTGGCTGCCTGTGACAAGGTAGTCACTCTGTGGGATCTCCGGCAGTCGTCCAACGAGGGGGTGCTGCGGGGACACAAAGAAGAAGTGAGATGTCTGCACATCAGCAACAACTACCTTTTCACAGCCGGCAAAGGGCTATCCAACAGCGGCAGTCTGTTCGTTTGGGACCTGCGCTTCCTGAACTCCTCCAACCCTCTCTAAGAAAAGTAGCGCAACCAAGACATCTTCTCTATGGTACTTGTCGTCTAACCTAGACCTCCTTCAAGAACATTCTGTACTTCGGCAGCCGAGACCACCACGTCCGCAGACTCAACACTGATACCCTTGAAACACTGACCACCTTCCAACCCCCCCACATGGACACAGTCACCAGTCTGGCGATCTCCAAGAACCATCTGATCAGTGGCTCCAAGGACAAAAACCTACGTCTTTGGGCTCTGGACCATTCAATCTACAATTTGAAGTCAACTGTCCATGCCTCCAATGACTACATCAACACCGTCGAAAGTAACCCTTGTATCACTCAGCCGACCTCTACCACCCTCTCTTCTATGCGGGTGATCGCAGCGGCCAGGTCAAAGTTGGCACCATCACCAAACAAAAAATTGAATTTCTGGGAGGGTTCTCACACACGCAGTCTGTGAACTCCATCTGCAGCCTCTAAATGAGCAAAGGAGTGGCGACTGGCTCCACGGACAAAACGATAAAAGTGTGGCAGCCGACCAACGACACGTTCCTGCAGATCGAAGACGCGATCTACTGATACTAACACTACAGTCATAATATTTACCACCTCTTTAATTATGTTCAAGTTGTGTCCCTCGGTCAGCTGGAAGGGTCTGCTCACCAGCAACAAGTACTGGTGCTACATCCCCCACCTCATGACCATCCACCAGGCGCAGCTCACCATCAAAGCCACCAGGAGGAGCTTCCTCAACAAGACAGTGCTCAACCAAAACAAAGACGTCATCTTCGCCGAGCAGAGACAACCCTCCGACCTGGTCATCAAACTTAAGCAGGAGGGGAAGTGTCCAGGCGTCATCCTCCCCTACTCCAAGAACAAAAACGAGGAGGTCGACATCGTGCTGGGGGGCCAGCAAATGAAGACCAAGTTGAAGAGCAAGCAGTATGGCCTCGAGAGGGTGGCAGTCAGAGTTGCAGGCCAGGAGTACCTTTGCGTTCTTAAACACATTCAGCTGCACCATCACAACTTCATACAGAAGGTGTATTTCCAGCAGTACGTTGTGGGCAAACCGAACCATCTCACCGTACCCATCACTTTCACTCACCTGTAGGAGTGCAAATTTTACCATTAAGGGCATCAACTCAAGTGCGACCTAGACTATGTCAACATCATTTGCTACAATGAGGAGTACCCCACCCACTTCTACGTCGACATCAGCTACGTCAACCACGACAGACCCTACACCATCGGCGACCTTGCCAACACTTTCCCCCCAGGGGTCATCCTGCACCCCAAGTAAGATCCATCCAAGATCTTCTTTGCCTTCGGCTAGAAAGAGGCAGAGCTGACTGGTGATGCTCTAAATGAGGCTTTGGGACTACTCGCTGAATCAAACAAGCAGAAAGCCAAGCAAGCCGCAGGTGGTACTCCAGCTGCAGGTGGGGCAGCCACAGGTGGGAAGCCGGGGGAAGTTGCCAAACAGACGCCAGCTGCAGGGAAGACAGGCGGAGCTGCAGGGAAGGCAGGTGGAGCTGCGGGGGGAGAACCTCCTGCAAAGAAAAAGAAATGATGTTGTCCAATAACTACGACTAATGGTTCATTACTGATAAAGTCTTAGATTGATAGCCATAGAGAGCCACTTGAGAATGGTGGGGTCAAGGTTGGTTAGAATGGGTTGGAAAGATGCTCGCTGCTTTCTGAGAATTAGATTAGCTGAACCAATGGATTCAGGCAGGTCAAGCACAAATAACAACTAGAAAATATCCAATAAAAAGAAAGAGCCTATTTCAAGCAATCCAGACTATCTGAACGGATTAAGGCTAGCCTTATCTTTGGGATGATGCTAATCCATAATTTTGGCATAAACTACGTTCTGGAGGAGACCTCATAGGCTGTAGGCTGAGGTATAGGTCAGTCGGATGCAATATTAATATAATATTAATTTAATGTCAATTCTTATTACCCTCAACCAGTCAATTGGGTGAGGGTTCCGCAGTTGACGACAGCACCCGGCCTCTACCAACAGCATATGCAACTCCATTTGTCTATGCCAGAATAGTAGGCCAATACCTATAAATCAAACAGCATACCACACTGCGAGCGACAAAGCTCACAGTGATATGGCACACCATACAACCCATGGGCACTGCTCAGGCTTGATATGGCACAGCCTTGGGCAAAGCTCAAGAGTTGGTAAAACATAAGACAAGACAACTGTCAAAACCAATTTCTCGTCACGATTAATCTTGATTGAGATAGTCATTTGACTAGAGGAAGAGTTGTCTCCAGGCGTCAACTTTATCATAGGTTGACTATGGAGACCACTAACACCCATTCTACCACATCGCACTCACTACATACCTATGCCACATTATCAATAACGATTCCGCATTACACAGGTCTTGATGGTTGGGTTGATCCTTAGCAACATGCAACTAAGATATAAACCACTCATAGTGATGGGCGGCTGCTTCCAGAGCCAAAGCTATAGTCGAAACTACTCAAACTAGCTCAAAAGAGGGCAAAGGCTGGCAACTAATGCATGATAAAAGCACAAATATTTCTAAAAGGGCATTAAACATCATTTCTTGGCACTAAACTTGCTGATCTTGGGCATAACTACCGACTAAAAACGTTTTCCCACTGAGTTCGCAGTCGAATTAGTCTCCACCATCGTCTAAACTTTACCAGTAAACACGTTTTCTTTACCCATCTTCAGCTAAAGACAACTATCCTTCTTCATCACCTTTTACAGCTTGCGGGCAGGGTTGGCCGAAGTCAGCAGAGGGGACTCGCAGCTTGGAGACCCTTTGGCGTAGTAACTTTCAGGGCTTTTAGTCAACTATCCAACGGTGTCTTCTGTCTCTTCTTCTTCCTCGAAGGATGCAAAGTAGGGATGAGCCAAGGCTTCATTGACAGTGATTCTTTCATGAGGATTTTTTTTGAGCATTTTCTGCAGTAAACTAAAAGTATTGGAGTCAAGTCTTTTGTACTCCTCTCCCTCAAAAGTGATATTGCTGGCCCTGTTTTGAGCCAGCACTTCGTTGTAGGTCTTGCCAGGGAAGGCGCTGGTGCCAAGCAGCAGAATATGGAAGATGAGTCCCAAACTGAACACATCGCAAATGGGGTCATACTTAGTCTTCATGTCCTTGATGTTGATGACCTCGGGGGCAACGTAGCCCGGGGTTCCGCATCTCACGAACAAATACTCATTGATATCCGCGAACTCCGCCAGCCCGAAGTCGGCAATCACACACTCAAAGCTGCCCTATGTCCTGAAAAGGATGTTCTCGGGTTTGAGGTCTCTGTGCATGATCTTCTTGTTGTGCATCTACCTGAGTCCGAGGAGAATGGAGTGCATGATAGTTTTGGTTTCCTGGGGTTTGAATTTGTACTTGGCCTTGACCTTGTCGTAGAGCTGACCTCCTTCCAGTAGTTCCACCACAATGTAGAGAGAATTCTCCGACTCAAATACTTCGTGAAGTTTCATACAGTTCTTCTGATTCAAAGCCCTCATTATTTCAATTTCTTTGATGAGGCACTCCTTTCCCTTGTCTTCACTATAGGCTGCCTCCTTCGAAAAGGCCTTTATTGCGTAGCTTTTGCCCACCTCGAGCTTCTCGGCTAGATAGACCGAAGCGAAGTTTCCCTTTCCGATTTTCTTCTTAGGTTTGAACTGTTCGTGGAATCCCCTCTGGTTGACCTTTCCCTTGAGGATCTCTCGACAAGCTTCAAGATCGGCCTCAGATCGCAGCCGATATTGGACCTTCTCTTCCTGCTTCTACACGGTGAGAGCTAGGGGAGATGCCGTGAAGGCGAATTTGAGATCAAAATCAAATGGCATAATTTGCTTTTTCTTGGGAGTAGTTTAGACGAGACAATATTCATACAGCTGTAGAGTAGTGTCCCCTTCGGAAGTGTGCTGCACTTGTAGAGTGTGAAGCAGTTTGCCTGAATTAGCAGGCATGACGTTTGAGTACAGTGGTGCTATGTTTTCCATGGAATAGAATTAATATAATGTTCCATTTTCCAAGAAAGCACAAATAAGGAAACTGGTTTAGTTCTAGATATTTGCCCAAAAAAGGTAGAACTGGCAGCTAACCTCTTCCTGCCTCCTAGGGCATCAAACCCTTCACTTTTAACACAATATCTCTTTTTTTTTCTAAGGAAGAATTTGTGCTGAATTGATTTCTACCGTAAAATAGAGGTTGGAGTCAACGCTGAAGGTAATAGAGCTTCCGAGACCAAAAAAAAGTCTTTACAAATATTCATGATAAAAACGTTTCAGATTATTTAATCATCTTAATAATTCTTCCTCACCTCTATTACCCAACACATTCTTCTCCGTGTTTTGCTAGCTAAAATAGAGCCATACGGATCAGTTTGCCATCACAGGCTGCACCCATTTTTAGGGAAAGTATGGAACGATCATCAGCATACTTGGATACTAATACAAATAAGATGCAAAATGGTGCCAAAAGTTGTGGAACCTGTTTGCTTGTCTTGTAACCTCTGTTTTATTGGAAAAACTTTAATTTCGAATACCCAAAGCTGCCATTCCAGCCGATAATTATTTATTGATTTAGATCGTAGCTTTTTGCTTGAAAATTTTGAGCAAAAGGCTTCCCTCATTTGAGTTAAGACCTGAAAAAGAAGATGCGTTTTGAAAAAACTAAATAAACTTTTTTTTGAATACATAGTGAAAAACATAATAAAATACTTGCAAAGTTCTTTAGATTTGATAAGAAATAATTTGCCAATCTTCAGAATGCATCTTAAACTTATTTTAATTTGACTCAATTCCCTGTCTTTACAAGCAGTCATATTCCATACCACAAAAGCCCTAAAACCAATTCGGAAGCAGCAGCCAAACTGAAAAACTTCATTCCTTTAAAAGCAAGCATTCTCAATGAGCTTTTTTACAACAATTTGCCACACTAGCCATTAAAGCTGCCTCATTGCATCCTACTCAGACTTATCATCACTGCCGGGCACCTAAGATCCAAATCGGAAAACGATTAAAGATGAGGGCTAATTATTCATCTGCTTTATTTATAGTTTGACCTTTTCTTACTAACTAACGGGTATTCTTTGATTGGCTTTGATACAAGTAATAATTGTAGATTTTAGAATGCAAGTTTTTCTATTTTTTTTTTTCTGTTTTTCAATAACCCTCATTGCAAATGTTAAATGCTGGAAATTTGTAGCCTTCATTTGAGACTTTCAGTTGTTTTAATTCTAAAAAGAATACTTATTAGTTTTTAGAGCTGATTTTGAGTTTAGTTAAATAAAGCTTGAATAAAGCTATTCAGGTTTTGAATGAATAAGCACTAAGGAGCCGTTTTTTGGTCATTTTTTTTATGAAGCCTACTTTTGGTATGGAAATTCGATCATTATCTCATCGATAGTTTTGGCAAAACTTAGTGGCTATCTTGCGAGCTAGTTTGACCATCAAAAGTAACTGTTTTGACTAAGTATTTGCTTTATTATTTGGTGCTATTAAAATGGTTTCATGAGAGAGCCTCCCAAAACATGTGAAGTTTTCGGTTTGCAAAAATCTTGAGAGGCGATAAAAAAGTTTAGAAAGGGTCAAAAAAGTGAAAATTATGAGTTTCAAAGTGTTGCTAGACATCGCAAAGTTATTTTCTGGAAAAGTCAATTTTATAGAATCAAATAAGTGGGCCAATAATGAGCTCTCACTGAAAACGAGGGAGTTTTAGATTATCACTTCCACATAGCATCATTGGCGAGGAAGACCGTCCAAATAACTTTACGAGCCACTTACAGTTAAATTTTATTCAGAGAAGTTTATAATACCTGGGGGGAAAATAAGATGATTCATTTATCTAAAACACAAAGAGAAATAATTCCCACCGAACAACTCTAGTTTTAGTTATCCTCTAACTTTTTGACCGTTAAAAAGAGTGTTTACCACAGATGGGTGATGGGTATTTAAAATATAGCATTTCCATAGATTCTAACCTTGATAACGCCTTTTTAAATAGCACTAGAGTCTGATATGCAGGGAACACCTAAAACAAGCCGTAATAGCTAGTTTTTCAAAACATAGAGAGGTGAGAGCAAAAGACTATATTAATAGAAGCTTTTCTGTTGGAAATATAATAGTTTTTAAAATAGTTCCAAAGAACATGGCCTACTATATCTACATCAACCAACCCAACAATTCTTTCAATGCGATTGACTCATTCCAAGGTTATTACTCCTCGATCCCCTCCTTTTACCAAACCAATGACGATTTTGTCAATCCCTCCCTATATACCTTCTCTTGGACTCAAACAGAATTCCAAAAATCTAATTAGTATTCACCAACCATAGTAAATACACTCCCCACCTAAACTGGCCTCAACATCACCCAATCAAGGGTAGTCTCCTCGGAAAAGCCCAAAAAGAAAGTTTAGAAAACTTTGGAAAAATAGATTTTAAGTGCAAAGAAAAACAGTTAGTCCAACATCATCAACCAATTCTACTCATTCTTCGGGAACCGCTAGAAATCAGAGAAAATCGTCTAACGCTGCTGCCAACTGATGGGCAAATCCGCTGATCAGTACGAAAAGATCTTTTCCCTGTTCTATACAGCTATCAGACACATCAACGCCAAGAGAGGAAGAAAGTACGTCAACGTGGCGATGTTCCTGCGCTTCTTCAACCCTGAGTAGCTAGCCAACTACCTCCCCGAGATGACCAGCAAGTTGTAGAGCTGCGATGTGCTGAATATGGACGACCTCTGTGAGATCATCAGGAGATGCTGCAAACACTTCTTGAGGAACATCAGCCCCAGCGCCATCCTCACCTCCAAGAGAATCTCACTCGTCTCCAAGGAGGAACATCTTAAGAAACGCAGAAAATTTTTACGCACTATGCTTGAGATGTGATCGTTTATTTATAAGATAATTTTTGCTTAATCTTTATTTCTAGCCAAACGAACTTTTCCCACCTAATCCAGCCACAAAAAACCCCAAAGTTGTCACCTATCTACCCTGTAGATTGTTATTAAATTAACTCTTTGTTTATGTCACCTGTAAAATTGTTATAAAGCACTAGTAACTCACTACAAAAACAAAGCATTTCGAAAACCAGAAATAGCAAGGCTCAGATCGAGACCTCAGAAAATGAGACTATCTGCCTCACAGGAATCGTAATCGTACATCATTCCTCTTAAATTTCTATTTCTTAGCTAGCTATATGCCAAAGCACTAAGTTTGGGGTTCTTCGGGCGGCTGTTTGGGTCTGGAGGAAATATAACTGACAGATATTGACGGTTATTTTTTATTCTTTTGCGAATATCTAATAACGATGTTATAATCGTTGGCCAGGAGTTTCCAGTACTAAAATTCCAAAGATATTGTTCAAATTGTTCGAGCAGAAATACAGGCTTCCTTGCCTCAGCTTGCACTCTAAGCGTTCGTCGCCTGCTGCTGAATCATGATTTGGCTTACTTATCTTTCTCGGAGGTCGTTCAGGCATACTAACTTGGATGGGAGAAGATAGAACAACTGTGCCGAACAAGCAACTAGTAACAAACTCGAATATCACCATAGCTTATCTAGAAAGTGTGAAAACGATAAAAGGCTACGCAAAAACTATGAGTGTTGGGGATTCGCATACCTTTTAGTCACTATGCTCTTCTTTCGTTATTGAAGACTAGATAAGAAAACACACTAAATGATTGCAAATATAACTGCTTTGGGGTTATAAGTTGAATTAAAGATGGCTGCTTTTAGGCAATTGCCATCTTGTCAGTATGAATGGGCTACTTCATTCGGCTAAACAACTAAGCATTTCTTTCTAAGTTATCTTTAGACTGTATCAATCAATAGAGCTTTATATATGACTGGTCTTCAATTACTTAGTCACTCTTATTCAGCTAGAATCAATAACCCAGGAGCCACTCAACCCAGAACTTCTCGACATCTGAACCCTAAACTTTTCTACACTGGAATCACTCATGACTCACAAGAAGTACTAAAAGGGAACAACAGGGAAACGGTAGGTTATGATTCTTATCTTGAATACGATAACCGATTTCATAAAATAGTATACTATCCTTTCTATACTGGAATTAACTGGAATAAATCACAAAAATTTGGGCCAAAAGCAAGCAAGCTGATGACTATAAAAAGGTAAATGACCATAGATTGCAGGAAAGGAGTATTGAAGGTCTGCATAAATTGATTTTAATTAAAATAATATTATTTTTATCCACCATGGGCAAGCAACCAGTTCAAGGCCAAAAGAAGAGCAAAGACGCCATCTCAAAAGCCGCCTCCCAGAAGAAGGCCGGCGCCAAAGTAAACATACCGTTATCCAGAAATGGACCAAGGGAAAAGTCAAAGAGAAAGCAGACAACGCAGTTTTCTTGGATCAAGCCACCTACGACAGGCTAATTGCTGGTATCCCCAAACTTGGAAAGCACATCTCTACATCCATCCTCATAGATAAGTACAAAGTTGTGGGCTCCATCGCCAGAATTTTACTCAAAAGGTGTGTGGAAAACGGATCCATCAAAGCAGTCGAAAACCACAGCAGACAGACCCTATTCACCCCCATCCAAGTCGCCGAAAAAGCAGCTCCAGTGGCAGCTGAAACCAAATAAGCTACCAAAAAGGGCAAACCCCAAAAGAAGTAGAAATGATGCTGTTCCTCATTTAATCTCCAAATCTTTGACTAACTAAACCAGATGCACCCATTTATTCATCATCAAGTATGTAGCAACCATATCAATAGCTGGCAATTCATTGCGATAGTGTTAATGTGAATATGGTAAAAATGATCCAAACAAGTGTCACCACCTCTGCCTTATCTTGGGCGTGATAATCTCATTCTTGGGGCAGAAGCCGTTCGCACAGTTCGTATTCGCCTGCTAATCCACCACGCTGAAGACATTGTACTTGTATCCATTTTTCCTCGGAGATAGCTAAGCCTATGCTGCTGAACTCTGCCCTTTTGGTCCTTTATTGGTTGCTTTCAGCTTGCTGTCAAAGGTGTATCTCTTGCATTCTTGGTAGTATTATACAAAATTGTCAGATTTTTTCGTAGTTCTATGAGGGGCTAGTGCTTTTTTGTTCATTCTTTGGCGATCTTCCAGCAGCTGCTATTGAAGCTGGATGGAGGCTTTTGTTGAAGGGTCAGATATCTGCTTATTTTGTTGCCTGAAGTCTAAAGCCGAAGTCTTAGAGTATGCTTTCTCCACCCTATTCATCACAATCTGCATAGAAGCGAAGCTAGTTGCACTCCTAGCTCGGATAGGGAATTGATAATACACATCTTCTGCAGTCCTTGTTGCCATTTCTTGATTCTTTTTCTCCTCATACTCTCCAGGTTCATAATCGTACACTATTTCTCTTTTAGCATAGTTTTGTGGATGAATGGGATGCTGGATCACTAGAGTGGGGATTGGACTTCCAACTCTTTATTCCACACTGATCGCTCGATAGCTGCGCGAGCGTGCTTTGAACCTTTTGAGAGGGTTGTTGGTCTACACTAATCGCATATTTTGAGGAAAGAGGGTGGTTTCTATCTGCGTAGCAACAGACATACAATAACATTAGGCTCTACCCCAGCGATATCCATGTAGCTGCGTTTAATTTGAGTCCGCAAAGGAGGATGTTGATTGGAAGCAGTGGGTTATTTGGGTGGCGGCATATGGAAAGAACGGATGGCTTTCCTTAGAGGTTAGTAGAGGCGGTCGGTTTTATTATCTTGGTGGTGGCAGCCAAGTTGGCTCAGCTTCATCACCTATTATATAATTACACTATCCTTGGCAAAATGGAATTTGTGATATTTATAGATTAATCTTTTTCAAAAAGTATCGATGTCTTCTTGCAGGTGATCTTGAGGAAATCTATAGCTAGATCTCAGGAACTTTTACCTTGCAAGCTAGGACAATCAGCAAAGCTGGGGTTGAGCCAAAAAATGGCTTTACTGTGGTGAAGCCAGCAAATCTTCCAATTTTTTGATAGGAGTTGACTCTTTAATCTAATAATGAATTATAATGCACCAAAATATAGATATTTTGAGTTTGTCCAAAGCCATCTAATTCTTCAAAACTCCCCTAACCTCCCAATCCTCTTCCAAATAACTCGAAACAAGCATCTCGATACTGTAGCACATAGCAGGGCAGCCGGACAAGCAACCCAGTCCCATCTACCATCTGCTTATTCCATAGCTAGCAAAGAGGTACTATTAGTTAGGCACCTCCAAAACTGAGATCTTCAAAGAAGAGTTCTTGCTCGTTAGATTTGTGCACCTGGTGCGCTCGGCAGCCGAGGTTGTTTTGGCTGATTGTAAGAAAGATTTGATCGTTATTCTGATGTCAGCTACAGTCAGCCTCACCAAAAAGTACTTCGAAAGGGTTGATTTGGCATTTACAGACCTAAAAGTTGCTCTGTTGTAACTAAATTTTTATCTTTTGTCAACTATTGTCAAGAGAGTGGACTTCAAAATTGAAGAGATTTACCCCAAAGAGTACTCTCTTTGTAGCTCAATATTGAAGCAGGCTAACCTAGGTTTGAAGAACTTCAACTTATGTGTCAAAGCCATGATTGTTCTCGTTCAACACAATCAGAAAATAATAAACAGTGTCGAAAACACCACATTTTTGGTGTAATGTGCTAAGCGTTTGCTCTAAGACATCAGATTTTTGTCAAACATCTTCAATAAACTGGAATTGGCATTCCAAGAAACCATCACTCATTTCGCACAAACCTTGCTTAATATCACTATAAATGCCTAAAAACCAAAGAACTTATAGCTGAGGCTTTAAAGAAGCAATTAAGAAGTAGCAAACTAGAATATAAAGAAAGAAATGTTTGCCCAAACTATTCTCTTAGCCCAAATTTGTAAAATAGGCATAAACCTGACCCAATTCGATAAATACAGGCGATCCGTCATCACTTAGTCTTACAAAAATGTGTTTTTGTAGACCTGCAATACCCTCCTTAACGTTCGGGCTGATATCTAGCTCAAAAAAAGAGAAATTAATAAACTTGGGTACCTTCTGGCTTAGATTTAGCTCGCTTAGGATGAAACAGTTACTAATAAGGCAATAAAGCTACTATCGTTCATTTTTTCAATCAAGCGAAGCCATCAGCTAATCACCATTCCCAACCACTCAACAACCATCCCACTGTAACCCATTCAAGCTCACCACTCTCTCGAGAACTACCCGATAAAGGCCCTAGAGAAAGAGTACAAAAGTGAATTCTACAGAATGCTAGTATAAGTCATCGAATTCATTGAACTTTAACCCCTGATTGTAGCACAGCTGGAATAGCTCTTCAAACAAATCAGACAAGCCAATCGTGAATGTCTTGTAAAGCATTTCAGCGATGAGCTTCTGAAGTAGGAGTACCAGCTCAATATGTCCCTGACTAAGTTATACACACATCTGGAGATGCTCTTCATTCTCAGGTTTCTACTCAATTCATAGCAAACTATTACACTGGCTCCAACCCTTTCCATCATCTTTTTGACCTTGGCTGCCAAAATTTAAACACTTCGCTCACTCAAAGCTACCTATATTGAATAGTAGCTGCTTATAGCTGTGACCCTCGAAATAGCTTTCAAGTGCTACCTGCAGCTCAATAGATTATACAAGGAAGAAGGAAGCATCCAAAAGAAGATAAAGTCTACACAAAACAGCATTTTGGTTGTTTAGAAGATACTCAACCAACTCTCCTAAGATTCATATCTCATTCGACTGATTACAACACACACCATTCTCCAATTCAGTGGAAATTCACCACTTTCCTAGGCTCTACAGCCCTTGCAGGCAACTCTGATCCTTCGTAACAAAAACAATCTCCCTTTAATGGTCAACTTACTAAACATAGCACACTTAAATCAAACCGATTTGGAAGAACTTGCTCAATTCTATATGCAGTATAGAAGTGCTGAAAACGTTTTGAGGCTGCTTCTGCCCAAGCTTAGGATAGAAACTGCTAGAAAGTGCATTTTGACTGTCTAAAGATGGTGGCTGCTGCTTACTAAAGAAGTTGTTTCTTATCTAAATTGCAAAGAAATGGAGAAAGATTAAAAACAACAAAGTTTTCCTCTGAATGATGGCTAAAATGTAGCAATAAAGAACGTTTTAGGAGTTATAATAATTGAGTTGTAGTAAAAGTGGACCTTTTACTTAAGATCACAAAAAAGATAGTCAATAATCGACATACTTATCAGCCTTTTGTAAGTAAATCCCAAAATGGTATTTTTTAGAAGCAAATTCACAAAAGTCATAGTCGTATTGTGTCAAATACTGAGGTAAACCCTTGGTTTAGAGTAAGTAAGCTAGATACTAACCAAAAAAGAACAGCTCAGAGAGAGTAAGAAGCAAAAGCAAAGTTTAATTTAGCCCCAAAAAGTAGAATTTTACAATAGGCTCAGGCTTAAGATATACAAACTCCTTGATCTTGTGCCCCAAGAGTGTTACTAGGTGTATTCGAAAGAAGATGTTTAAGCTTTGAAAGAGTTGATCAATGATGAGCTGTAGAAGATAAAGAGGGAATACTTGTTTGAAGGCAAGCTTTAGCTCAGTTCGGTCTATGAGCAGTTGAAAAGAATTACAACCAAACTAGAAGTTGAGTGATTTTGAACTACTAACTATTTAAACTTGAATTCATTCAGCATAGATCAACTTTTAGCAATCTTCTCTTTGTAAATAACTTTGGTAATCAACCAAAAATTAGTGATTTTTGGGATTGGATGATTTAGTAGCTCCGGGTTGAGATCATAAGAATTGAAGGCTTGAGGCTTTGGGTAGCTCAATGGTTGAGGATTTGGTTGGTTCCCTCTCAGTCAAATATTATAGCAAATATTTATCATAATTATGTAGGCAATTACGTTCAAAATAATCGTGCTGGGTGCGCAAGGTAGTTTTCGAACGAACTAGGAGTGGGAAAGTCAAGCCTAATAATGCGCTACATCAAAGGAGACTTCGCCGAGTGCTACAACGTGACCTTCGGAGTTGAGTTCTTCACCAAAATAGTAAAAGTTGAACCTTAGAGCTTCGTTCGTCTTCAGATCTGGGACACAGTACAAATCGCCTCACTTAGGCAGGCCAGTAGTTTTTCAGAGCAATCGTAAGATCCTTCTACAAAGGGATCGTTGCAGTGTTCTTCGTATTCGCAGTGGACAAATAAGCCAGCCTCAAGTAGCTGTAATCCTGGGCGGAAGAGGTAAGATAAAACGCTCACGAGGAAGTTGTTTTCTTCCTGATCGGCTCGAGGGCTGACATGCAGGGCAAGCGGGAGGTGAGTACTGACCAGGCTGATGAGTTTATGAAGCGTATGGAGGGAGTGTACTTTGTTGAGACCAGTGCCAAAACGGGCCAGAACATAGATATTGTACTCAATTCACTATTCTAGCTCTTTTAGAAAGCAGCCGAGATTCTGTTCCAAAAGTACAAAACCAATCCTGAGTTCGCCAAACTAGTGCAACTGGACAACTAGGCTGTGAAAGGATAGGATGAAGAATCAGGGCAAACGATTGTCATGAAGAAGGATGTGATCCCCATTTCAAACAAAAAGAGTGGGAAGTAGAATCATGGGTGCTGTGTTTGATTTGGCAGATTCAAGAATAGTCAACAGTGAGGCTCATTTCTTTGAATTTTGACTTTAGTCCTTATTTCCTATATGCATCAAATATGATTATCGAAGATGTGTTAAATTTGGGTTAGCATGCAGTTCTGCTATTTCAGTTTTAAAAGCTAAAAGATGTCAAAAAGTATCCAATTCTGTACCATTAATCCTTTTTATTTACATTTTGGCTGTTACGAATATGCACTCAAAGCCAAAAGAAAGACTTCTAATGCCAAAAAAAAGTGTGCAGTAAAGCTGTAGAAATAAAAAAAGTAGAATTAACAGCCAGAGATGCATCTTAACTATCTTAGAAGCTACGTTTCCTTGGTAATACAAATTTTAAGGCAGTTAATTTTATTTATCATCCCAGATCAGCAAAAAGACAAAATTATGCAAAAAGGTGCTTCCATTACTTTTCCGGAGATGCGACTGAGAAAATGAAAGCGATGTAAGTTATCTATTTTTGGCATATATTGACTTTTTTCATTTTTCAGGCCTATACTTTTTATGAAACTGACTATGAATATACACTTTACAGTCCTCAATATATCAATACTTTGCTGGCCTACACTCTATTCCAGCACAAAACAAACAAAACATGTGATTAACGTCGAAAATGGAATCTTTTGCGGCTTATGCAGATACGGTAATTGGCTGATATCTCTATTTATAGACGGAGAATAAAATGATGTGATAATTATAACTTAGTTGTAGCTGTTTATTGGATGATTGAGGAGGTCTCGGAAGCCAATCTCACTAAGACTTAGTCCAAAATCATGCGCAAATAGTCCAAACTGTTCACTTTCTCCCCTCTGGATTAGCTCGGCGTCAATTACGACAAACGTAATGAGGCTGACATCGCCGAGCTCAACAAGATAGTTTTAGAGATTCTAATGTTCCCCAGCACTTAACTCGCTTAAATTCACACCACGGCCATGAAAATTGGAAACTTCGACCTCTAAGAGAAATCTACAAATAAAAACCCAGAAGTAACTTTTGTGTAACTCAGATCAAAGACGTCGTCACGAAATGTCCCTGCTGTGGCTTCACTCGTCACATCGACAACCTCAAGGTCTGCACCTCGATGGACGACGTTAAAAATATCGGAACCTCGACAGTTCTCTACTTCTCAGCCTACAAGCACTTGAGCATTCTGCTTGCCATTTTGGGCATCCTCTACTCCATCTTCTCAATTATTACCAATGTGATCGCTGCTGCCAACGCACAAAACAATCCCAACATCACAGCCATCATCGATTATATCTCCATTTCCCTAAGTGCCAAAGAGGTCAACCAAAACGACACCAACAACCTCTACTACTTCATCCAATGCTGGATAGGTCTTGGGGTCATGATCATTTGGCTGTTTGTCTTGATCGGACTCAAATACTCTGAGATTAAAGGGGCGATTTAATATGACGATGATACCAGCAGCATTTCAGATTACTCAGTGGTCATTGAAGGAATGCCTTTGGATGTCACTTTGGATGAGCTGCAGTCACAGCTCAACAGCTATTACAAAACTGTGACCTAGTATCGAAAAACGCCTGAAGGAAGGAAGAGGCCGCTTAAAATTGCAAGGCTCAACAAAGGAATTCCTTTTTACTTGAATGATGACTAACTAAAAGACGACGAAATAAAAAAAATAGACAAAGAACTCAGCTAACTTAAGGACACGTTCATTGATTGGATTATTGAGAGGCAGTCTAAGCCTGCTTTCAGTTAGAGCAAAGAAAAAAGGGAGGAAAGCTACAAAAGATACACTGAGCTCATCCACAAGAGGCTGGAAGTGCTTGCGGAGCTGCAGAAGGCTATCAAGAAGCAGCTGAAGGAGAAGAAAAGTGATGAACTTACTACCGTTTTCGTCACTTTTTAGACCAACCTTGCCAGGGACCTTGTGATAGAATTCAACGAAGTCACTATCTTCTCCCGAATCAAAGGCATTTGCGGGGATGAAAACAAATTTGTCCTCCACCGAGGTGACCGTATCTACAACCTGGACATCAAGAAAGCCCCTGAGCCCGAAGACATCATCTGGACCAACATCGGCATAAACGACTGCTCCTTCTACGCCCGCAAAATATTCACCTACACTGTAACCCTGGTTCTACTCGGAATTTGCTTCGGTATTGTGATAGGATTGTCGATGAAGCAGCAAGATCTGACCCAAACCACAAAAACAGATCCAATGGCCCGTTACCTGTCCATCGCCATTTCGTTGGTGATCACCGTTGTGAACATCCTGCTGAGCCGTAACCATGAAATAACACAGAGGTCATCAAATTCCTGACAAATTTCGAGAGGAACTACACCACAACCAACCGGCAGACCAGTTTGGCAGTCAAGTCCATCCTGGCCCAGATGGTCAACTCCATTCTTATACCTGTGATCGTGGCACACTACATCAAAAAAGATCTCTACAACACCAGTGGGCTGGTTGATAACATCTTCATGATGTCCATCACAGGTTCTTTTGTCGGTCCTGCTGTTGTCTTCTTCGACCCCACCTACATCATGGACAAATTCATGCGGTGCGTCAAATCTAGAGCCAGTAACTCTCCTTCTATGCAGACAGCAAACTCTCCCAAACCCAACGTGACCACAGCACTCTGTACCTTGGACCCTAGTTCGAAGTGGGCATCTAATACATCTACTTGGTCAATCTCTTCATGTTCGCCTGCTACTTCGTGTCTCTGCAGCCCATCTGTGTGTTCTTTGCGCTCGCTGGCTACTTCTGCATGTACTGGGTTCAAAAGTACTGCATGTTTTACAGGTACAGAAGGCCTGTGCCCAGCTCAGATTTGCTTCATAAGGCAGTGTATCAGATAGTGATGTTCGGGCCATTACTCTATAGTCTTGGCAGCCTCACGTGGTCTAACTTCATCCCAGGTGGGGTCCCAATCTCAGCCCTGACCCCTAACCTCATAGCCCTCGGCCTCTCAATACTAATCATAATCCTACCCCTCAACACAATCATCGTGGGATGCTTCTTCTCCGACAAAGTTGCCAAATGCACCAATTATGAGTAACTGAGAATATCCTTTTCAAGCTAGTACGACCGAATGAACCCCAGTACTCAGGAGGAGGCTGTGATTGAGTACGCCAAGTTTTGCGAGGACTTCAGCAAAAACATAGACAAACTGTCAAAGGAGAAGCAGGAGGAACTGAAGAAAAAGATGGAAATAAACAATCAAAGGGGACAACTCCAGCAGATACATCAGCAAAACAGCCGTCCTGTCAACTTCGGAAACTCCTTCGGCATCCAATCCGCCCACGGAGCAATCACCAACATCATGAGTCAGCCTGTCTACAACCCCTATGGCGGCTACAATCCTTACCCTCAGGTTGCGCCTGTGCACATTGCCCCTCAACCGAACATTTCCATTGCCAACCAGAATAGCTCTTCAAGGATGATGCCCGCTCAACCCCAGTATGCACCCATGGCCGTACAACAACCGCAGCCTTTCGGCAATCCGATGGGTATGTACGGAATGCAACCAATGGCTATGAACCCAATGGGAATGAACCCGATGATGGGAATGAACCCAATGATGGGCGGAATGGGCTACAACCCTCTGATGGGCATGCAACCCCAGCCAGCCTACCATCCCTTCAATGCTTACGGGGGAGGATATAGAATGTACTGATCTTCAGAAGCACACATATTTATCCAATTTTATTCTAAACCCTTAGATTTCATGGTTTGTGTAAAAGTGAGGCTTTGGCTATGCCTCAAATAAACAAAATAAACATATTATGATAACACAATATAACAGACAATAAAATCGAATATTTACGCTCAACGAACGAGGTTTCAAGCAGGCCCAGCGAAACAACTCACACCAAATGTAGTTCAGCCTCTGAGTTAGATGGAGTCTTTTGTCGTGGGAATAGTAAATCGATCACCCTTCTGATACCTATAAAAAGGAACATGACTAAACCTTTGAAACGAGTCTCAATGATCCATCGAAAACAGCCAACCCCAACACTCAAACTTAGTAGCCGAAAAAGTAAGTCAGCTTTAAGATCTCTCATAACTAGTAGTAAGAGAACAAGTAGAAGTTGGCCAAAACATAAGATACCAAAAGAGCCAACTCTTTTGTAAAATCAAGGCCACAAAAAGTACAAGAGGTGAAATAGCCTCCAGTTGAAACTGAGTTGCAAAAATTGAAGAAAAAGTCGATTTAGAAGTATCTCAAGGATCAAATACCTTACTCCAGGACACTTTCGAACTCAGCTTTTCGCAAATTCTACCAAAGACCTTGTCCAGAAGCCTACGGCAACAAAAACACCAGCACTGAAAGAGGAGCCTTTTACGGAAACTTCATGAAAACTCACAACATTCAGCCACATACTCTAGACAACAAGCCAGAAAACTACCAAACTTACGTTTCAGCATTAAACTTCGGCAAAAGGACCAAACTAGATCTTTAGGACAGGTGGAAAAGAATCTAAAGGCAGTTAGCAAAGAATCTGGATTATAGGGAACTAGCCTAAATGAGGGCTGTTGGAGAAATTGAAATCGATGAAAACTCTAAAGCATAGACTTTGAAAGAAAATATCAACGCTTTTGGGGAGCAAAGAGGAAGGCTGCTCAAAACTAACTAAGCTTTGACCAAGTCTGCTAAAAGTTTGGGCAAAATGGAAACTAGATCGACCTTCAAACCCATGGAGTAGAAAGTCGAAAGAAGCTCTTCCGAATAAAAGAAGCGCTCTAAATCCTCCGACAAGCCTCTTTATTACATCTACAAATACAAAGAAAGCAACGATGGGTATGATCTCACCCGATATGCCCGAGACCGCCATGGAATAACCTGCTACGTAGATAACTGCTTCAGGTAAAACGATGAAGCCTTCACAAACTTCCTCAAAAAAACCAAACCAATCCACCCCTAGAAATGTAAGCCGGAAGACATGAACATCGACAACATCAGAATAGAGAATAGTGAAAAAAACAAAAACGAGCAGCTGCCTCGTCACTACTTGCTGCCCAACGTAGAAACCCCCTACGTGGCTGGCAACTACTCCAGAAAAAAGTCACAAAGTCTGGCACTAGTTGCCAGCTGATTTGGGTTTATCTCAATCTTGATATCTAATCCAACCCTGTGTAATGTAATAAAAATTGCAGTTTCAAAACATAATACGCCCGAAACAACATATAGAGGATTCAAATTGTTTGATGAGCTCTAGCCTAAGGAGCCTATGATAGAGTGTGGGGCGAAAATGACTGAGTGATTCATTTTGAGCTGAATTTTGAATGAATTTTTAAAAAAGCATCTATTTCGGCAAGATTGCTTCCCGCTTTGGTAGTTCGTTTGGGCTAAGGGGGCAAAGTTAGTTGCGCTGAGGTTCTATGAAAATTGAGAGTTTTGACGCCTAAAATGTCTCAGCTTATCTGTCCCACTTATAATAATTTATTTTTCGAGCTAAAAATGGGAAATGGTGAATTTGAGGTGCCTCAACATGTGAGCAACTAATGGGCTGAAGTCTACAAGAGCAACAAGAAATACCTTAAAAATAGAATAACACACGAAGAGTTTGAGTTTATGGTTCTTGAAAAACTCCAGGAATCCCAGGATATCTCACAGCTGATCGAAAGATCGATCTACTCCATCCCTAAAACTCCCAAAATCATCATTCTCAATGACCAGAACGGGCAGCTCTTCATCTTGGTACAGCAGTATGATCTATTCTTGCCTCAACACCTCCCGAAGATACTTTTTGTTATTGACGTTCTGGAACTGCTCAGCCAAGCCTTATCTGTGTTCCACTGCCTACTCAAAAAATATGGCCCTTTTGGCATCAATGAAAGGATGATTGGGTTGAACAAAAGTTGTGAACTTTTTGGTTGGATCAACGAAAATAAATAGAAAAATTAAGTACAAATTCCTATTTAAATAAATTAAAATTCTTAGAGGATAATGGTCTCGCAAATCATCAACATTTTCAAAAAATACTCACATGTCTTTTCATCTTAAGAGGACCTCCATCGATACAGAACTTTTGAATCGCTCCAAAACCAGCTCACCAAAACCATCAGAAAAAGAAAGATGGAGCTGATTGGCAACTCTACTTAGGTCAAGAATCCAGGGGAAGGGTTCAGAAGAGCTCTGTCCCCACAAACAAGTTTCGGGAGCATGAGGCATATTGAGATAAAATCACCAAAAGCAGCGGAAGGACAGTCAAAGGTGTACAAAAGGAATGTGCCCAACTTTCTGAAAAGGGTGAATGACAAAAATATCAGCTTTTTGGATAGCCTAAACCACAAAAGAACTGTGACTATTGACTAAAACTAAAAGGATATCTCCTCAAAAGAAAGATTCATTTCTCATATAAGAGGACTCAACAGAGAGAAATGCTCCTCCAAGTCCCTCAACAAAGTAAAGAGCCTGAAGGTCACACCTTCCAAAGATCGCAACACCAACTTTAGTGGAGAAATGTCCAAACTCTCCTTCCCAACGAGCAATTATACGGAAAAGACCTATGACCTGCTCACATAATCTGGGTCCTCAAGCAACTACATCATCAAGAAGCGATAATTTCTAGAGGCCAATACAGCCCAAACGGCCAAAGTAACCCAAACTTGGAAGTTCCAATCTTTCCCTCCCAAACCTACCAAAGACAAGTCTTAGAAGTTTTATAACTATCATCACAACAAGTCAAACTATTGGTAGGTGAATGGTGAAAGCTGTCTGTTCCATGGTCCTCAAAGTAGCAAAACATAGGCCCACCCGATCCCTCTTGGAGTCAATAACAAAGTCCCTCTGATGGCCATGTGCAGCAACACTACTCAATCTAACTATTTCAATGAGCTCAGCCCAGAAAAAGCGCCAATTATTGAAGAATAAAGTCAAAAGGTGTCAAAAACCTTAGAAGAGGAATTCAATGATTTCTTTTCGAACACTTCGAAGGGTCCGAGGTTTCCAGCCGAGGCATTATCAGAGACAAACGGATTCCGAGAATAGTTTAGTAAAGTAATTGATTTTTGATATAATTTTGTTGCTTTCTCACTTCTAACTCTCTCTAAATCACACCTATTGAACTAAATTACACACTTATTGAGCTGACTCTCTTTCCTTCAATGTTCCGATGTTACTAATAGTAATCGATTCGTTAATTAGTTGTTATAATTTAAAATAGTAAACCCCCAATGCAGAAATCCTTCTACCCCCTCACTCCCCAAAAGCGAACCCTTCCAAAGCTCCCCTTTCACGATGAGCATCTCCTCAAAGAAC
>Ga0316217_10001344_pt1 | contig 32303 bp, 28 predicted proteins | sample 1anoAmetaG_FD_203633 | JGI IMG/M metagenome (GOLD analysis project Ga0316217, IMG submission 203633) | Freshwater microbial communities from Trout Bog Lake, Wisconsin, USA - 1anoA | ecosystem: Environmental > Aquatic > Freshwater > Lake > Hypolimnion/Profundal zone | place: USA: Wisconsin... | reverse complement strand
GCGTCGTCTTCTTCGTCGCGATCATCGGCGCCGCCGCCTACTTCGTCCTGCAGTTCCGGCGCAAGAAGGGGGACCTTCCGAACAAGGCGCTCGTCGACCTCACGAAGCTCGAGATCTTCTGGACGGTCGTCCCGCTGTTCATCGTCGTCTTCCTGTTCCACATCAGCTTCAAGGACTACGTCAGCAACGCCGTCGCCGCAGACGGCGCCGTGGAGATTCGCGTCCGGGCGAAGCAGTGGCTCTGGGACTTCGAGTACCCGAACGGGATGCGGGAGAACAACGTCCTCCTCGTCCCGATCGACACGCCGGTGAAGCTGGTGATGTCCTCGGACGACGTCATCCACTCGTTCTACGTCCCCGAGTTCCGCCTGAAGAAGGACGTCGTGCCGGGCATGTACACCACGATGACCTTCACGCCGACCGTCCTCGGCGAGGCTCACGTCTTCTGCGCGGAGTTCTGCGGGACGAGCCACTCGGGCATGCTCGCCACGCTGAAGATCGTTCCGCGCGCGGAGTTTGACTCCTACGTCAAGGAGGGCCCGAAGAAGCCGGAGGACCTGACCGACGCGCAGTGGGGAGAGAAGCTGTTCACCCAGAACGGCTGCGCCGTCTGTCACTCGCGTGAAGCCGGCGTCGCGTCGCAGTGCCCGAACCTGCACGGGATCTGGGGGCGTCACGAGACGATGACCTCGAACGAGGCGGTCGTTGTGGACGAGAACTACGTCCAGGAGTCGATCCGGAAGCCGCAGGCGAAGATCGTGATGGGCTTCACGAACGTCACCATGCCGACGTTCGCGCTGACCGACCGGCAGATCGACGCCATCATCGCCTACTTCAAGACGCTCAAGTAGCGCCCGCACCAGCCCCCGAAACTGAGGCAGTCCCGCCCATGACCACCGTAACCACCGACGTCCCCCTGCCGAACGCTGGGCACCACCCGGACCCGCGCGAGAGCTACCTCAAGACGACGCATAGCCTGTCGGGGACCGAGACGGGCGCCCTGTCCTGGCTGACGACGCTGGACCACAAGCGTATCGGGGTCATGTACCTCTGCCTCGTACTCGCCGCCTTCCTGATCGGCGGCGTCTTCGCGCTCCTCGTGCGCATCGAGCTCATGACGCCCGGGAAGACCATCGTAGACGCGGACACCTACAACAGGCTGTTCACGCTGCACGGCGTGGTGATGGTGTTCCTCTTCATCATCCCGTCCATCCCCGCGGCGCTCGGCAACTTCATCCTCCCCATCCAGCTCGGGGCGAAGGACGTCGCGTTCCCCAAGCTGAACCTGCTCAGCCTTTACGTCTACGCGTTCGGCGCCTGCTTCGCGCTCTACAGCCTGGTGCACGGGGGCGTCGACACGGGCTGGACGTTCTACACGCCCTACTCGGCGCGCTCGACGTCGTACGTCATCCCCATGCTGATGGGCGCCTTCATCATGGGTTTCTCGTCGATCCTCACCGGGGTCAACTTCATCGCGACCATCCACAAGATGCGCGCGCCGGGGATGTCGTGGGGGCGGCTCTCGCTCTTCTCATGGGCCCTCTACGCGACGAGCATCATGCAGGTGCTCGCAACGCCGGTCCTCGCGATCACGCTCCTCCTGCTGATCCTTGAGCGGACGTTTGGCCTCGGGATCTTCGACCCGAAGCTCGGCGGCGACCCGATCCTCTTCCAGCACTTCTTCTGGTTCTACTCGCACCCCGCCGTCTACATCATGATCGTCCCGGGCATGGGGGTCGTCAGTGAGCTGATCGGCACGTTCGCCCGTCGCCAGATCGTCGGCTACTGGTTCATCGCCATGTCGTCGCTCGGGCTCGCGCTCCTCGGCTTCCTCGTCTGGGGGCACCACCTCTTCGTCAGCGGCATGAGCGAGTACGCGGTGATGGTCTTCAGCGCGCTAACGTTCCTCGTGGCGATCCCGAGTGGCGTGAAGGTGTTCAACTGGGTAGCGACCCTCTACCGAGGCTCGATCAGCCTCGCGTCGCCGATGCTGTACGCGCTCGCCTTCATCTTCCTGTTCACCATCGGCGGGCTGACCGGCCTGTTCTGCGGCATGCTCGCGGTCGACATCCACCTCCACGACACCTACTTCGTCGTCGCCCACTTCCACTACGTCATGGTCGGCGGGACCGTCATGGGGTTCGTCGGGGGGCTCCACTACTGGTGGCCAAAGATGACCGGCAAGCTCTACGACGAGACGCTGGCGCGCATCGCGTGCGGCCTGGTCTTCGTCGGGTTCAACGTCACCTTCATGACCCAGTTCGTGATCGGCTCGCGCGGGGGCACCCGCCGCTACTGGGACCCGCCGCCGCAGTACCAGAACCTCCACATCATCTCGACCGTCGGGTCCTGGATCCTCGGCGTCGGCTTCCTGGTGATGCTCGCGATGTTTATCAAGTCGCTCATCAGCGGCGCGAAGTCGCCGGCCAACCCGTGGGGCTCAGCGGCTCTCGAGTGGCAGACGGCGACGCCGCCTCCGCTCGCGAACTTCGTCGAGGTCCCGACCATCACGCGCGGTCCGTACGACTACCACCTGGCTACCGAGGCCGAGCTTTCCGAGGGTCACTGATCCATGGCAACCGAGACGACCATCCAGGGGGCAGGTGGCGCGCCGTCGCAGCACCATGGCGGCGCAGAAGGGGCTCATGAGCACCCGGCGTTCCTGGCGCACCACTTCGACACGCCCCAGCAGCAGTTCGACGCAGCCAAGCTCGGCATGTGGGTGTTCCTGGGGCAGGAACTCCTCTTCTTCAGCGGGCTCTTCGTCGCCTACGGCGTCTTCCGGAGCTGGCATCCCGAGGCATTCGCCGCGGCGTCGCACGAGCTCAGCAAGACGATGGGCACGGCCAACACGATCGTCCTGCTATTCAGCAGCCTCACGGCGGCGCTCGCCGTCCGGGCGGCCCAGCGCGGAGAGAAGAACCAGACGACCGTCCTCCTCATCACGACGATCGTGTGCGCGTGCATCTTCCTCTGCGTGAAGTGGTTCGAGTACCGGCACAAGTTCCACTCCGGCCTCCTCCCCGGCCAGTGGTTCGGGGTGCCGAGGACCTTCCCGCGGGCCGAGGTGATGCACGGTGAGGAGGTCCCCCTCCTGCCGGTCGGTGCCAGCGCGTTCTTCTCGCTCTACTTCGTGATGACCGGGGTTCACGCCCTCCATATCATCGTCGGGATCGGCGTCCTCGTCTGGATCTTGATCCGCAACCTGCGGGGCGAGTTCAGCAAGGAGTTCTTCACGCCGGTCGACAACGTCGCGCTCTACTGGCACCTCGTCGACCTGGTCTGGATCTATCTCTTCCCGCTGCTCTACCTCATCGACTGAAGAAGGACCTCCCCAATGTCGCAGCTCGAAGCCAAGGGTCACGGTGCCCACCCCGCCACGGCGGACGGACACTCCGACGGGCAGGTTCACGCGCACATCAGCAGCGTAGGGCTCTACCTCGCGATCTTCGTTGCGCTCATCGTGTTCACCCTGCTCACCGTGGGCGTCTCCAACATCCATCTGGGGAAGCTCAACTTCGTCGTCGCGGTCGTCATCGCGTCGATGAAGGCGTCGCTCGTGGTGCTGTTCTTCATGCACCTCCGCTACGACAACAAGTTCAACTCGCTCATCCTGATCGCGTCCCTCCTCTTCATCGGCGTCTTCTTCGCGTACACGTTCAACGACACCGAGCGCCGCGGCGAGATCGACCTCGAGCAGGGGGTCAAGATCCTCCCGTCGACCGGCGTCGCCGCTCCCGGCGGCCCCGCCGAGGTGACACCAGCCGCCGTCGAGAAGAAGAAGTAGCGAGGCGCGCAGGGCGCCCCTGATGACCGTCAGCCGGCGCCGGGGCCGCGAGTGGTCGGCGGCGAGACGGTCACTCCGAGGAAGGTGCCGCCGTTGCTCATGAGATAGGCGTGATCGCCGAACACGGCCGGCGTCTGCGCAAAACCGGAGCCGAGGTCGATGGCGTCGATGACCCGGCCGTTCCGCGGCGACAGGAGGAAGAGACCGTACTCCGTGGTGCCGAGCAGGAGCGCCCCGGCGATGGGGGCCGGGGCCGTCATCCCTCCATCGGGGATCTTGATCCGCCAGACCTTCTGACCCGTCGCCGGGTCGAGCGCCCAGAGACCGCTTACGGAGCTCGACGCGAACAGGTAGCTCCGCTCTGGTTCGCGCGGCCCGCCCCGGTCGGGACCGAACGTGCTCGGGATGTGGGATGGCTCCCGCCAGAGGACCAGGTCGGTCGCGCCAATGGCCTGGTCGTTCGACCAGACACGCGCCCCGGTCTCGGTGTCGAGCGCAAAGACTCCGCCCGAGTAGCTGGCCACGTAGATCACTCGCTCGCCGTTGATCTCGCCGAGGACCGGCGTGGTGTCAACGTCGAGGTAGCGCGGGGCGTCGCCGCCCGCGCTCGATTGCTCGGCCTCGGCCGACAGATCGACCGGGGTCCAGCGCTCCGTCCCGTCCTTCGCATCGTAGGCGTCCACCCGGCCGTCGGAGAACGCCATGAAGACCTTGCCGCGATCGACGAGCGGCCCGGCGTAGCCGGCGACCTCCATCCCGAGCGCGGGGGTGCGTCGAACGCTCCATCGGGACTTCCCGGTCCGGCGGTCGATCGCGTAGAGCTGGTCGGCACCGTTCGCGACGAACAGCGTCTCGCCGCTGCGCACGGCGGCGCGCGACACCTCGGCGCCGGTCATGAAGCGGAAGGCGAGCGCGCCGTCTGCCGCCCGCACGGCGTAGAGGGCGCCGTCGTGCGACCCAAAGTAGACGACGTCAAGGTCGGCGTCGTAGAGCGGCTCGGACTGCACGACTCCGGCCGTTTCGAAGCGCCAGATCGGGCTGCCGTCCGTGGCGCGGAGGGCGTAGAGGCCGTGGTCCGCCGAGCCGACGAACACGCGGCCGTTGTCCGCGTCGATGGTCGCCCGGCTCCGCTCGTAGTCCTCTCCCGTTGTCCGGGAGGCAGCCGTCAGGCGGCGCTCGACGACGACGTCGATTGCACCGCTCCTGTGGTGAAACCAGAGCGGCACCTCCGGGCTCACGCGGTCCATCGCGCAACCGACCGAAGCGACCAGGCAGAGCGAGAGGACGGCGACGGCGACAGGCCTGACCTCGGGTGCCCGGAGGCGCGACGGCGGCGGGCGTCGCCTCACTTCGTTGTCCCGGCGGGCGGCGGGCCGGGCGGGAGCCCCTTCCCTGCCCCGGCCCTCTGCAGCTGCTCGTACATCTTCTGCAGCTGTGCAGGGTCAAGCTGGTTCTTCCCGCCGCGAGCGCCCGAGCGACCACCAGGCCCGCCCATGCCAGGAGAGCGCGGCGGCAGCGCGTCCGGCGCGAGGGCGCGGAGCGCGTCGTCGGCGACCTGCTCGAGGTAGACGAACTTGTGGTCGTCCGACGTCTTGTGCAGGCGCTCGTGCAGCTTCTTGAGGAGGTCGACGGCTGGCTCGGTGCTCCCCTGCTTCTGCAGGATCCGCGCCTGGTGATACATGCCTAGCTCCTTGAAGCCGGCCACATCGGTGTTCTCGAGCTCGCGGTACTCCTTCGCCGCCTGATCGAGGAGCCCCTTGGCTCCGTCGCCAGTCTGCCCATCGGCTTTGAGTTCGTAGGCGAACCCCATCCCCTCGAGCGCGCGACCCCGGACCTCGCTATCGGCACGCGCGAGCGGGGACGTGGAGACGTCGCCGTAGGCGGCCAGCGCACCGTCGGCGTCCTCCTTGTCGAGTAGCAGCGAACCCTCCGAGAGCCGAGCGAGCATGGCGGCGCCGGTGCCGCGGTACTTCGACTCGACGGCGCGATAGCCCGCGAGCGCTGCCTCGCGTCGGTCTTCGCTCGTCTTGAAGATCGGGGTCGGGTCGTGCGGCCGGTCGGGCTCCTCTTCCTTGTCGGGGTCGCCGATGCGGCCGCGCTCGTCGGCGATGGCCTTGGCGAGCTCGACGGAGGCCTGGCTCTCGTGGCGGCGTTCGTACGCGACATACCCGAGCGTCCCGGCGAGGGCGACGGCTGCCGCCGTCGCGATGGCGGTGACGGCCTTCTGGTTCTTCTTCGCCCAGCGGCTCAGCTCCGTGGCTTTGTCCAGCAGCGGATCGGCGTCCGCCGCCGTGGCCACCGACCGCTTGACCGGGGCCTTCGCGCCGATCTTCGCCAGGCGCTTCGAGGCGGCGGCCTCGAGCCCGCTCTTCTTCTTCGGCTTCTTCCCTTCGCGGCGCCGGGCCTCGAGCTTCGCCTCCTCGGCCCGCGCGATCCGCTCTATCTCGTCATCTTCGCCCAGCGCCGTGACGCGCTTCAGGATCGCCTCCGGCGACGCCGGGTCGACAGGCTCCTCCGGCTCGTCGGAAGCACCGGCCTCGGCATCCTCGGCGGGCGGGGCGGCCTCCGTCGCGGTGGGCACGGGCGGCGACGCGTTCGCCGGCTCGTCTTGGCTGGGTGAGCTCGTTTCGGTCTTCGACTCGTCGGGCACGGCCGGCTCCACGTTGGATGCTGCTGGGGGAAGAGGCGGCGCACCTTATCGCATGCGAGCCCCGTTTGGAACGATTCCCCTGGAACTTCGGGGCGAAGGGCGCGCGTCGGCGCAGTCACACGGCCGGCGCCCCCGCCCTCGGAACTTCCGCCGCGGTCGTCCGTGTAACGTCAGGAGAGGTGGACCAGGTGACCACAGCCGTACCCGCCACCGCCCAGGTCGTCGAGGCGAGCCTCGAGGAGCGCTTCGTCGACCGGGGCGCAGAGGCTCGACGTGGCGCCGTCGAGGTCGACGACGCCACCCTGGCCGGCTGTCGCATGGGCGATCCGGCGGCGCTGCGAGTGTTCGTCGGGCGCTACCAGGAGCTGGTGTTCGCGTTCCTCTCGCGGAGCGTCGGGCGCGGACCCCACGTCGAGGACCTGGCACAGGAGGTCTTCCTCCGCGCCTGCCGCGCGCTCCCCCGATTTGACCCCGCGGGTAGCGCCCGCCCCTCGACGTGGCTGCTCACCATCGCGACCCGCCTCGTCGTCGACGCGAGGAGGAGGCGCGCGGTCCCCACGTCCACCCTCGACACGGACGTCCCGTCGCCCGCTACCGGCACCCCCGAGACCGAACGCCGGCGGCTCGAGATCGGCCGGGCGCTCGAGGCCGCCGCGGCCGAGCTCTCCCCCGATCACCGGGACGTCTTCCTCCTCGCCGAGTTTCACGGCCTCGACACGCGCGAGATCGCCGGGGTCGTCGGAGTCCCGGAGGGGACGGTCAGGACGCGACTCTTCCGTGCCCGCGCGCACCTTCGCGCGCTGCTCAAGGACCTCTGGGAGAGCCTGACGTGAACCCCCATCGTTCGAGCGCCTGGCTTCCCCAGCCCCCACCGGCCGAATTCGCCGACCGCACGATGGAAGCCATTCTCCGCGACCGCGTGCGACGCGGCGACGCCTCCCGGTCCCGTCGCTGGATTGCCATCGCGGCCGTGGCTTGCCTGTTCGCCGCTGCGGGTGCCTGGGGCTTCCTTGGTCGGACCCCGTCACCGCGCCCCGTTCCCCCGGCGGAGCTCCGGGCGCCGACGCCTCCGGCGGCAAGCGTGCAAGCCCATGCCTCGCCCCCGACTCAGCCCCTCCCGTCGACGGACCCGGCGTCGCCAGCCCGCCGCGCACGGCCCCCTCGCCCGAGGCCCGTGCCCGCCGCGGTCACCTCGAAGGCCGCGCCGTCGGCGTCGGCTCCCCCCCCGATCGTCCCCTCATGTCGCTGCAACGAGATCGGCTGCGACTGCGGCCCCGAACCCTGACCTTCTCGACCCCGGAGATCCCCATGACCCGTCGCCTCACCCTCGCCGGCACCGCCACGCTGGCCATCGTCCTCGCCGGCCATCCGGCGTGGTGCCGCGACACGGCCCCGGAGGCCCTCGTCGGCGAACACGGGTACACGTACGCCTTCAAGGACGATCTGGTGGCCGGAGGCGGGCCCGAGGCCACCGCCCCTCGGCTCCACGTCGTGCAGCACGCCGCCCGCTCTGTCCTCATCCGGCCGCGAGGTGCGTTCATCACCGAGCTGCTGAAGACCGTTGAGGACCTGTAGCGCCGCGCGACTCGCCGCCGCGGTCGCGATCGCCATGGCGGAGGCGCTCGCGACCGCCGCGTGCGTCGAGCCGGGTCAGTACGGGGGCCCGATTCCGGTCGACCACGCCGGGGTGACGGCGCGCTTCGAGCGCCTCTGCGGGATGACCGAGCATACGAAGGCGTGCGCTGCGGTCACCGACGAGGCGGACGCAGCGGTCGCGCCCGAGCCCGATGCGGCGCCGGCCCCGCCGACCCGCCCCGCCGACCGGCCGCTAGCCGAGCACCTCGACCACCCGCTCGCGACTCCCGTCGACGAAGCGGGCCGCCGCGGGGAGCATGGCACGGTAGAGGGCCACCATGAACACGAGGAGCGACGCCAGCAGGGCGAGGCGCCCGCCCGTGGGGAGCCGGCTCGCGATCGCGTAGACGCCGCCAAATAGCGTCCCGTTCACCAACCCGGCCGCGAGCGGCAGGAGGCTGGCGCCCGACAGGCCGGTAGAGTTCATCCGGTGCATTGCGAGCGGGCGCGGGTAGATCGCGGAGACCCAGTGCCCCTCGAGGGCGTGAGCGACCGCGAGGGAGCATGCGAGGAGGGCGCTGGCGACGGCGTCGGCTGGGCTCGGCCGGAGGACAACAGCGAGCAGACCGAGCAGCAGAGCGTTCTGTGCCAGCGAGTAGAGGAGGAGACCGAGCGCCTTTCCCACGAGGATGTCGCGCGTCGCCAGCGGCAGCAGGAACAGCGTCTTGACGCCCTGCCCGTCGAGCCCGAACTGGTTGAACTGGAACTGAGTCGCCGCGAGGGCGAGGTAGAGCACCGAGCCCGGGATGGTAAGGGCCGCGCCGAGGCCGGCCGAGCCGAGCGGCCCCTTCACGAGCACCACCGTGATGAGCGGCACGAACAGACCAAAGCGCCCCTGCAGGCTCCCTGCGACGTGGTGGAAGTGGAGACGCGCGAGTACCCAGAGCGGCGAGAAGCCGCCCAGGAATAGGCGGTCCCTTCCGCCCAGGACCTGCAGCGGGGGAGCGTCCCCCGTCGTCTCGCGGCGGAGCAGCACGTAGCTGACCGCCCCGAGCGCCAGGGTAACGCCGAAGATCGGCAGCTGAAGGCGCAGAGCGCGACCGAGGGCACCGTGGTGGGCCGCCGCCATCGAGCGGACCGAAAGAACCGGCGGGAGGAGGTTGACGACCGGCCGCGCGTGCTGCCAGAGCCCCTTCAGCTTCTCGAGTTCCTCGCCGTGCAGGTCATCCTGGAGGTCTCTGGCGGCGCTGGCGACGAAGCTGACACCGGCCCATGCCGCGACGATGACGGCCATCACGGCCCGTCGCAGGCGGCGGACGGCCGAGACAGCCATGGCGCCGACGAGGTGCTGCAGGAAAAGCGCCCAGAGGACGAGCTGTCCGAGCAGCAGCGCGACGAGCGGCGCCAGCCAGGGGGCTTGCCACGAGAACGTCGCCCCCATCGCGAGCATCACCCCCACGAACGCCAGCACGACGAGGTCACCCAGACTGGCGAACGTCTCGGCGAAGAAGAGCGTGTGGAACGGGACGGGGAACGCGCGAAAAGCCTCCCAGGTCAGCTGCCGCGCCCCGCCCAAGAGGCCGCCCACCACGCCGAAGCCGACCGTTGTCACCGCCAGGATCCCCCCCATGAGCGGCGCGACGACGGGCTCGTCGATGCCGCGCCCGAAGAGGTAGCCGAGGAACGCGAAGGCGGCGAAGAGCGGGACGGCGCCGAGCAGGAGGACGAACACGACGACGACCAGGCCGACGAGCCCGCGCCGACCGACCGCCTTTCGCGTCCGGTTCATCATCATCTGGGCGTGCGCCAGGAGCAGCGCGCGAAAGAGGCCGATCTGCCGGTCCCGACCCGTCACAGCCACGAGAGCTGCCCCGCCTTCACCCCGCCAACCATCCCGACGAAGAGCGCCTCGAGGCTCTGGTGTCCAGCCTCTGCGCGCAGGGCGTCGAGCGGCCCGAAGCCCTTGATTCGGCCTTCGTCGAGGATAGCGATGAGCGGGCACAGCCGCTCGACGACCTCGAGGATGTGGCTCGTGAGGACGACCGTCACGCCGCTCCCCTGCAGCGCCAGGAGCATCTCCTTGATGGTGCGGCTGGTGACCGGGTCGATCCCCTCGAAAGGCTCGTCGAGAAACAGCACGCGCGGGCCGTGCAGGAGCGCCGCCATCAAGGCGACCTTCTTCTTCATGCCGAAGCTGTAGTCCGCGATGAGGGCCCCGCGAGCGGGCTGGAGGTCGAGCTTCTCGAAGAGCTCCGCGCGGCGCAGCGCGATGGTCGCCTCATCCATCCCACGCATCCTGCCGACGAAATAGACGAACTGCTCCCCGGTCAGCTGGTCGAGGAGCCCCATGTCCTCGGGCATGGCGCCGATGACGCGCTTGACCGCCAGCGGGTCGCGCGCGAGGTCGATGCCCAGCAGGCGGATCTCACCGGATGTCGGGGGGATGAGGCCGGTGACCATCTTGAGGGTGGTCGACTTCCCGGCGCCGTTGCGCCCGAGGAGTCCCAGGAAGGAGCCTGGCTCGAGGGCCATCGAGATGCCATCGACCGCTACCTTCGTCCCGAAGACCTTCGTGACGCTCTTGAGCTCGACGGCGAACATGGCGGCGGGCGGAGCAGCCAACGGTAGCACCTCGGCTCGCCAGCGCCTCGTCACCGCGGCAGCTCGATGCGGACCGTGACGCGCGGCGGGCCCAGCTCGGTGAAGCGGACGGTGCCGCCGTGGGCCTCCACGGCGGCCCTGGCGATGGCGAGCCCGAGCCCGGTTCCGTGCCCTGGCTCTCCGGTCGCCGAGCGCAGGAAGAGGCGACCGCGCAGGTCGGCGGAGACGGATGCCGGCGCGTTCGCGACGGAGAGCCCGACGACTCCGCGCACCGTGTCGTCTACCTCGACGCGCACCTCCCCGCCCGGGGACGCGCGGAGGGCGTTCTCGAGGAGATTCCCGAGTGCGCGGACGAGAGCCGCGGCGTCAACGGCAGCGCGGACCGGAGGCCCAGCGTCGACCGAGACGGTCACCCTGCGGGCCTCGGCGAGCGGCGCGTGGGCCTCGATCGCGCGAAGGACGAGAGCGCGAACATCGGCCGCCTCCGCAGGTTGTACAGCGGCGGTCTCGTACCGCGCGAGGGTGATGAGGTCCTGCAGGCGGCGGTCGAGCTGGTCGGCGGAGCGCCGGAGGTTCGCCAGGAAGCGCCGGGCGGCGTCCCGATCCTCGAGCGCCCCGTCCTCGAGCACCTCTAGCGTTGCGTTGATCGCCGCGACGGGCGTCTTGAGATCGTGCCAGGCGTCGCGCAGGAACGCGGCCGCGTAAGGGCGCCCCTCGATCTCACGGCGCATCGAGGTGAGGGCACGGGCGAGCTTCTGCGCCTCGGCGCCGCGCCCCGATCGCATCGTGGTCGCCGGTCCCCCTTCGGCCATCCGGGCGGCCGCCTCACTCAGCTCCTCTACCGGCCGCGCGAGCCGCGCACCGACGACGGCAGCGCTCCCGGCCAGCAGGGGGAGCAGGCCGCTCGCGAGAAGGAACCCCTTCGGCGCCACCCGCGCGAACCGGGCCGTAAACCCCAGAGTCTCCGCGTCGACCGCCGTCGCATAGAGACCGGTCGCGAGAGCTCCGAGGAGCGTAGCCGCGGCGAGCGCGAAGAAGATGCGGAGCCTGAGCGACAGGCCACGCTCCCACGAGCGCATCGCGCGCTGGCCGATCAACACAACCAGCGCGGCGTCCATCACCGCAGCGAGGACCAGCAGGGCCGTCACGGCGCGTCGCGGAGCCGGAAGCCGACGGCGCGTACCGTCTCGATCAGCCCGTCCGGCGCCCCGGCGAGGACGAGCTTCCGGCGCAGCCCCTTGAAGTGAGAGTCGACCGACCGCGGCGTGAGGGCGTAGGCGCCGCCCCATACCCGCTCGACGAGCTGGTCGCGCGTCAGGACGCGACCGGGAGCCTCGGCCAGCACCGCCAGGAGGTCAAACTCGAGCTTCGTCAGCGAGAGCTCGGCCCCTGCGAAGCTGGCGCGCCGCGTCGCGCGGTCCACGATCAGCCCCGCGACGGAGTGAACCTCAGCGTCCCGCGCCGGCGCACCGGTCGTGACGGAGACACCGCGACGGAGGATCGCCCGCACGCGCGCCACGAGCGCACGCGGCGAGAAGGGCTTCGTGACGTAGTCGTCCGCCCCCGACTCGAGCGCCGCCACGCAGTCAACCTCCTCGTCGCGGCTCGTCAGGACCAGCACGCGCGGCGGCGAGGAGAGGCGCGAAAGCTCTCGAAGCAGCGAGAAGCCACTGCCGTCGCTCAGCACGAGGTCGAGCAGCACGAGATCGCAGGTGCCGAGCCGTGACCTCGCGTCGGCGAGAGTCGCCGCGGCGTCGGCTTGCATCCCGTCCTTGCGAAGCGCGTAGAGCAGCGCGTCGGCGATGGCCGCGTCGTCTTCGACCACAAGGACGCGCGGAGCCGACGGGGTCACGCGGGCTCCCTCCCCACCCCTGACGCAGGGCGTGGCTCCCCTGTTCCTGCGTCAAACCTCCTCGCGATCTCCTCGGTCCCACCGCGCGAACCCCCAGGTGGATCGCTACGTAGAGGAGAGGAGACCAAAGCCATGAATGCCGACTCCGTCACGATACCGCAGGTCACGCCGGCGACCGACGCCGAAGAGGAGCGCTTCGAGTCGTTCGCCGACCGTCTGCTCCGCCCCGACCGGGAACGCGACGCCTGGAGCGAGGATGGGCGGCGGCTGGCGACCGGGCTCGGTCTGGCAGCGACGTTCGGGGCGACGCTCGGGCTCCGCTCCGGGGGCGCGGCCCTGCTGATGCACGCCGCCGGCGTCACGGCGGGAGTGTTGACCGTCCCCGCCGTGGCCGTCCCGGCGTTCGCCATCGTGCTCGCCCTCGCGGACGTTCCCGTCGACGCCCAGGCGCTCGGGCGCGCCACGTCGCGCGCGGTCGCCAAGGCTGGCCTTGTCCTCGCGGGCCTCGCCCCTGCCGCGGCGCTCTACGTGGTCACGGTCGAGGACGCCATCACCGTCACCTGCGTCGGCTTCGGCGCCCTGGTCCTCGCCGGGGCCCTGGCGGCCCGGTCGTTCGACATGGATCTCCGGGGGCCGCTCGCCGCCGCGCCGGCCCGAGCGCAGACGGTCATGGTGGTCGCCATGCCGGCGTTCCTCGCGTTCACCGCAACCCTCGCGCTCCGTGTCTGGTGGCTCACCCTCCCCATCCTCGCAGCAGGTACCCGATGACAGCTCTCCTCGACGTCTCCCTCATGAGCCGCATCCTCCGCTCCCCCGGCGAGGTCGCCGCCGATTGCCGCGACGATCGCGGGACGTCCGGCATCGCCCGGAGCGCCCTGCTCGTCATCCTCCTGGGCTCGGTCCTCTTCGGGGCGGCCGTCGGCTCGTGGCACGGCGGCGCGCAGATCTTCTACGGCGGCGCCAAGCTCCCCGTCGTGACGATCGGCACGCTCGTCCTCTGCGCCCCGGCGTTCTACGCCGTCTCGGCCGTCTTCGACCGCCCGTGGCCTGCTCGGTCCGTCCTCGCGCTGATGCTGGTCGCTGGCGCCCGCTTCTCCCTGGTTCTCCTGGCGGCGACACCCGCGATCTGGCTCACCATCAACCTCGGCGCCTCGTACGACGCCTCCAAGCTGACGGCGGCGCTCGGCTACGCGCTGGCCGGCTTCGCCGCCCTCTCCCTCCTCGTCCGCGGGCTCGGCGACGGCCCCGGAAAGCACGCAACCCTGGCCCTCTTCATCGGCATCTTCCTCCTCGTCGGGGCCCAGACGTCGTGGATGCTCCGGCCGTATCTCGGCACGCCCGGCCAGAAGGAGATCGTCCTCTTCACGCGCGAGCGCGAGGGGGGGCTCGTCTACCAGCTCTCGAAGAGCCTCGGAAACGTCGCCGGCTGCTCCCGTCCCGCGGCCTCCCGATGAACCTTCGCGACCTCGTCCTTCTGTACGGCATCATCGGCCTCGCGTGCGCCATCGCGGTCTGGCGCCACGAGCAGCGCCACGGGCCTGGCGTCGCCCTCCGATCCGCCTTGGCCACCCTCCCGCTCTGGCCGCTCTGGGCTCCGTTCGTGCTCACCGCGCCGCACCCTCGTGCACCGCGGGGCGGCGCCTCATGGCCCCCCGGAGTGGCGACCGGCGAGCCCGGCACCTCGGGCCTCGGCCGGGACGGGCCTCTTCCGCGCATCGAGCACGCCCTCGAAGAGTCGGTGCGAGCGGTGGCGGGGACGCCCATGAACCAGGTCTTCACGCGGCAGGTCGCGCAGCGCATCGCCGCCGAGGTCGCGCTCGTCGCGGGGCGGACGGCGGAGCTGTCGCGGCTCGTCACTTCCCGGGGCCTGGACCCCGTGGCGTCCGCCGCCCGCCTCCGGGAGCTCGAGGCCGACGGCGCCGCCGACAGGACCATCGCCACCGCCCGCCTGCAACACGAGAGCCTCGCACGGCTCTCGGCGCTGCGCGACGCCGACCGCGAGGCGCTTGAGGAGCTCGCGGACCTGCTCGAGGCGCTGCGCGCCCAGCTGCTCCTGGCGCGCTATGCGGGCGCTTCGGCGGACGGTACGGGGGCGATCGTCAGCGAGGTCTGGGCGAGGCTCGAGGGGCTCGGCGCGGCGCTCGACGTGCCAGCGGCAACTCCAGGGCGCCCTGCCCCTTGACCACGGCACCGCCCCCCTGACAGAACCGCCGCCGGAGGACGCCACCCTATGACGACGACCGAAAAGCGTACGACTCTTCTCGGCAAGACCGGCCCGGAGGTCTCCCCCCTCGCGCTCGGTTGCATGGGAATGTCAGGCATCTACGGGCCGGTCGACGACGAGGCGAGCGTCGCGACGATCCTTCACGCGATCGACCGCGGGGTGACGCTCCTCGACACGGGCGACTTCTACGGGATGGGACACAACGAGCTGCTACTGCGCCGCGCCATCGAAGCCCGACGCAGCCAGCGCGACCGCCTGCAGCTCTCGGTGAAGTTTGGTGCGCTGCGCGGCCCCGACAACAGCTGGGGCGGCGTTGACACCCGTCCGGCCGCGGTGAAGAACTTCGTCGCTTACAGCCTGAAGCGCCTCGGCGTCGACGTCATCGACATCTACCGACCTGCCCGCCTCGACCCCTCCGTACCGATCGAGGAGACGGTCGGGGCTATCGCCGACCTCGTGAAGGGGGGGTATGTTCGCCACATCGGCCTCTCGGAGGTCGGAGTCGCCACGATCCGGCGCGCCCAGGCGGTCCACGCCATCGTGGACCTGCAGATTGAGTACGCGCTCGTCACGCGAGGCCCGGAGCGCGCGATCTTCCCCGCGCTCCGCGAGCTGGGGATCAGCGCCACGCTCTACGGTGTCCTCTCGCGCGGCCTCCTGTCAGGGAGCAAGCCCACGGGGCGCGGCGACTACCGCGCGTACCTCCCCCGTTTCTCGGGCGACACGGGGGCGAAGAACGAGTCCCTCGTCGCCGCGATTGCGGCCTTTGCGAGGGCCCGAGGCATGTCGCCCGCGCAGCTGGTCATCGCCTACGCGCTCGCCCGGCAGCCCGGCTTCGTCCCGGTGATCGGGGCGAAGACCATCGCCCAGGTCGACGACGCCCTCGGCGCCCTGGACCGCCGCCTCACCGAGGAGGACCTGGGCGAGCTCGAGCGCCTCGTCCCCCCGGAGGGGGTCGCCGGAACGCGGTATGCGGCAGAGCAGATGAGCCACCTGGACAGCGAGCGCTGAACGAGCGGTCACTGGACTTGCGCGCCACGCCCTTACGGGCGACGATATGAGGGTCCGTCTCTCGCTCGAACGTGGCCACCTTCGGCGCTCCGGCTCGTACCTCGGGCTGGCGCCTCCTGCCGTGGCGGTGAACGCCCTTGCCGACCCCCTCCGCCCCATCCTCCAAGCGCATCCCCGAAGAGCGCGCTTCGGAGGAGAAGGTCGCCCCGCGCCCGCAAGCCGGGGCCAAGGCGCTCATCTGCCCGAAGTGCCGGGCACGCTTCGACGACACTCCCCCGGCCCCGACCCACTGCCCCAAGGACAGCATCGCCCTCGTGAAGGTCCGGGAGCTCGCCGAGGCGTCGGGTGATCCGATGCTGGGGCGCACGCTCGACGGCAGGTACACGATCCTCGCCAAGCTCGGCGCCGGTTCGATGGGGACGGTCTACCGCGCACGTCAGCACGCGATGGGGCGCGATGTGGCGGTCAAGATTCTGCGCAGCGACCGTGCGCTCGACGAGTCTGCCAAGGGGCGCTTCCTCCGCGAGGCGCGGGCCAACAGCCTCCTCGCCTCTGCCAACACCGTCACGGTCTTCGACTTCGGGCAGGCGGCCTCGGGCGAGCTCTACCTGGCGATGGAGCTCCTCGAGGGGGAGTCGCTCGGGGCGCGCCTGACCCGGGTCGGTCGGCTCCCCGTCGGCGAGGCGGTCGACGTCTGCAGGCAGGCCCTGCGATCCATCGCCGAGGCGCACGCCAAGGGGATCGTCCACCGCGACCTGAAGCCGGACAACCTCTTCTTTTCGAAGGTCGCCGGCGGTGGGAAGGGCAACGAGGAGGTGCTGAAGGTCCTGGACTTCGGCATCGCGAAGCTCGTCGGCGAGGCGAACGAAGTAATGAACGCGGTGGAGACCCAGGCCGGTACCGTCTTCGGTACGCCGCGCTACATGTCGCCAGAACAGGCACAGGGAAAGCCGCTCGACGTCCGTAGCGACCTCTACTCGCTCGGCGTCATCTTCTACCACGTGCTCACGGGCCACCCGCCGTTCATGGACGACGACGCGGTCGTCGTCATGGCGCGCCACATCAAGACTGTGCCGCCGCCGATGAGCGAGACGTGCCCGGAGGCAGGCGTGCCGCCCGAGATCGAGGCGCTGGTGATGCGCCTCCTCGCGAAGGAGCCGGCGATGCGCCCTCGCACGGCCGAGGCGCTCGCCGTCGAGCTGAACCACCTCGTCGAGAGCGGGGTCGCGAACACCAGCGGCGCTCGTTTCTCGCTCGCGCGGTCAATCCCCCCGCCGATGATCCTCGACGGCCAGGGGGCGCGACCCCCTTCCGCCGAGACGCTCGCGCTGGCCGGCGTGGCGCCGCGGCGCTCGTTCAAGTGGACCGCCGTAGGCCTGGCGTCGGCCGCCCTCGCGGCGATCCTCGCCATGACGGTCCACTCCACAACCACGCCCCAGGTCGCCGGCACAACGCTCCCGACGGCGAACGTCCACCCGGAGTCGACAGTCATCCCGGACGTCCCGCCGCCGCCGGCGGCGCCCGCGTCGGCGGCCTCCGCGAGCCCGGCGATCCCGACCCTTTCGGCCGACGAGCTGCCACGCGCCTCGGCGCTCCCCCCCCCCGCCGTCGGCGAGGGACCGAAGGGGGCGCAGCGCCGCGCGGGCCGCGGAGGCACAGCGCCGAAAGCGGGGAGCCCCGGCGCGGGGGCCGCCGGAAATCCAGCTCCGGCACCTTCTTCCGCCTCGTCTGCAGGCTACGGATACCTCGAGTAGCTGCGTTGCCCGGCAAAACGAAAGCGGCTACGGTTCGCCTCGATGGAATCCGGCGAAATCGAGGCGCTGATCGAGTGTCTCGTCGCGAACCCGCACGACACCGATGCACTCGCGCGCGCCCATCGTCAGGGTGAGGCCGATCCGCAGGGCTACGCGTACCTCCTCGAGCAGGTCGGGACGCGGACGCCGGATCCGTCGTACGCCAGCCACTGGCTGAGCGAGGCCGCGAACATCTGGTCGGTGACGCTCGGCGACGCTCACCGCGCCGCCCGTGTCCTCATGATCGCCGTCGACCGCGACCCGACGCAGGCGCTGGCGGCCGACCGCCTCGCTCAGCTCTACCGCGACAAGGGGGACGTCAAGGCGCTCGTGGCGATGCTCGACCGACGCGTCAAGCTCCTCACGCCGGTCCTCGCGACGCAGCCAGAGGCCGGCGTGACCCTGCGGCCTCTGCTCGCGACGCTCCACGAGGAGCTGGGAAAGCTCTGGAGCGAGCCGCCCATCGAGCAGCCGCGCAAGGCCATCGACCACTACAAGCGGGCGATCGAGTTCGATCCGGCGAGCGCGTTCTCCATCTTCTCGGTGCGTGAGCTCTACAAGTCGCTCCAGCAGTGGGACGAGGCGCTCTCCATGTACACGATGGAGCTGGCGCTCGAGCGCGATCCGGAGCGTCGGCTCATGCTGTTCCGCGACGAGGCCGCGACGAGGCGCCTCGCCGGCGACCTGGTGGGCGTCACGCACGTCCTCCGCACGGCGCTCGAGGAGATGCGGGGCAGCGGCAGCGACGACCCCGTGCTCGTCCAGGAGGTCGCGAGCTCGCTGCTTGACCGGGCCGAGGCCCGCGCCCCGCTCGACGACCGAGAGCGGGCCTACGGTGCCGATCTCCTCGCTGCGCTCGCAGAGCAGTTCGACGGCGAGCACGGACTCGCCTACGCCGCCGGAGCGCTCGATCTGCTGCACGGCCATGACCGTGCGATGCAGCTCTTCGAGTACTACTCGTCGGCCACGGGCGGCGCGCAGGGCGACGCCCTCTCGCTCCGCTACCACGCCTACGTCGAGGCGAACCCGAGCGGCCCGCTCGCGTCCGAAGGACGACTGCACCTGGCGGCGAAGTACGAGGCCCTCGGTCAGGCCGCGCAGGCGCTGCAGGTCCTGGCCCCCCTCCGCGGTCAGCCCGAGATCGACGAGCGCATGGCCGCCTTGCAAGGGCAGGCCGAGGCCGGCGGAGCCCCCACGCCCGTCGTCGGGGTCGAGGAGCTCGGTGCGCTCGCCAGGAGCGCCGAAGCGCCGACCGCCGATACCGAGGAGGTGGTCGAGGCCGAGCGCCCCTCCCCGCAAGGGCTCAAGCAGTCCGCCCTCGACGCCGCCCGGGCGTGCCTCGCAAAGTCCGACAAGGCCGGCGCGCTCGAGCGATTTCTCGAGGTGCTTCAGGCCGACCCGGTCGAGTCGGAGGCGCTCTCGTGGGTGGAGGACACCCTCCGCGCGAAGCGCGACTACGCCAAGCTGCGTGACGTGCTGTGGGCGAGCGCGCGCGCCATGGGCTCGCACGACTCAATCGAGAGCAAGAAGCTCCGCCTCCGCGAGATCGCTGGGCTCTCCGAGAGCAATCTGAAGGACGTCGATGGCGCCATCCAGGCGTGGCGACAGCTCCTTGCGCTAGACCGCGGGGACGACGCCGCCCACCATGCCCTGGTCCGCGCGATGGAGAAGGCGCAGCGCTGGGACGACCTCGCCAACGTCTACGAGCAGGAGGCGAGCGTCGCGACAGACACGGACGCCCGCATCCAGCTCGAGAAGAAGCTGGCGACCCTGCACGACCAGAAGCGGAACGACCCGCTGGCCGCCGCCGAGGCGTGGGCCCGCATCGCGAGCCTGACGCCCGAGGACGACCACGCCCTCGTCACGGCCGCCGACCTCTTCGAGCGAGCCGGGAAGCCGGACCTCGCCGCCGCCGTCATTCAGGAGCAAGTCGACGGGGTGCCTGACGTCAAGGTCCGCGCAGCCCTGCTCGACCGCATGGGCAAGCTCCTCGGCGGCGATGGGGCACGGGACCTCGCCGCCTCCGGCCGCGCTTTTCAGCGCGCCGCCGAGGCGGATCCGACGCCGGCTCGCTGGACTTCGGCAGAGCGGGCCTTCGCCGAGGCGTCCGAGTGGGCGCTGGCTGCGTCCGCAGCCGAACGCGCGGGCGAGATCGCCGGCAAGCAGGACCCGGACGCTCACGCGGAGGCCCTCGCCCGGGCGTCCAAGTACCTGCGCGACGGAGGCGACGTGCCCGGCGGAACGGCGCTGCTCGAGCGTGCGCACGCCCTGTCGCCCACCACCGACAGCCACGCCGTCGCCCTCGCCGATGACTACCGCGCCGCGGCGGACCACGCGAAGCTCACTCGCCTCCTCGTCGCCCGCGGCGCGTCCCATGCTGACAAGGCCGTTCGCGTCTCGGCCCTTCGCGAGGCCGCGCGACTCTTCGCGACCGCCCCGCTCGATGACGCAAACGCTGCGCGATCCTCGTGGCAGCAGCTCCTCGACCTCGAGGAGGACGCCGAGGCCCTGGAGCAGCTCGTCAGCCTCGCCACGCTTCGCGGCGAGAACGCCGACGCCGCGGGACTACTTCGGCGCCTGGGAGCCATCGCCAGCACCAAGGAAGAGAAGGTGGCCGTCGCCCTGCGCGAAGCTGACCTCCTCTCCCGGAGCCCGGAGGGGGCCGACGCGGCCGTCGCTCGTTACGAGTGGGTCCTCGAGTCGCTCGAGCCGACAAGCCGCACCGCGCTTCGCGCGATCGCCGACCTCGAGGAGAAGCGTGGCGCGCCCGAGGCGGCAGCGAAGGCGCTCGAGCGCGAGCTCCCGCTCGTCGAAGATGCGGGGCAGCGGCGGGAGATCGCCGCGCGGCTCGCGTCCTGCTACGAGGCCGCGAACGACGACTCGAGAGTGTTCACCGCGCTGGAGGTCGTCCGCGCCGCCGACCCCGAGGACTTCGACACGCTGGGCCGCCTCGCTACCCTCGCGGAGAAGCTCGAGCGGTGGGACGCGCTCATCGCGCTCCTCGCGCAGCAGATCGAGGTCGAGGCCGACGAGGCAGAGGCGGCGACGCTGACGCGGAAGCGGGCGGCCGTGCTCGCCGACGAGCTCGGACGAGGAGACGAAGCGCTGGCGGCGCTCCAGGAGCTCGCGGACGCCGGAGACGCAAGCCTCCGCGAGGAGTACGTCGCGCTCGGCGACCGCCTCGGATGGCGTGGAATCGTCGCGACGAAGCTGGTCGAGTGGTGGTTTCCGGTCGCGCACTCGGAGGCGCGGACGAGCGCCCTCACCGGGGCGTTCGAGCGGTTCGCGCTCGTGGGACGGGACGCTGACGCCGTGCGGGTCGGGGTCGAGATCCTCCGTTCGAGCCGCGACGCCGCGCTCGCACAGCGGATCGAGGACCTCGCGGTCAAGGTGCCGGACGAGGCCGGCCTCACGGCGGCCCAGGAGATCCTCGGCAGCGATCTGAGCGGTGCCCCGCGCGCGATCGAGCTCGTCAGACAAGCCGAGATGCGCGTCCGGACAGGGATGGCCTGGGCCGAGTCGGTCCAGCACGGAGAGACGGGCCTCGGCGGCCTGACGCCTGAGGACGCGACGCCGCTCCTCGCGCGGCTCGCGGCGCTGGTCCCGACGGCGGGGGACGTCGTCGACCTGTACGAGCGGCAGGTGTCCCGGTCGCGTGGCGGTGAGGCTCGCGAGAAGGCCCTCATCCGGGCCGCGCTGGTCGCCGGCGAGCGCGGTGAGCTCAAACGCGCGCGTACGTTCTTCGATCTGGCCGTGAGCGGCACGCCGACCGACGCGACGCTCGACTCGCTGGCTGCGGCCGTGCGCGGAGAGAGCAGCAGCGAAGGGGTCCGCAGGGCGCTCGCCGAGGCGATGGCGCAGGGCGGCGAGGGGGTCCGCGACGGGGGCCGGTCCCGGGCGAACCTCCTGCGCCGCGCCGCCCTCATCGCGGAGCGCGACCTCCACGACGTCGAGCAGGCGTTTGCCTGGCTCCGCGACGCGCTGGTGGCGCACGCCGACACCGAGACCCTCGATGCCCTCGCCGGGCTCGCAGGGACGGTGAACGCTCCTCGGCGCATCGAGGAGGTCCTGACCCACGTCCTCACCGAGGTCTTCGACGGCCCGCTCGTCCGGCTGCTGCTCGCCCGGCGCGCCAGGGTGCGCAAGGAGCTCCTCGGCGACCGCGTCGGCGCGGCGGCCGATCTCAAGAAGCTCCACGACCTCTCGCCGACCGACGAGGCCGTGGTCCAGGAGCTGTCGGCGCTCCTGCTCGAGCAGGGCGATCACCGCGCGATGATCCAGCTCTACGAAGACCAGATCCTGCGAAGCAAGGACCAGGCGCTGCGCGCCGAGGTGGGGCGGAAGGTGGCGCAGACCTGGGAGTCCGAGCTTGGCGATGCGCGTGAGGCCGCCGACGCGTGGCGGCGGGTGCTCCGCCTTAAGCCCGGAGACGAGGAGGCGACGCAGGGGCTCGACCGGGCCAAGAGCAACATGCTGCGCAAGGGGGGAGGGCCGGTCCGTCCGCCCGCCCCGACCCCGCAGCCCGTCGAGCCCGAAGCGCCGGCATCTACGCCGACGATCTCCACGAGCGGCCCGGCCCCGCACGTCGACACCGTGCCGCTGGAGCCGCAGTCGACACCGACGGTCACCACGCCGGGCGTGCGGCGGAGCCAGGCCGTCGCGCCCGCCGAGCGGTCGCCCGAACCTCCGGCCGCCGAGGCCGTCGGCGCCGCAACGTCGTCGGAGGACGACGCCGCGAAGGGAGCGCCGAAGCTCGCCGCGAGCGCGCCCGTCCCGGAGCCGCTCGCCTCCTCCGAGGCGATCGCCGAGCTCGACCTCGAACCGGAAAGTGGCGATGAAGCCCACGGCCCGCAGCTCGAGCACCTGCTCGGCTCGACCGACCCGTTCGCGGAGGCGGACTCCACCCACACGTCAATCGACGTGCGGCTTCCGATGGCCGCGGCGGCAGCGCTCGACAATCCACCGGCCCGCCCGGCCCCGATACCCGCCGCCGGTGGCACGCGTCCGCCGCTGGCACCCCGGCGGAGCTCCAGGCCGCCGCCGCTCCCGCCCGGGTACGAGGCGGTCGATCAGCCCGCGCCCGCCGCTCGATCGAGAGCCGAAGGGGCGCCGCTCGGCCCACGCCATGCACCGACGACCGACCGCGCCCTCGCGATGACGGACCAGAATCCGGTGCTGGACTTCTCCGACCAGACGTCCACCGAGGGGGCCGCGGCCAACCCGGACGCCACCGGTCAGGGTCTCCCCCCCCCCGCCGACATTCTCTCGGCCACCGAGCTCATGACCATCGACGACGAGGACGACGACGTCCTGGTCGTGGACGAGTTCGTCGAGGACGTGGACGACGAGTTCGAGGACGTCGTCGAGCCGTCGAAGCCCCACGGCCCCCTGGCGCACTGATCAGAGCGACGGGAAGGAGACCTCGTCGCCGCGGACCGTCGCCTCGCGGCCCAGGATGAACGCCAGGTTCTGGTCGCCGTGGCCAAACGGGGCCCCCGCCAGCACGGGGACGCCGAGCGCCGCCGTCCGACCCGCCAGGACGTCGTCCACCGTGACCCCGTCAGGGCCCGGGGCGCAGCGAGTGAAACCCCCGAGCACGACGGCCGCTGCGCGCGCGAGCTGCCCGCCGAGGCGCAGCGACGTCAGCATCCGGTCCACGCGATAGGGGCGCTCGTCGACGTCCTCGAGCATGAGCACGCAGCCCTGGGGTAGCGACAGGCGCCCCGCCGCTGCCATCGCCTCGAGCAGCGCGAGGTTGCCTCCCGCTACCGGGCCACGCGCCTCGCCCCCGTTCAGGACCCGGAGGCCTCTCCACACGGCCCCGGCACCTGGGCGTTCGAGCGCGGCCAGCCAGGCGGCGCGGTTGGCCGGTGACGCCCGACCCAGGCCGGTCACGTTCGGCCCGTGGATCGACGCGACCCCGGCGTCGGCGGCGAGGACGTGCAGCGCCGTGATGTCGCTGAAGCCGACCAGCCACCGTGGCGCGATAGCGAGCGCCTCCGGGCGCAGCCCCTCGAGCAGCCGCATGGCCCCGTAGCCGCCGCGCCCGGCGATCACGGCCTTGACGTCGCGGTCGCCGAGCGCCTTTGAGAGCTCGCTGCCGCGTCGCGCGTCGTCCCCCGCGAGGTAGCCGGCTCGCGAGAGCACGCCGGGCGACATCCGGACCCGGTAGCGATCGCGGACCCACGCGAGCCCGCGCCAGAAGTCGCCCGGAGGGAGCGGCCCGGACGGCGCCACGACGGCGACCAGGTCGCCCGGGCGGAGCGCAGGGGGGAAGATCGGCACGCAGTCCTCTATACCCGCACCGCCCGCGACAGGGCGGCTTGACCTGCTGCCCCCATGTGGGTACCTCCGAGCCGTGGATCGCCCCTCCCTCAGAGCCCTCGTCCGCGCGAAGGCGACGCCCGCCCTGGCCGCCGCGCTGTTCCGCGAGGTCCAGGCCCGCACGGGCAAGGCGATGGAGCGCGCCCTCGACGCCGCGTCTGGCTGGGCCCACGCCGCGCTGGGGGACGACATCGAGGCGCGCATGAAGCGGGTCCCGGTCGCCCTGGGGCAAGCGGGCGTCGATCCGTTCGGCCTCGACCCGCGCTGGACCAAGTGGGCGCTGACGAGCAGCGGCTTCCTCCACAGACACTACTTCCGCACGGAGGTCTTCGGGGCCGAGAACATCCCGAAGGGGCGCGTGATGCTCGTCTCGAACCACTCGGGGCAGCTGCCCGTGGACGGGGCGCTCATCGGCGCCGCGATGTTCATGGATGTCGAACCGCCGCGGTTCATCCGCGCGATGGTCGAGAAGTGGACGCAGACGCTCCCCTTCGTCTCGCTGCTCTTCGCGCGCGTCGGCCAGGTCGTCGGTGTCCCCGAGAACGCGCGCCGGCTGCTCGAGCAAGACGAGGCGCTGCTGGTGTTCCCCGAGGGGGTCCGCGGCATCTCGAAGACCTTCGACCACCGCTACCAGCTCACCGACTTCGGCCTCGGGTTCATGCGCCTCGCCATCGCCGCCAGGGCCCCCATCATCCCCGTCGCGTGCATCGGCGGCGAGGAGCAGTACATCGCCGTGGCCAACCTCACGGGGGTCGCCAGGCTGCTCGGCCTCCCCTCGTTCCCGATCATGCCGCAGCTGCTCGTCCCCGGTGGCCAGCTCCCGCTGCCGACGCGGTACCGGATCTACTTCGGCGAGCCGCTCCACTTCGACGGCGACCCGGACGACGACGACGCGGTCATCGAGGAGAAGGTCTGGCTCGTCAGGGCCACGATACAGTCCATGATCAACCGAGGGCTCAAGGCGCGTCCACATGTCTTCTGGTGAGCCGATCTCGGAGGACGACCTCGAGGGTGACTCGCGCGACGGGCGCGCGGCTCCAGGGGAGCTGGTCGCCGCGGCCGTCCCCTTCCAGGACCAGCCGCCGATCCTGGTGACGGGCATCTGCGGGCGCCTCGGCAAGAGCGTCGGCCGGCGCCTGCACCGGGACCGAACGGTCGTGGGCGTCGATCGTCGCCCGTTCCCGGACAAGCCGAAGGACATCGTTCACCACCAGCTCGACCTGCGACGGAAGAAGATCCGCGACGTCCTGAAGTCGACGCACTTCTCGGCCGTCGTCCACCTCGGCGTCCTGCACGACCCGCGCGCGTCGGCCCAGGAGCACCACTCGTGGAACGTCAGCGGCTTCGCCAAGCTGCTCGAGTACGTCGAGCAGTTCGACGTCAAGAAGCTCGTCGTCCTCTCGAGCGCCAACGTCTACGGACCGCAGCCGGACAACGCCCAGTTCCTCTCCGAGGAGGCGCCGCTCCTCGGCGGGCAGAACTTCAGCGAGATCCGCGACCTCATCGAGGTCGACATGCTGGCGCAGAGCTTCTTCTGGAAGCACCCGGAGACCGAGACCATCATCCTCCGGCCGGTGCACATCCTCGGCACCGTGCGCAACGCGCCGTCGAACTTCCTGCGCCTCCCGACCATCCCCACCGCGATGGGCTTCGACCCGATGGTGCAGGTCATCCATCAGGAGGACGTCGCCCACGCCGTGCAGCTCGCCCTCCGCCCCGGCGTCCGCGGCATCTTCAACGTCGCCGGCCCGGAGCCGCTCCCGCTCTCGCGCATCATCCGGCTCCTCGGGCGGGGCCACCTCCCGATCCCGCTCTCGCTCGGCACGGTGATCATGAAGCGGCTCTGGTCGATGCACCTGACCTCGTTCCCTCCTCCGGAGCTCGATCACATCCGGTACGTCTGCATGGTCGACGACCGGCGGGCGCGCGACGTCCTGCGCTTCACCCCGCAGTTCACCATCGAGCAGACGGTGCGGTCGGTCGAAGACGGCACCTGGTAGGCCCGCTCGCCCAGCGTAGGCGCGTCAGCGGGGGATCTGCGTCGTGCCGCCCCGCGCCGCGGCGCGGAGCCCCTCGAGATCAAGCACCTCGACCCCGCCGTAGGTGAGCCGAAGGACCCCGTCTGCCTCGAGCTTCCGGAGGACCTGGTTCACGGTCTGCCGCGAGCTCGACACCATCGTCGCGAGCGTCTCCTGGCTCACCTCGATGAGCGGATAGGTGCGGTCGGTCCACTGCCCGTAGCCGTCGGCGATCATCACGAGCCGCCGCGCCACGCGCTCGCCGATCGAGGAGAGGGCCGAGTCCTCGATCGCCACGAAGGCGAGGCGGAGCTTGGCGGTGAGGAGGCCCGCGACGTCACGCCAGTAGCGGGGCTCGGCGTCGAGGAGCGCGAGGAGCGGGTCGAGCGGCACGTGCGCGACGAGCGAGTCCGACTCGGCGACGAGGTCGTGCGTGCGCGGAATTCCGTCCACCACGGCGATCTCGCCGACCCACCCGGGCGGCTCGACGATCGCGAGGATCGCCTCCTTCCCCTCGGCGTCGGTGCCGCACGCGCGGAGCTTCCCCTGCAGGACGGCGAACATCCCGGTGCAGGGCGCCCCGCGCGAGAAGATCACCTCGCGCGCCACGACCTCGCGGACGTGGGACATCGCGACGAGGGCGTCCTGAAGCTCCGGCGCGAGGCCTCGGAACCAGCGCCCTGCGCGGAGCAGCTCCCGGTAATCGGCCACCCGCCTGCGTGCCACTCGCACCTCCATCTCGAAAATCGTCGCGAACTGTCAACGGCGCGACAGTCGTGGAGCCCGCGCAAACCAATACTCCTCGGTGTCAGCCCCAACCAGGGAGAACAGCATGTACCCGCGCCTCATCAGCCTCCTCGCAGCGTCCGCCGTCGTCGCCTCGATGGAGCGCCCCGCCCTCGCCGACGACCCGTCCCCGACGCCGCCGCCGGACGTCACCGAATACGACGCCGCCCCGTCGACCGGCACCGTCGTCGCCTACGCCCCCCCCGCTGCGCCCGCGTCCCGGGGCGGGTGGTACGGCTGGCAGACCCTCACGGTGGACGGCGTGTCGCTGGTCACGATGCCGTTCGAGCTGGCGGCAAACACGCCGTCGTCGACCTACCTCTTCGTCGGCAGCCTCTCGGGCTTCGCGTTTGGCGCCCCGCTGGTGCACGCCGCCCACGGACGCTGGGGGACGGCCGCCGCGGACCTCGGGATGCGGGTCGGCTTCCTGGCCGTCGGGAACCTGGCCGGGGCCGCCATCGGGAAGGTCGGGTCGCCGGCGTCATGCAACCACGAGCTCCCGGGCTGCCTGACCCAGACCTCGACGGGCATGGTGGTCGGCGCGACCATCGGAGCCCTCGCCGCCTCCCTCCTCGACGCGTCCGTCCTGGCGCGGGGGGCCCGCCCGTCGGAGGTCCCTCCGGTCCCTTCGTTCACCTGGAGCCCGACGGCGTCGGTGCTCCCCAGCGGCGGAGCAGCCGGGCTGACCGGGACATTCTGAAGGACCGACCCGACGGCCTCCGGTCGAGCCAGACCGGTCGTGGCGGCGCAGGACCGATCCGGTCTCCGGCCGCACTCGCTCAGGCGGGCTTCACTGCGAGCCGGCCGCGCGGTCGAGCCGCTCTCGCAGCGCGGCCGCGTCGACGCGGTACTTGAACGCCTTGCGCCCGTTGATGGCCACGACCGGGACCTCGGTGTCGTAGAGCGCGCGGAGGGCAGGGTCCTCGTCGATGTCGGAGGTCACCAGGTCGAAGACCCGCTCCGCCCGCACCTGCTCGAGCACCCCCTTCACGACGTCGCAGAGGTGGCACCCCTGTCGCGTGTAGAGCGTGACCACAGGCGGGGCGCTCGACGCGGTGCCGTCGGCTGCGGGCGCCACCTCGGCCATCAGACCAGCGTGATGGTCACGCCCGTCGCGCTGGCGCATGTCGTGTAGCTCTGGAGGGCCGAGTGGCCTGGACCGCCGGTGTGCGCCCCTGTGGCGCTGAACGTGGCGCCGTGGCAGCCGCAGCGCCAGGCCGAGCCGGACTGGCTCAAGACGCAGCCCGCGTGCGTGCAGGAGAGCGAGTAGGCGATGTAGGTACCGGCCGACTCCTGCACGACGTAGATGCTGTCGTTGCCGTAGTTGTCGGAGTAGCCCGGCGGGCTGACGATGACGCCGCTGCCGACGGTCTTGAGCCCCGGGTTGGCCGCGAAGGTCGCGACGTAGTCGCTGCTGCCGGTCGGGCAGCTCGACCCGGTCCCCGTGCCGGTTCCAGTCCCCGTGCCGGTTCCAGTCCCCGTGCCGGTTCCAGTCCCCGTTCCGGTTCCGGTCCCCGTTCCGGTTCCTGTCCCGGTGCCGGTTCCGGTGCCGGTTCCGGTCCCCGTTCCTGTACCCGTTCCAGTTCCAGTCCCCGTGCCGGTTCCAGTCCCCGTGCCGGTTCCGGTCCCGCTCCCCGGGCCGCTGTCCGGCCCCTCGAAGCCGTAGCCCGTGGCGCCGACGGCTCCGCCGAAGGGCCCGTTCAGGGGGACCGACTCGGACCCGCTACAGGCAGGATAGACGGTGACCGCCATCCCCAGGACCAGCAGCTTGCGACGACCAAGCTCGTTCCGCTCTTCCGCCATTCAGGATCCTCCTCGATCGTACGACAGCATGACCGTAGCGCAGCCCCCCTGCCAGGACCGAAGCACTTTCGGTGTCGTTCGCCTGGTTCCGTCGAAATACCGGGGCTCGAACGGAAATCTACAGTCGCTACTGCCGTCGGCGGCGACGACGAAGTTGTCCCGGGTCGCGCCCGTTCGTCATGCTTCGCCAGAAGCCATGGCGCACGGTCTACGACGCAGAGGTCGCTGGTTGGGATTGCTCTCCTTTGCCATGGCCGCGGGGTGCGCGCACCAGGCCGACGCCCGGTCGCCGCACCAGGTGAGTCGCGTCGCGCCGCCGCCCGCGGCCGAGCTCCCGACCCCTCCCCTCCCACCGCCGCCGACCGACGCCCCCGCGCCCGTCGCGACGCTCGCCGAGCCGCCGCCGCCCACGCCGAAGACCTTCGTGTCCTGGATCCGCGAGCACCTGCCGGAGGGGGGCGAGGTCGACGTCGCCAGGGGGGAGGCGCCGCAGGTCTTCCACACGGCCCAGCCGAAGCAGTCGATCGAGAAGATCGCCGGGCTCTACCTCGACCTGTGCGACGTCTACCTCCTCAACGACTTCGCCGAGGAGATCCGGAAGGCGAACCCGAAGTCGCGCTACGTCCTGAAGCCAGGGACGCGCCTCGCGATCCCGCACCTCATCAAGGCGCCCTACGTCGAGGGGGACGCGGCGCGCATCGGCTGGCCCGCCGACGGCGTGCTGAAGGGGGTCTACATGCGGGGCGACACGGCCGGAGGGCGCCTTTATGTCGGCATCCTCGACCACATGGCCGAGCGCGGCATGAACGCCATCGTCCTCGACACCAAGGACACCGACGGGTGGCTCACGTACCGGTCGAAGGTCGAGGTCGCCGTCGAGACCAAGGCCACGCAGCCGGCCGCCATCCGCGACCTGGCGCGCGCCATCCGCTTCGCCCACGAGCGCGGCATCCGCGTCATCATGCGCATCAGCTGCTTCCACGACGAGCTCGTCTCCAAGGCGCGGCTCGACATGTCGATCCGCGGCAACTGGGGCGGCCCGCTCAAGATCGGCTGGTTCGACCCGTCGAACGAGGCCGCCCACAAGTACATCATCGACCTCGCGAACGAGGGGATGGACGCCGGCGCCGACGAGATCCAGCTCGACTACGTCCGCTTCCCCGTCTTCGGCACGAAGAACGCCGACTTCCACCTGAAGGAGCGGAACCTCACCCGGGTCGACGTCATCCGGAACTTCGTCCACGAGGTCCACGCCGTGACGCAGGCGCGGCACGTCCCGCTGTCGCTCGACGTCTTCGGCGTCATCGCCCTCGGCAAGCGGATCGACATCGACGCCCTCGGGCAGGAGCTCTCCGTCCTCGCCTCCGAGTGCGAGGCGCTCTCGCCGATGGTCTACCCCTCGCACTACGCCAAGGGCTTCCTCGGCTTCGCCGAGCCCGGCGCCCACCCCGAGCTCATCGCCGTCGGCACCAAGGGGTCGCTCGACCAGATCGCGAAGATCCCCCACGCCGCGCTCGTCCGGCCGTGGCTTCAGGACATGAACTACGAGTCGCCCGGCTTCGGCCCGGAGTACGTCCGCCAGGAGATCAAGCACGCCGAGGCGGCCGGCGGGACGGGGTGGCTCCTCTGGAACCCGGGGCAGGACTACAGCTACGCCTTCCAGGTCATGCCGAAGAAGCCGAAGGTCGCGCCGCCGCCCCCGGAGGCCGCGCCGCCTACGCCCCCTGGTCCGACGGGCTCGCGCAGCATCGGAACCCGGTCGAGTAGTCGTGGTAGGTCGGGCCGTGGGCGCGCGTGACGTACTTGCAGCCGTGCCCGTTCATCTCGGCGTCGCCGTAGAAGCCGCCGCGGAAGCGCCCTAGCCCCTTGCCGTCCGGGGCGTCCGCCCCCCACTCGTGCAGGTTCCCCACGCAGTCGTGGACGCCGAGCGGGGAGACGCAGCGCGGGAACTCCCCGGACTTCGCCAGGCCGCCAGAGGCCTGGTTGAGGCGGGGGTCGTTGAAGTCGGCCGAGCTCCACCTGTACGGGTCCGAGCCGAAGAAGCGGTACATCTGCGACCCCTTCCCGTCGTTGCAGTAGCCCGGGCGTCGCTCGTGGCCGCCGTACGGGTAGTCGTTCGCCTCGGGGTCGCCGCCGCTGCAGGCGTAGGTGAACTCCTCGGCCGCGCAGAGCCGCTTGCCGGCCTCCTTGCACGCCGCCGCCGACTGGACCTGGGAGATGTAGGCCTGCGGGACGTGCCCGGCGGCGTTCTTCGCGCGCACGCGCAGGCGGTCGACCGTCTCGTAGGGGGAGTGGGCGCGCTCGTTCCCCCCCGCGTCGAGCTCCACGACGTAAGCCTCGAAGCGGTCGATGCAGAACTCCCCCGCGAGGACCATGTCGTCGGGGCAGGCGGGCGGAGGCGGCTTCGGCGGGGGCGCGGTCCAGCCGGTCGCGATGGCCGGGGGGGTCTGGGCGGCGCACGCGAGGGGGACCGCGCCGAGCGCCACGAGGGCCACCAATCGCCGGACCGGTCGCATCAGCCAGCGGAATATCAAGGGGGCGGGGCGTCCGGCAAGGGGACGCGAACCGCGGCTGCCGTCGCCGCGGAGGTTCGGCTACGGTGACGCCATGATCACGGGCGCACACGAGTCGGTAGCGGGGGGACTTCACCTTGGACTCGAGGTCGCGAAGCTGGACGGCTGCGGCGCCCTCCAGATCTTCACCAAGAACTCGAACACCTGGCGCGAACCCGAGCTATCTCCCGAGAAGATCGCCGCGTTCCACGCCGCCCACGCCGCCGCCGGGGGGATCCCGGTGATGGCCCACACGAGCTACCTCATCAACCTCGGCACGGCCGACGAAGCGCTCCTCAAGCGGTCGAAGGACGCCCTCGTCGCAGAGGTCGCCCGGTCGAGCGCGCTCGGCATCGACTTCGTCGTCCTCCACCCTGGCGCCCACCTCGGGGTCGGCGACGAGGTCGGCATCGCCCGCGTGGCCGAGTCGCTCCAGGACGTGCTGGCCCGCACCGAGGGGCAGAGCGCGCGCATCCTCATCGAGAACACCGCCGGCCAGGGGACGAGCCTCGGCTGCCGCTTCGAGCAGATCGCGGGGATCCTCGAGGGGGTGGGCGCCGCGAGGGCCGACGCCCGCCTCGGCGTCTGCTTCGACACCCAGCACGCCTTCGCCTCCGGCTACGACCTGTCCACCGCGGCCGGCTACGAGGAGACGTTCCGGCGCTTCGACGACGTCATCGGGCTCCGGCGGCTCCGGGCCTTCCACCTGAACGACTCGAAGAAGCCGCTCGGCTCGCGGGTCGACCGCCACGAGCACATCGGCGAAGGGGCCCTCGGCCTCCAGACGTTCTGGCGCCTCGTGAACGACCCCCGCTTCGCCACGACCCCCGGGGTCGTCGAGACCGAGCCCCGCGAGGGGGGGCTGCCGCACCGGGACGAGATCGCGCTGGTGAACTCGCTCGTGGGGGCCCCGCTCCCGAAGCCGCTCACCCCTGCCCTGACCCTCGCGCTCACCCCTCCCGCCGAGCCCGCCAGGGCGAAGCGCGCCGCGCGCGGCCCGAAGGCCGACAAGAAGTCGCCGAAGACAACGTGATATAGGCCGCCACCGTGGCCCCCTCGTCTCCCCCCGCAGCGCCGCCGGCCGGCTCCGTCCCCCCGGGCGCCCCGAGCCTCCCCCCGCCCTCGACGCATTTCCTGAGGCGCCACGCGGTCAAGCTCGTCTTCTCGGCGCTCATCGGCGTCGGCCTCGTGGCGATGCTCCAGAAGGCCGGGATGTCGATCATCCCCCCGAGGAGCAGCTTCGACCACGTCCGCTGGTGGACCCTCCCCGTCTACTTCGCGACGCTGGCCGTCATGAACTACTTCCGCGCGACCCGCTGGCGGTTCC
>Ga0316217_10001343_pt1 | contig 32309 bp, 26 predicted proteins | sample 1anoAmetaG_FD_203633 | JGI IMG/M metagenome (GOLD analysis project Ga0316217, IMG submission 203633) | Freshwater microbial communities from Trout Bog Lake, Wisconsin, USA - 1anoA | ecosystem: Environmental > Aquatic > Freshwater > Lake > Hypolimnion/Profundal zone | place: USA: Wisconsin... | reverse complement strand
ACCCCGGGGCCGGCGCCATCGGCCAGCATCCGGTAGAGGGCGTCGGGGCTGCCCAGCTGGGGGAAGAAGGGCAGGGGCACCGCGGCCAGGGTCGGTGCGCTGGTGTCGATCTTCTGGCGCGGGATCTGGACCCGGTAGCCGGCGGCGCTGTCGCCCTCCAGCAGCATCAGCCGCTCGCCCAGGCCCTGCAGTTCCAGGACGGTCCTGCCGGTGGCGGGGTTGATCAGGACGTTGAGGGTGCCCTTGCCCTGGCCGTCGGCGCCGGCATAGCCCCACTGGTACTGGGCCCGCAGCAGCGGCCTGGGCGCCGGGGCCGGTTCGGCCTGGGCCGGAGCCGGGGCTGGAGCCTGGACCGGAGTCGGGACGGGCGTCTGGGCGGAAGCCACCCAGGCGGCCAGGAACAGGGCCGTGGACAAGGTCAGGGATTTTCGCATCAGTCGGTTTCCTCTTCGCCCGCGTTGTCCTCGGGGAGGTCATCCTTGGCGGGCGCCGTATCGTCGTCTGCGGACGAGCGGGTCTTGGCCAGCCGGGTGCGCAGACTCTGGACCTGGTCCTCGAGCTGTTTACGCTGGGGGAAGGCGAAGGCGAGGGCCCGCTCCCATTCGTCCAGGGCATCCTGGAGCCGGTCGAGCTTGAGCAGCGCCTCGCCCAGGTGGCGGTGCACCTCGGGGCTGAAGGGGCTGACTTCCGCGGCCTGGCGCAGGGCGGCCTCGGCTTCGGTGAACTTGCCCTGCTTGAACAGGACCCAGCCCCAGCTGTCCATGGTGGAGCTGTTCTTGGGGTCCTGGTCCAGGGCGGACTTGATCAGGCGGGCGGCCTCGTCCAGGTTGCCGCCCCGCTCCAGCAGGGAGAACCCCAGGTTGTTCTGGAGGGTGGGGTGGTTCGGGTTGAGCTTCTGGCCCTCCCGGAGCACCGCGATGGCCTGGTCGGGCCGGCCCAGGCTCTCCAGGGCGGTGGCCTGCAGCAGCAGCAGTTCCACATCCCGCACCGGCGCGGCCTTGCGGGCTTCGAGCACCGTCTCGAGGCAGCGGTCCCAGCTGCGGAATTCGCCCCAGAGCCCGGCCATGGCCTCCAGGTTCAGCTGGGCCAGGGCGCGCCTGGATTCGCTCTTGAAGAACACGCCTTCGTCGAACAGCTTGGGCGGGAGTTCCGATGCCCGCAGGAACAGGTCCTGGCTCGGGAAGCGGGCCATGCCGTCCTTGAGCGCGGTCCGGGCCTGCTTCCAGTCTTCCAGCTGGATCAGGGCCTGGCAGCGCAGCGAGACCAGTTCCGGCCGGGCGGAGGACTCCGGCCAGGGCGCCGACAGCGCCAGCATCTCCCTGGGCTGTCCGGAAAGCATCAGGCTGGTGGCGTAGAGTTCCCGCACGCCGGCAACCAGGGAGGCATCCTCGTCGGAGGCGTCCAGGCTGGGCAGAAGCTCCTTCCAGCGTTCCTCCGCCTCCGGGAAGCTGCCCAGCTTCATCAGGCAGAGCCCGATGTTGAACGAGGTGCGGGCGGACTTGCGCATGGACTCGGCCTTGCCGAAGGTGGCCAGGGCCGTCTCGAAGCGTCCGGTGCGGAGCTGGATGATGGCGATGTTCTCCCAGATCGCCGGCTCATCGGGGATGTACTGGCCCAGGATCTGGAAGCTCTCCTCGGCATGGCCCAGGAAGCCCGACTGCACCTGGTCCCGGGCCAGGTCCTCGAGCAGCTTGAGGTGGCGCTGGTCGGGCTGGGGCCGGTCGCACAGGCCCAGCACCGCTTCCCGGCGGGCGTCGTAGTTCTTCTCCTGGATGGCCAGTTCGGTCGCCCGCTCCCAGGCGAAATCGGCCAGCGACCGCCCCCGGTAGGTGGCGCCGGGATGCAGCCGGCCGACGCTCAGCCAAGCGGTCAGGGCCGCGCCATTGTCCCGGAGGCTGTCCAGGGTCTCGGCCAGCCGGGTCCACAATTCGGGGTCGGAGGGCTGCAGCCGGACGGCCCGGCGCAAGGCGGCGACCGTCGCCGGGCGCAGCGATTCGCGGGTCTGGCTCTGCATGTAGTAGAGCAGGCCCAGGTGGGCCCAGGCTTCGCCGCTCCTGGGATCGAGCTCGGTGGCTTTGACCGCGGAATCGATGCTGGCGGCATAGCCGCCGGTCTCCAGGAGCGACTCGGAGAGGCGGAGGTAGGCCTGGGAACTGTCGGGCACCAGCGCGATGACCTTCCGGTAGAGCGCCGCGGCGCCCTGCGGATTGCTCCCGCCGCCTTCGCGCTGCATGGCGCGGGCCTGGATCATCAGCGCGCGCGGATCGGCCTCGGCTGCCCCGGGCGGTGTCCCGGCCCCCAGGAACAACGTTGCGGCGAGGGCTGGGAGGAGCTTTTTTATCAAGGGCGCATCCCCAATTCAGGTGAGAAGGGCGAGCAGCCGCCGATGGGCGGGACCCCAGGCGTCTGGGGGCAACAACCGCTGCTCCGCGAGTCCGCGGGGGCAGGGCAGGATACAGTATATAGCCGACAGCGCCGGATTTTCCCCATCCGGGCTACTCTTTTTATCGCGGGTCAGCCATTCCCGGCAGGCTTCCCAGGGAGGGGTGAGGGGGGCCAGATGGGCGAGCCGGGCGGCGGTGCGCGCCAGGAAACCCGGCGGAAAGGGTTCCATCCCCTGCTCCTCGGCCAGGCAGCAGGCCGCCAGGGTGCCCAGGCCGACCGCTTCCCCGTGCAGGAGTTGGTAGCCCGAGGCGGCTTCCAGGGCATGGCCCAGGGTGTGGCCCAGGTTCAGCAGGCGGCGTTCCCCGGCCTCCAGCGGATCCCGGGCGACGATCTCGCCCTTGGCGCGCAGGGCCCGCAGCAGGGTTTCCGGCCCGGGCATGCTGGCTTCGAGCAGGGTTCCGGCCCAGTCCAGGTCGCCTTCGGCCAGGGCCATCTTGAAGATCTCCCAGCGGCCGGCCTCCAGGTGCCTGGGCGGCAGGGTCTCCAGGAAGGACCGGCAGACCACCAGCGCCACCGGCGGGTGGAACGCCCCGGCCAGGTTCTTGCCTGTGGCAAGGTCCACCCCGGTCTTGCCGCCCAGTCCGGCGTCCACCTGGGCCAGCAGGGTGGTGGGCCAGGCCTGCCAGCGGATGCCGCGCATGTACAGAGAGGCCGCCAGCCCGGCCATGTCGGTGAGCACCCCGCCGCCCACCGCCACCACAGTGGCGTCCCGGCGCAGGGGGATCCGGGCCCAGGTCTCCAGCCAGGGCAGGATCGTCTCCATCCGCTTGGTGGCTTCCGAGGTGGGCACCCACAGGGTCCCCTCGGGTTCCGGGAGGCCCGCCTCGAGCCAGGCCGCCCGCACCGCCTCGTCACCCACCAGGGTCCAGGGCGTGGCGGGCAGAAAGCCCGGGGAAGGCCGTTCCTCGACCCACACCCGGGTGGGGAATCCGGCCGGGAGCTGCAGTTCCATCAGAGTTTTTCCCGGTAGTCGTCGCTGTCGTCGTCGCCCCCGGTTTCCTTGCGGAACCGGTCGGAAAGCAGGTCCAGCTCGATGTAGCGGTCGGCGGTGTCCATCACCTTGTTGGCCATGGCCGAGCGGAAGCCGGCCACCTCCACCCGGACCCCGTTCTGGGCCAGGGCCTGGAGCGGATAGGCGAAATCCTCGTCCCCGCTCACCAGGATGATGAGATCAACCTTGTCGGCGTAGTTCATCATGTCGGTGGTGATCTCCACTTCGAGCCGGGCCCGGCGGGTGCCGTCGCGCTCCAGTTTCACCGGCTTCTGCACCACCCGGAAGCCGTTGCGGCGCATCCAGTGGAGGAACCCGCGCTGCCGGTCGGCCGTCTCGTCGACGCCGGTGTAGAAGAACGCCCGGAGCAGTTCCCGGTCGCGCCCCACCAGGAGCGCCAGGAGCCGGCTATAGTCCACCTCGAAGCCCAACTGCCGGGCCGAATGGAAAATATTATTTCCATCTATGAAAACGGCGCATCGCATCATGGCACGTTCCTAAAGGCGGGGGATTTCCCCGGGGATTTGAATAGATCCGCATCGCGGATCATTCATCATGCCATGACCTGATTTATGAAAGAATCCCTCATGGCCGAACCGTCGAATACTTTCTTTCAATCCGACCAGGTGGATGAGCAGCCCCACCGGCATACCCTGCTGATGCGGCTCGTGGGCTACCTGAAGCCGTACTGGATCGGCCTGGTGGCGCTCCTGCTGCTGATGGTGGCCGGGGCGGTGCTGGACGTGCTCCCCTCGGAGTTCACCCTGCGCCTGATCGACCGCTACCTGGCCCAGGGCAGCATGCGCGGGGCGGGCCCCCTGGTGGCGGCGTTCCTGGGCTTCGTGATCCTGGGCTTCGTGGTCCAGACCGCGCGCTTCGCCCTGCTGGCCTGGGTGGGCCAGCGGGCCATGCTCGACCTCCGGCTGCAGGTGTTTTCCCACCTGATGAAGCGCAGCACCCACTTCTTCCACCGCAACCCGGTGGGCCGGCTCATGACTAGGGTCATCAGCGACGTTCAGAACCTCAACGAAATGTTCTCCTCGGGCTTCGTCGCGATCGTCGGCGACGCCCTTTCGCTCACCGCCATCGTGGTCTGGATGTTCAGCAAGCACCGGGGGCTGGCCCTGGTGGCGGTGGGCATCATGCCGCTGCTGCTGCTGGCCACCGAGGTGTTCCGGCGCTACGCGTCGAGCGCCTACCGGGAGACCCAGGGCCGCTACGCCGCCATCCAGGCGTTCCTCCAGGAGCAGCTGTCCGGCATGGCCCTGGTGCAGATGAACGCCCGGGAACAGCAGAGCCGGCGGCTGTTCCGGGACTTCAACCAGAAGTACCTGGACGCCTTCCTGCGCACCATCTTCGCCTACGCGGTGTTCTTCCCGGTGGTGGAGTTCATCACCAACGGCACCCTGGCCGCGCTGATCTTCTACGCCGGCTTCAAGCTCCAGGCCGGCACGCTCACCCTGGGCCTGCTGCTGGCGTTCATCCAGCAGTCGGGGCGGTTCTTCCGGCCCATCCGGGAACTGGCCGAGCGCTACAACGTCATGCAGACCGCCCTGGCCTCCAGCGAGCGGATCTTCAAGCTGCTGGACAACACCGACCAGATCCCCGAAGCGGACCAGCCCGAGCCGGTGTCCTTCGAGGGCGAGATCCGGCTGGAGGGAGTGGGCTTCGCCTACGAAGCCGGGGGGCGCAAAGTGGTCCGCGGCCTGTCCGGGGTCATCCCCAAGGGCCGGCGGGTGGCCGTGGTGGGCCATACCGGCGCCGGCAAGTCCACCCTCATCAACCTGCTCATGCGCTTCTACGATGTGGAGGAAGGGCGGATCACCGTGGATGGGGTGGATCTGCGCGCCTGCGGGCTGAAGCGCCTGCGAGCCCTGTTCGGGCTGGTGCTGCAGGACGTGTTCATCTTCTCCGGCACCCTGGAGGAGAACATCACGCTGGGCCGGCCCCTGGACCGCCGGCGGCTGGACGAGGTCCTGGCCCAGAGCCAGCTGGGCGACATGGTCGGCCGGCTCGCCCAGGGGCTGCAGACCCAGGTGGGCGAGCGCGGCCAGAAGCTGTCGGCCGGCGAGCGGCAGCTGCTGGCGTTCGCGCGCATGCTCTACGAGGAGCCGGAGATCCTGCTGCTGGACGAGGCGACCGCCAACATCGACAGCGAGACCGAGCACAAGATCCAGCAGGTCATCGAGCGGGTCAGCCACCGCCTCACCACCTTCACCATCGCCCACCGGCTCAGCACCATCAAGGACGCCGACGAGATCTGGGTCATGGACCAGGGGCAGCTGGTGGAGCGGGGCAGCCACGACGGCCTGATGGAACAGCAGGGGATCTACGCCAAGCTGGTCCGCCTGCAGTTCGAAGGCGCCGAGGGCGCGGCCTGATTCCCCGCCACGGCCGGGCCCTGGGATGCGAACATGGAGTTTTCCGGATCATGATGCGCCTGCCCCCGCTCTACCCCATCACCGACGCCCTGTCGCCGCTGCCACTGGCCGCGCAGATCCGGCGTCTGGGCCAGGCCGGGTTCCCCCTGGTGCAGTTCCGGGGCAAGCCCCTGGACGCCCGGGCCCAGTGGCAGGAGCTGCGGGCCGCGCTGGCGGAGGCCGCCCAGCACGGCGGCTGGCCGGCGATCTGCGTCAACGACCGGGCCGACCTGGCCGCGCTCGCCGCCGCGGACGGGTTCGCGCCCTGGGGCCTGCACCTGGGCCGGACCGATCTGCCTCCGGCCGAGGCCAAGGCGCTGCCGGGGCTGGGCAGCGTCCACCTGGGCTGCTCCACCCACTGCGCCGGGGAATGGAACGGCCCCGACCCGCTCTGCGACCACGCCGGCATCGGCCCGTTCCGGGCCACCGCCAGCAAGCCGGACCACGCCGAGCCGGTCGGGCTGGCGGGCCTCCAGGCCGGATGCGCGGCCTTGCGGGCGCTCGGGGTCGCGCCCGTGGCCATCGGCGGGCTGACCGCCGGCGACGCCCGGGCCTGCTTCGAGGCCGGCGCCGAATCGCTGGCGATGGTGGGCGAGGTGGGCCGCTGCGAGGAGCCCGGGCAGCTGCTCTGGCAGCTCCAGGTCGAGCGCTGGCGGGCGCGTCCGCCGCTCGCCGGGTGCCGGGGAGTGGTCCTGCTCGGCGGCAGCGGGGTCGGCAAGTCCACCCTGGCCGCCCAGCTTGGACGGATGCTGGACCTTCCGGTCCGGGATTCGGACCAGTGGGTGGAGGCCGGGAGCTGCATGTCCATTCCCCGGATCTTCGAGACCCAGGGGGAGGCCGGGTTCCGCGCCCTGGAAGCGCGGGCGGCGCGGGACTGCATTGCAACCCCCGGGGTGGTGGCCCTGGGCGCGGGGGCCTGGGAGGACCCGGCCACCCGGGCGGCGGTGCGGGCCTCGGGCTTCGCCCCCCTGTGGCTGGCGGAAGTGCCGGAGCGGGCCTGGGCCAGGGTGGGCGGGGATCCGCACCGGCCCCTGGCCACCACCCGGGAACAGCTCATGGCGCGCTGGGCGAGCCGGACCAAGGCCTGGAGCGAGGCCCCCATCGTCCTGCCCCTGGGCCGGTCGGCCAGGGTCCTGGCCGAGGCGCTGGTGTGGCCCTGAAGCGTTTTCGGACTCCGGCATCTGAAGAGTGACGTTTCGCCCCGGTGGGGGCATGATGGAAAAAGCAGTCCACCCAACGGCGATCCATTAATGATGGATGAGGTATGTCCCGGAGCGGGACTTGGCTCCGCGTTCCCCTTGAAATGTGCAACACTCTGACGAAACCTTGTTCCCATGGACCTGATCCTTTCCGACATCCACTCCAACCTCCAGGCGCTGCGCACCGTCCTGCGCTACGCCAGGCGCCGGACGTTCCAGCGCTACGTGCTGCTGGGCGATCTGGTCGGCTACGGCGCCAACCCCAACGAGACCCTGGACCTGGTCCGGCAGTTGGAGCCGCTGGTGGTGGTGCGGGGCAACCATGACCGGGCCTGCGTCACCCCGGGCATGGACCTGGGCTTCAGCCTGCCGGCCCGGTCCGCGGTCAGCTGGACCCGGACCCAGCTGACCGAGGACCACGCCTGGTTCCTGGAGTGCCTGCCGATGGGGCCGGTGGACGTGGGGGGCGAGTACCGGATCGCCCATGGCTCGCCGCTGGACGAGGACGCCTACCTGCTGCACTCCCGGGAGGCCCTCCAGGCCTTCGACGGCTTCCGGGCGCAGACCTGCTTCTTCGGCCATACCCACCTGCCCGAGGGCTACGAACTGGATGACGGGGCCCAGCGCCTGACCCACCTGACCTTCGAGCCGGGCGCCTGGTTCCAGCTGCGGGACGGCTGCCGCTACCTGATCAACCCCGGATCCGTGGGCCAGCCCAGGGACCGGGACCCCCGGCTTTCCTTCATGACCTTCGACCCGGCCAGCCGCCGGCTCAAGCTGCACCGGATGGACTACGACCACGCCGGCGCCGCCCGGGCCATCCGGGCCGCGGGGCTCCACCCCAACCTGGCCGAAAGGCTGCAACATGGAATGTGAGGCGCCGGCATGTCCGAACTGCGGCCAGTGAACCGGGAAGACCTGGAAGCCCTCCTGAACCGGGTCCGCACCAGCCAGAGTTCCGCAAGCCTGCGGGTGGACGGCAGCAACCGCCTGCTGGGACACCTGCAGGTGCGGGGCCTGGAAAGCGGGACCGCCATCCACCTGGCCGGCGCCAAGCACCGGGACCTGCTCCCGCCGCCGGGCGCCGCGGTCACCATCTCCTTCCTGCTGGACCAGGAGGTGGTCGTCATCCGCACCGTGCTGCTGGAGCCGCTGGCGCCGGAAGCCGGGGGCCGGCAGCAGCAGCGGGTGGTGCGCGCGGCCTGGCCGACCCTGCCGCTGGAATGGCATCACCGGGACGAAGTGCGGGTGGCCACCCCGGACCTGCCGCCGCTGCGGGCCACCCTCAGCGCCCAGGGCCAGCGGATCGCGGCCGAACTGCTGAACCTGACGGAAACCGGCATCGGGCTGGGCCTGAAGAGGGTCCCGCCGTTCCCGCTCCTGGGCGAGATGGAGGTGGACACCCTGCTGCCGGGCGGCGTCCCGCTCCACCTGGTGGGCGATGTGCGCCATTCCGGGCGCCTGGACGGCGACCCGCTTCCGGTCCGGCTGGGGCTGGTGCTCCGGGCCCTGCCGGTCGAGATCCGGGAGACCCTGCGGCGGATGATCCAGGCCCGCCGGGTCATCCTGTCCGAAGCCATCCGCGAGGAGTAGCCATGCGCAACCTCTGGGCCGCCGCCTGCCTGTCCTGCCTGACCCTGGCGGCCCAGACCGCGGTGCGGCCCTTCCAGGCCAGCCCCGCCGCCAGCGTCAGCCAGGACCTGGGGCTCAGTTCGGTGAAGATCGACTACCACCGTCCGGCGGTGAAGGGCCGCAAGCTGTGGGGCGGCCTGGTGCCCTACGGCCAGGTCTGGCGGGCGGGCGCCAACGAGGCGACCACCATCACCTTCAGTGACCCGGTGCAGGTGGACGGCCAGCCGCTGGCGGCCGGCAGCTACGCGTTCTTCGCCATCCCCGGCCCTGAGCGGTGGACCCTGATCTTCAACCGGACCGCCAGGCAGTGGGGGGCCTTCAAGTACGACGCCGCCCAGGACGCCCTGCGCATCCAGGCGCAGCCCCGGACCGGCGCCCGGGAGGAGAACCTGACCTACGCCATCCGGGTGGCCGGCCCGGACACGCTCCGGGTGGACCTGGCCTGGGACACCCTGAGGGTGGGGTTCGACCTGGCCCTGGCGGCCCACGACCGCTACTGGGCCTACCTGGAAAAGACCCTGGCGGGGGCCGGGCCGGAGGAATGGCAGCCCCTGAACCAGGCCGCGGCCTACTGCCTGCAGAGCGACACCCACCTGGACCGGGCCATGGCCTGGGTGGAACGGTCGATCCAGATCAAGCCCGGCTCCAGGAACCTGTCCCTGAAGGCGCAACTGCTGAGGCGGGCGGGCCGCGCCCAGGAGGCCTCGGCCCTGCTCGACCAGGCCATCGCCCTGGCCACCGGCCAGTCCCTGGATGAACTCAAGGACCTGCGGGCCGAGTGGCTGGCGAAACCCTAGCTCGACTTTTCAAAGGACCGTCTGCCATGGATAACCCCAGCCGCATCCATATCGGGCGGATCGAGAGCGCCCGGGCGGTGATCAGTCCGGAATTCCTGGATTCGCCCCAGTTCGAGTGCGAAGCGCTGTATCAGGGCTTGGCCCCCTGGGCCTTCCGGGCCGCCTCGACCTTGGCGGCCGCGGCGTCCAGCTCGGCCTGGCTGGGCTTGCCCCAGACCAGCCGGTTCGGCTTGGCCTTGAGCAGTTCCAGCAGGTTCTCGGTGGAGCGCAGGGTGCGGTCCAGCGACTTGAGGCTTTCGTCCCCGTCCGGGCCCACCTGCTTGACCATGGCGCGCAGTTCCCGGCTCAGTCCCTCCAGCTCCTGCAGGGCGCCCGACAGGTGGGTCACGATGGCGTCCAGGTCGCCCCGCCGGGTGCTCAGCAGGGTCTGCACCTCGTCCATCACCTGCTGCATGGTGGCCAGCGCCCGGTCCAGGCCCTGCACCGATCCGCCGCCCTGCTGGACCAGCTTGCGGCTGTCCTCGGCCAGCTGCTGGAAGGAGGCCAGGGTCTGGTTCAGGTTCAGGAACACTCCGCGCACCTGCGGATGGTCCAGGACGACGCCCAGGCCCTTGGCCTGGAGCTGGGCCCGCACTTCGTCCACCCCCCGGTCGAGGTTCCCCACCAGGGCGTCGATGTGCTCGACCAGCGTGGCCATGGACGCTCCCGCTGCACCGGGGAGGATGGTCCCGGCGGCCAGGATCTCCCGGCGCTCGGCCGGCGGCGGCAGCTGGAGGTCCAGGTAGGAGCCGCCCAGCGGCTTGGCGACCACCAGCACATGGGTGCCTTCCCACAGGACGATGTCGGTGCGCAGGCCCAGGTCGGCGAGGAAATGGTACTGGACCCGGTCCCGCTGGAGCCGCACCCGCTCCACCTGGCCGACCCGCAGACCCTGGAGCTGGACTTCGGTGCCCACCGCCACGTCCGAGGCGCTTTCCAGCCGGACCTGGAGATGCGACTCCTTGCGGAAGATGGTGGCCAGGCTGCGCTGGAAGATGAAGCCCACGAACAGCGCCAGGGTCAGGAACACCAGCAGCCCGATCTTCGCGTCATCCTTTTCCAGCCTCATGGCTCCCTCCCGGAGAACACCCGCCCGTTGCCGATGGTCAGTTCCTGCCCGAGGCTGGACATCCAGACCCCGCCCACCAGCAGGATGGTCACTTCCGGATCCAGGGCCGCCTGGCCCAGGATCCGTTCCGCCGCCTGGATCGAGGCCGTGTCCAGGCCGCCCGCGGGCCGGTCCACCAGCCAGAGCCGGGACCCCTTGGCCGCGGCCCGGGCCAGGGAGGCCACCCAGCTTTCCCGGTCGCCGGGAACGGCCGGGCGCTGATCCGCCCGCCGGTCCAGACCGGCCTGCTCCAGCCAGCCCATGGCGGTCCGTTCCGCTTCCAGGCGGCCCAGGTTCTGGGCGAAGCGCAGGGGCAGGACCACGTTCTGCAGCAGGCTGAGGTTCACCGCCAGGCCGCCGTCCGACGGCACCCAGCCCAGGTGGCCGCGCTGCAGGAACGGGTGCGGGACGCCCGGCTCCAGGGGCGTTCCGTCCAGGACCACCCGGCCCCGGTCCGGTTCGGCGATGCCGGCGCACAGCCGCAGCAGCGCCGTGCAGCCGCCGCCGGCGCCGCCCTTGGCGTGGAACCGGGCGCCCCTGGCCAGGGTCCAGTCCAGGTCCCGGAACACCGCCCGGCCTTCGGGGGCGATCAGGGTCACGGCCTCCAGGGCCAGGATGTCAGGCATAGATCAGCACGGACAGGATCGCGCCGGCCAGCAGCAGGACCGCCAGGGAGACCACCGAGGCCTTGGTGACCGCCTGGGGGATCTCGGTGGTGCTGCGCCTGACCCGGAGCCCGAAGCTGGTGCAGACCATGGGGATGGCCGCGCCGAACACCAGGCACTTGAAGAAGGTGGCGGAGAGCTCCTGCGGCCCGATGGCTTCGCCCAGGGCGCTCAGGAAGAACGAGAACGACACCGGCAGGCGCAGCCAGGCCACCAGGAACCCGCCCAGCAGGGCCACGGTGTCGAACACGATCACCAGCGAGAAGACCGACAGGATGCCGCCCAGCAGCCGCGGCACCAGCAGGTACGGGACCGGGTCCACGCCGCTGGCGTAGAGCGCGTCCAGCTCCCCGCTGAGCTTGCGGCTGGCCATCTCGGTGGCCATGGCGGTGCCGCTGCGGCTGATGACCAGGATCCCGACCATGAGCGGGCCCAGCTCCCGGATCACCAGCTGCGCCAGGATCTGGCTGATGTGCCGCTCCGCCCCGAAGGCCGACAGCTGGCTGAACACCTGCAGCAGGGTGATGCCGCCCAGCAGCAGGGCGGTGAGGACGCAGAGCGGCAGGGCGTCCAGGGCGGTGAAGCGGACCTGGTTGCGGGTCCCTTCCCGCACCACCCGGAACTGTTCCCGGCTCAGCCGGAAGCCGGCCTGGACGCACTTCCCCAGCAGCCACGAGACCGAGCCGAGCTGGCCGAAGGCGCGGCGCACCTTGGCTCCCAGGCTGCAGGCCAGGCGCTCCGGCATCGACTCGGGCCTCGTTCCGGCCTCTCTGGTGATCATGAAAATACCCTAACAGTCCCAGGTTCGCGGTGGATGCGCTAAGCCGTTCCATTCAAACAAACTTTTGCCGTCCGGCGCGCGGAGGCTACTCTACACGTATGACGACCCGGATCTGGAAATTCAATGTGGAACCCGCCGAGGAAAGCCTGCGCCTGGACCAGCTGATCTCCCTGCGCACCGGCCTGAGCCGGCGCAAGGCCAGGGCGGTCCTGCAGATGGGGGGAGTGCAGGTGGCCCGCAAGCGGGTCCGGGTGGCGGGCAGGACCCTCGCCGCCGGATCGGAAGTGCTGGTGGCCCACGACGATACCCTTGGGCTGCCGCCGAACGTCCAGGTGCCGGTGCTGTTCGAGGACGAATGGCTGCTGGTGGTGGACAAGCCGGCCGGCATGGCCTCCCAGGGCACCCAGGCCTCCGACCAGCACGACCTGACGGCCCTGCTCCAGCGCCAGCGCCCGGGGCAGGTGCTGGCCCTGCAGCACCGGCTTGACCAGGGCACCTCCGGCATCCTGGTCATCGCCAAGCACGCCTCGGCCCACCTTGGCAGCCAGTTCCAGGCCAGGACCATCGCCAAGACCTACCTGGCCCGGGTGTCCCGGCCGCTGGAGGCGGTCACGGTGGACCTGCCCATCGGCCGGGTGCGGGGCGGGCAGCCCGCCCGCTACGGCTGCACCGGCGATCTGGAGGAGCCCCGGCCGGCCCGCACCGAGTTCCGCCCCGCCGGCCCGGAGGAGACCCTGGGGTTCGTGCCGGGCTGCTGGGTGGTGGCCGAGCCCCACACCGGGCGCACCCACCAGATCCGGGTGCACCTGGCCCACCTGGGCAACCCGGTGCTGGGGGACACCTTCTACCGCGGCGAAAACTCGGACCAGCTCTGGCTGCACGCCTGGAAGCTGGAACTGGAGCACCCGGTCACCGGCGCGAAGCTGGCCCTGGTGGCGCCGCCGGCCCGGTTCATGGCCGGCCCCGCCCACCCGTGAACCCGGGCCGGCCGGTTCCGCTCGTCTACAACCCGGGCTCGGGGCGGGGTGGAATGGATGTGGACGCGCTCCTGGCCCGGCTGCCGGCGGAACTCCGGGACCGTCTGCGGCCGGTGCGGCTGGAGCCGCCCTTCGACTACACCGCCTGCATCGGGGAGGCCCGGGCCGCCGGCGCTCCGCTCCTGGTCTGGGGGGGGGACGGGACCATCCACCATGCCGGGCTGGCCCTGGTCCGGCTGGGCTGCCCGGTCGCCCTGGGCGCGGTGCCGGGCGGGTCGGGCAACGGCCTGAGCCGGGGCCTGCGCACGCCGCTGGATCCGGCCGGGGCGGTGATGCGGCTGCTGGAGGGCCGGGAACTGGTCATGGACCTGCCCCGGCTGGACGGGGAGCCGTTCCTGAACCTCTGCGGCACCGGCTTCGAGGCGCTGGTCGCCGGCACCTTCGACGCCGCCAAGGGCCGGGGCTTCCGGACTTACGCCGGGGCCTCGGTGCGCCTTTGGCGCCGCCACCGCGACGTGGGCCTGCGCTGGGAGGCCGAGCCGGTCGCCGACCCGCGGCCGCTGGGGCGCATGGACCGCCTGCGCGCGGCCTGGCAGGGGCCCCGGGAGGAGCTGCCCGACCGGGCCTGGAGCCTGTGCTTCGCCAACCTGCCCCAGTACGGCTCCGGACTGTGGATCGCCCCGGGGGCCGATCCCACCGACGGCGCCCTGGACTGGGTCCGGCTGCGCCGGCCGGGATGCTGGGAGCTGGTCTCCCAGGTGCCGCAGCTGTTCCGGGAGGGCGGCCGGACCTCGCTGCGCCGCCAGGGCCGGATCCTCGGCGCCGTGCTGCGCCTGGACGCGGCCCTTCCATGGCACCTGGACGGGGAGCCGGCGCCGGCCCGGGACCGGGCCGAACTGACGGTCGAGCGGGCGGCGTTCCGCATGCAGGTCAGCCCGGAATGCCCTTGGGTTTGATGGTTTTTTCTGTTCTTGCCGGTTCCATTATCCGGGCCGGCCGCGATTCCTGCCTCCCCTGGCGGCGGGGCTGTACGTGGACGCGGCCCGGATCGACTGGGGCTCGACGGTCGCGCTGCTGGGCGGGAAGGTTCCGATCCTGCTGGGCTGGCTACCAGCCGCAGGTCTGGCGCATGGCCTCGTACAGGCCCACCGCCGCCGCCTGGGCCAGGTTGAGGCTGCGGTGGAAATCCCCGGGCATGGGGATCTTCACCAGCCGGTCCGGGTTGGCCTGCAGGATCGCTTCGGGCAGGCCCGCGGTCTCCCGGCCGAACACCAGGCCGTCCCCGTCCTGCCAGGCGACGTCGGTGTGCCGGCGGTCCCCCTTGGTGGTGAAGAACCACAGCCGGGCGGCCGGGCCGCGGGTCAGGAAATCCTCCCAATCTTCGTAATGGGTGGGGTTGAGGTGCTCCCAGTAGTCCAGCCCGGCCCGGCGCAGGTAGTAGTCGGAGGTGTCGAAGCCGAGCGGGTGGACCAGGTGCAGCCGGGTGTTGGTGGAGACGCAGAGCCGGCCTATGCTCCCGGTGTTCTGGGGGATCTCCGGCTGGGCTAGGATGATGTGAAACGGCATGGCTGCGCTCCCAGAGGAATAGTAACGGATACTGGTGGTCCGGAGGGTGAAGGCCATGATCCTTGTTGAAGCCACCCCTGACATGGTCCGGGAACGGGACCGGGACACCCACCAGGCCTGGGGCGGCACGCTGCCGGTGGAAGCCTACCTGGCGCTGGAGGCGCGGCTGCGCCGCCACCCCTGGCCCCGGGCCGAGCTGGCCACCTGGCTGCTCTGCGCCGATGGCGGCGAAGTGCTCTCCAGCTGCGAGACCTACCGCATGGGCAGCCAGCGGAGCGGGGAGCCCGGGCACAGCTACGGCGTCGCCAGCGTCTACACGGCGCCGGACAAGCGCCTGAAGGGTTACGCCGGCGAGCTCCTGGAACGCCTCTGCGCCCATCTGGCCGGGACCGTCGCGGACGCCCAGGCCGTGGTCCTGTATTCCGACGTGGCCCTCCGGGTCTACCAGCGTTCCGGCTTCACGGCCAGGCCCGCGCTGAACCTGGCGTTCGCCTCGGTTTCCGGCGACCCCCGGGACGGGGTGGACGCCCTGCTCCGGGAGGACGGCCTGGCCGCGGCCCTGGCCGGGATCCCGCCGCCGGCGGATCCCTTCGCGATCCTGCCGGTGCCTGAGCAGATCGACTGGCACCTGGAGCGCGAGCGGATCTATTCGGCGCTCATGGCCCGCGACCGGCCCGAGGCCTGCGGGGCCCGGGCCGGGGCCGGGACGGTGCTCTGGGCGGCCGATTTCCGCACCGGCCAGCTCCTGGTCCTGCTGCTGCACGCCCCCGGGGAGGCCGAGGCCGCGGCGCTGCTGACCTGCGCCCGGCGCACGGCGGAGGCCGCCGGGCTGGGCCGGACCATCCTCTGGAGGACCCCCGGCGACCGCCCATGGCCCGGGTCCGTGCCGGAGGACCGGCTGGTGTGCCTGGATTCGGTGCCGATGCTCCGCCCGCTGGATCCCCGGATCCTCGCCGCGGACTGGCGCTGGATCCCCAGGGCGCTCTGGGTCTGACCGGCGGGAAGGTGCATCATGGAGGGACGCGAGGAGCCCCCCATGACAGATCCGAACTGCCTGTTTTGCAAGATCGCCGCCAAGCAGATTCCGTCGGCCATCGTCTACGAGGATGACCAGGTGGTGGCCTTCAAGGACATCGCCCCCCAGGTCCCGGTGCACATCGTGCTGGTGCCCCGGGCCCACTTCTCCGGGCTCAACGAGCTGACCGAGGAACTGGCGCCGGTGCTGGGCCGGATCGCCCTGGTGGCCAAGGGCCTGGCCCGGGAGGCGGGGATCGCCGCCAGCGGCTGGCGGCTGGTCTCCAACTGCGGCCCCGACGCCGGCCAGACCATCCACCACCTGCACTTCCACCTGCTGGGCGGCGCCCCCATGGGCGGTCGGATGGCCTGATACAATCAGGCACCATGCACAATCCTCCCCATCCCCTCACCTACCTGGACGCCATCCGCTCCTTCCTCAAGGAGGACTGGGGCACCCAGGACTGGACCACCGCCTCGGTGCCCGACCGGGCCATGACCGCCTCGGTGGTGGCCAAGGACGATCTGGTGCTGGCCGGGCTGCCGGTGGCGGCGGAGATCTTCCACGCGGTGGATGCCGCCCTGGAGCTGCATTTCCTGGCCCAGGACGGGGACCGGGTGGCCCACGGCAACCCGGTGCTCGGCATCAAGGGCTCCAGCCGCTCGGTGCTGACCGCCGAGCGGGTGGTGCTGAACCTCCTCCAGCGCCTGTCCGGCACCGCCACCCTGACCCGGGCCTTCGTGGACGCGGTGGCCGGCACCGGCGCCCGGATCCTGGACACCCGCAAGACCACCCCGGGCCTGAAGCTGCTGGAGAAGTACGCGGTGCGCTGCGGCGGCGGGAGCAATCACCGGCTGACCCTGGGGGACGGGATCCTGCTCAAGGAGAACCATATCGCCGCCGCCGGCGGGATCCTGCCCGCGGTCCAGGGCGCCCGGCGGGTGGCCCCCAGCCTGGTCCGCATCGAGGTCGAGGTGGAGACCCTGGACCAACTGGCCGAGACCTTCGGGATCGCGGACATCGACGGGGTGCTGCTGGACAACATGAGCGTGGAGCTGATGCGCGAGGCCGTGGCCATGCGCCTGGCGGCGGGCAGCCGGATCTTCCTGGAAGCCAGCGGCAACCTCAGCCTGGAACGGGCCCGGGCGGTGGCGGAGACCGGGGTCGACTACCTCAGCGTGGGCGCCCTCACCCACAGCGCCCCGGCCGCGGATCTGAGCCTCAGGCTGATCTAGGCTTATCGGCCGTTCAGATTCCCCCATCCCACCGACCACGGGTGGAAGGGCGGAAACCGGGGCGGCGGGGATTTTTTTTACTCGACCTGGGGCCGCTGTCATCATTCAATAGTTCAAATAAATGAGACGAGCAAGGCCTTATTGATATTTTGTATTTTCTCGAATCGTTGAAGCAAGAGACGGTGAACAGACCTGAGGGTCGGCGGGTTTCCGTCACCCTCCGGGGCTGCGGACGGAACACAGGTATCGCCATGGGGAGATGATGGGCCATCGAGCGCAGCCGATCCGGAACGCCGCGGAATCCCGCGGCCGGGCCGGGGTGCGGATGGATGGCGGGGCGCCCAGGGGCGCCGGTTCCGGCTTCGCGCCGCCGGAGCGGCCGTGAAGCGGCCCGGATGGTTCCGCGACCGGTCGAGCCTGGCCGCGTCCCTGGGGATCGTCCTGGCGTTCGCCCTGTTCTCCGTCCTCTGGATCTCCCTCACCGACCGGATCCTGGGCTGGATGGTCCAGGACCATGACCTCCTGGTGCGGCTGGCCACCTACAAGGGCTTCTTCTACATCCTGATCACCTCCGGGCTGTTGTATTGGCTGGTGTTCACCGCCCTGGAGCTCAAGGGCGGAAGTCCGCTGCCGGGGAAGGGGTCCGCAGACGGAAAGGGGCACGGGACCTGGGTCCCGGCCCTGCTCCTGGGCTGCGCGGTGCTGGTGGTGGAAGGCCTGGGCTACGGCGCCTACCGCTACCAGGCCCGATACCTGGAGCGGGACGCCCAGGAGCGGATGACCTACCTTGCCAGCAAGAAGGCGGACTGGATCGACAGCCGGCTGAACGCGCGGATCGCGGACGCCGAAGTCACCGCGACGGACCCCCTGCTCAGGGACCAGCTCCGGGCTCTGGGGCAGGGGGCCGGGCCCGGCTCGCGCCTGCGCCGACAGCTGGAAGCGCGGCTGGCGGTCCTGCGCCGGACCGCCCAGTGCCTCTCCGTGCATCTGCTGGGGCCGGGAGGCCGTCCCCTGGCGGCCACGGACGACGGGCCGCTGCTGTCGTGGGAGGCGCAGGGTCTCCGGGAGCCGGGCGCCTGGACCGGTCCCCGGCTCATCTGGAGCGTCGGCGGCGAACCCGGCCGCGGTCCGCGGCTGGTGCTGGCCTGCCTGGCGCGGATCCAGGAGGGCAGTCCCGCGCGGGAACTGGGCAGCCTGGTGTTCCGGCTGGATCCCGACGTCATCCTGGGCGGCGCCACGGTGGGCGGCTGGCCGACCTCCAGCCCGAGCGGCGAGACCCTGGTGGTGGCCCGCCAGGGCGAGGACATGGTGTACCTGAACCGGACCCGCCGCCCGGGTGACCCGGTGTTCACGATGCCCCTGGCCCGCACCGAACTGGTGGGCGTCAAGGCGCTGCTGGCCGGGGACGGGACCCACCTGGGGAAGGACTACCAGGGCGTCCCCACGGTGGCGGTGTCCAGGCATCTCAAGTTCCTGCCCTGGGTCCTGTTGGTCAAGCTGGACCGGGACGAGTACCTGCTGCCGGTGCAGAGGCTGGTGCGCACCTACGAGGGCCTGGGCGGCCTGTTCCTGGTGGTGTCCGTGGCGTTCCTGGCGGCCTGGCTCCAGCGCGAACGGGCCCGGGAGCTGGCCGAACTGGGCCGGGTCGAGGCCGAAAGCCGGGCCAGGGGCCAGCAGCTGGAGCTCCTGAGCCGCTACGGCAACGATATCGTCCTGGTGCTGGACGCCGCCGGGCAGGTGCTGGAAGCCAACGACCGGGCCGTGGCGTCCTACCAGCACAGCCGGGAGCAGCTCCGCCGGATGAAGGTCCAGGACCTCCGGGCCCCGGCGGGCCTGGGCGACTACCCCCAGCAGTTCGCGGAGGTCAAGCAGAAGAGCACGATCAGGTTCCAGACCGTCCACCGGCGGCGGGACGGCAGCACCTTCCCGGTGGAGGTGAGTTCCAGGGCCTTCGAACTGGACGGCCGGAGCGTGGTCCAGAGCATCATCCGCGATATCACCGAGCAGCGGGAGTACGAGGCGAGGATCCAGGCCCTGAACGAATCCCTGGAACGGCGGGTGCTGGAGCGGACCGCCCAGCTGGAGACCGCTTTCCGGGAGATGGAGGCCTTTTCCTATTCGGTCTCCCACGATCTGCGGGGCCCCCTGCGGGGCATCGACGGCTTCGGCTACGCCCTCCAGGAGGAATACGGGGACCGGCTGGACGAGCAGGGGCGCCACTACCTGGAACGGATCCGCGCCGGGGCCCAGCGCATGGGCCTGATCATGGACGATCTGCTGGACCTCTCCCGCCTGAACCGGCAGGCGCTGACCCGGACCAGCGTGGACCTGAGCGCCCAGGCGAGGCGGATCCTGGACCGCCTGGCGCGGGAGGAACCCGGGGCGAGGCAGGTGGCGGTGGCCGTCCAGGACGGCCTCCTGGGCCAGGCCGACCCCCGGCTGATGGACATCGCCCTGGGCCAGCTGCTGGCCAACGCCTGGAAGTTCACCGCCCGGCGGAGCCAGGCCCGGATCGAGTTCGGCGCCGTCCGGGACCCGGAAGGAGGTCCGGCCTTTTTTGTCCGGGACAACGGCGCGGGGTTCGACATGGCCTATGCCGGCAAGCTGTTCGGCGCCTTCCAGCGGCTTCACGACGCCTCGGAGTTTTCCGGCACCGGGATCGGCCTGGCCATCGCCCAGCGCATCATGGCCCGCCACGGCGGCCGGATTTGGGCCGAGGCGGCGGTCGACCAGGGTGCTACCTTCTTCTTCACACTCCCTGACTGAAAGGTCCACCATGGAAAAGCAGATCATCTCTCCTGGTCGAAGACAACCCCGACGACGTGGAGCTCACCCTGCGCGTGCTCAAGACCCACCACATCGCCAACGAGGTGCTGGTCGCCCGGGACGGCGTGGAGGCGCTGGAGCTGCTGTTCGGCACTCCGGAACGGCCCGCCGGGCGGATGCCCACGGTGGTGCTGCTGGACCTGAAGCTGCCCAAGCTGGACGGGCTCGAGGTGCTCCGGCGGATCCGGGCCGAGCCCGCCACCGCCTGCCTGCCGGTGGTGATCATGACCACCTCCCGGGAAGAGCGGGACGTGGTCGCCAGCTACGAGCTCGGCGCCAACAGCTATGTCCAGAAGCCGGTGGGCTTCGAAGCCTTCGCCGAAGCGGTCCGGTTCCTCGGGCTGTACTGGCTGCTGCTGAACGTGCCGGCCGGCAAGTGATGGAGGCCGCTTGACCACCCCGCTCAGGCTCCTGCTGGTGGAGGATTCGCCGGAGGATGCCGAACTGGTCCTGCTGGAACTGCGCCGGGGCGGGTTCCGGCCGGACCATGTGCGGGTGGCCGAGGCCGGGGCCATGGCTGAAGCCCTGGCCGGCGGAGGCTGGGACCTGGTGCTGTCGGACCACCGGATGCCGGGCTTCGGGGGCATGGCCGCGCTGCGCCTGGTCCAGGCCACCGGCCTGGACATCCCGTTCATCCTGGTCTCCGGCGCGGTCGGCGAGGAGGAGGCCGTGGCCGCCATGAAGGCCGGGGCCAACGGCTATGTGCTCAAGCAGAACCTGGTCCGGCTCTGCCCCGAAGTGGAGCGTGAACTCAAGGATGCCGCCGCCCGCAAGGAGCAGCGGCAGGCCAAGGAGGATCTGGCCCGGAGCGAGGAACGCTACCGCGGGCTGTTCGAGCACTCGCCCATTCCCCTGGCGGTGCAGGATTTCTCGGCGGTCAAGGCGCTGTTCGCGGCCTACCGGGAGGCGGGCAACCAGGACCTCCGGCGCTTCTTCGAGGCCCACCCCGAGGAGGTCAGGCGCTGCGCTGACGCGGTGCGGATCAAGGAGAGCAACGCCGCCAGGACCCGCTTCTACCGGATGCAGGACACGGTCGAGACCGGGTGGCGCTTCTCCTCGCTGTACGTGGACGCCTCCTGGCCGGTGTTCCGCGAGCAGCTGCTCGCGCTGGCGGAGGGGGCCCAGGCCTTCCAGGGCGAGATGCCCCTGCAGGTCGCCGAGGGAGTGGTGAAGGTGATCGCCGTCCACCTGTCGGTCAGCCCGGGGCACGAACAGACCCTCAGCCGGGTCCTGGTCTCGTTCATGGACGTCACCGAGCGGATCCAGATGGAGGCCGCCCTGCGGGACATGGATCGGCTTTCGGCCAAGGGCCAGATGGCGGCCTACATCGCCCACGAGATCAACAACCCGCTGGCCGGGATCAAGAACGCCTTCGCCCTGCTGGAGCCGGCCATCCCGCTGGACCACCCCCACCGCCGCTACGCGGACCTGATCAAGCGGGAGATCGACCGCATCGCGGGCATCATCCGGACCATGTACCACGTCTACCGGCCCCCGTCCGCCGAACAGGCCGATGTGGTCCTGCACGAGGTGTTCCAGGACATCCAGAACCTGCTGGTGCCCAAGTGCCGGGCCGCGGGCGTGATGATCGTCGAGGACCTCCAGGAGCCGGGGCTCAAGGTGCGCTTCAACGGCGGCATGCTGCGCCAGGTGATCTTCAACCTGGCCCAGAACGCGGTGGAGGCCTCGCCCAGGGACGGGGACGTGCTGCTGGGCGGCCGGCGGACGGAGGCGGGGACCGAGATCACGGTCAGCGACCAGGGCCCCGGGATCCCGGCGGAGTGGGCCGAGCGGGTCTTCCAGCAGGGTTTCACCAGCAAGCGCGATTCCGAGATGAGCGGCCTCGGCATCGGCCTCTCCACCTGCAAGAGCATCGTCGAATCCATGGGCGGCACCCTGGATTTCTCCAGCGCGCCGGGGGAAGGGTGCACCTTCCGGGTGCGCATGCCCAACCCGGGCCCTGAGCCCAGAAGCCTGAAGCGGGAATCATTGCCATGACAAAGGACGGATCCATGGACACCATTGCCCGGCTGCTCATCGCCGACGACGAAGAACTGTTCCTGATCTCCACCGCGGACCTGCTGCGCGGGGAAGGGTATGCCGTGGACTGCGCCATGGACGGGCGCGAAGCGGCCCGGATGCTCCGGGAGACCCGCTACGACCTCCTCATCTCGGATATCCGCATGCCCGGCAACCCCGACCTGGAGCTGATCCAGGATCTGCCCGAGCCCAACCGGGACCTGCCGGTGATCCTCATGACCGGCTATCCCTCGGCCGAGACCGCCATCCGCGCGGTCAACCACTCCGTGCTCGCCTACCTGGTCAAGCCCATGGAGTTCCGCGACCTGCTGGTGCAGGTGCAGCGGGGAGTGGCCCAGCGCCAGGTGCAGCAGGCCGTCGCCGACTCGGCCCGTCGGATCGAGGATTGGGCCGGGGAGATGGCCCAGATGGCCAAAGGCTTCGCCGCGCCGGGCGGCATGCCGGTCCAGCGGATGCTGGGGGCCATGCTCGGCCGCATGGGCGAGAGCCTCATGGACATGAAGCGCCTGGTGGATCTGGGCGCCGGGCTGGAACCGGACGGGAAGACCTGCTCGGTCCAGAACTGCCCCCGGCTGGAAAGCTACCAGCGGGTCTTCCAGGAGGGCATCGAGATCCTGGAGAAGACCAAGGGCGCCTTCAAGTCCAGGAACCTCGAGGACCTGCGCCACCGGATGGAAAGCATGGTGGAACACCAGCCCGATTGAGGGGTTTTTATCCCTTGACAGGGCGGTTGGAAATGTCATCTTGTAGACAGCAAACGTGCCGGGCCTGTTTCCGGCACCTCCTTGGCGGGCAGGGCTAGGACCTGCAAGTTGAAGGCGCGACCGTCCCATCCCTTGCGGGAATCGACGGTGGCGCCTTTTCTCTTTTCCCCGATACCGATTCACCCTTTCCACCCTGCTAGCGCTCGTCCCCACTACCGCCCGCCTGGACGGTCAGGAGTTGTCTTGGCCATGCTCAACCTGGACCCCCAAGGAGTCCCCCAGCCCCAAGCGGTGCAGCATTTCCTCCGTCTTCTCGACGATGTCAGCCGCATCCAGCAGCTGCTGCTGGAGGAGACCGAGCGCCTGCGGGCCCGGGTGCGGGAACTGGAAGCCAGGACGGCCGGCTCCGGCCCGGCTGAGGACGAAGGGAGGCGGTCATGACCGTCATGATGCTCCGGGTGCTGCTGGTGGAGGACAGCGAAGACGACGCCCTGCTCACCCTGCTGGAACTGCGCAAGGGCGGGTTCCAGACCGAGTGGGAGCGGGTGGACACCCGCGCCGGCATGGAGCGGGTCCTGGCCGAGAAGAGCTGGGACCTGGTCATCTGCGACCACGTGATGCCCGGCTTCAGTTCCGCCGGGGCGCTGGACGTGATGCGCAAGCGGGCCCTGGACCTGCCCTTCATCATCGTCTCCGGGGTCGCGCCCGAGGACCTGGTCACCGCGGCCATGCGCCAGGGGGCCCACGACTTCATCTCCAAGGGCAACCTGGTGCGGCTGGTGCCGGCGGTCATGCGCGAGCTCAAGGAGGCCGCGCTGCGCCGGGACCGCCGGCGGATCGAATCGCGCCTGGCGGAGAGCGAGGCGCGGATGGAGATGCTCGCAGCGGCGGTGGAGCAGGTGACCGAGGCGATCGCCATCGCCGGTCCGTCGGGGGTCATCTCCTACGCCAACTCTTCGTTCGAGGCCCTCACCGGCTTCTCCGCCGCCCAGATCGAAGGCTGCGCCCTGGGCGAGCTGCTCGGCCACGACGATGTGGCCCGGGCCGTGCAGCGGGCCGCCCAGGGCAGCATCTGGGAAGGCCGGCTGTCCCTGGCCATCGAAGGCCGGAACCCCCAGGAAGTGGACGCCACCTTCTCGCCGGTGCGGGACCACGGCCACGCGGTCCGGAACCTGGTGGCGGTGCTGAGGGACGTGACCAAGGAAGTCGAACTGGAACGCCAGCTCAGGCAGGCCCAGAAGATGGATGCCCTGGGCGTGCTGGCCGCCGGCATCGCCCACGATTTCAACAACGTGCTCACCACCATCCTGGCCTCGGCCGAGCTGATCAAGTGCAAGATCCCCGCCGACAGCCCGATCCTGCCCCGGGTGGACGCGATCCTGCACGCCGGGCTGTGCGCGGCCGGGCTCACCAAGCAGATCCTCGGGTTCAGCCGCAAGGCCGACGAAAAGCGGATACCCCTGGATCTCACCGCGATCGTGCGGGACGGCCTGCATACCCTGCACAGCAGCATACCCCCCAACATCCAGCTGCACGACGACCTCATGAGCGGCGTCTGGGTGGAAGGGGACCCGGCCCTGATCCACCAGGTCCTGCTGAACCTGGCGATCAACGCGCTCCAGGCCATGCAGCCCGGCGGCGGCGTGCTCCATGTCTCCCTGGCCGAGGGGATCGAGGAACCCAAGCTCAAGGGCCTGCCCGCCGGCCGCGTCGCGGTCCTCACCGTGCGCGACAGCGGCTGCGGCATGGACGCGGCGACCCAGGAGCGGATCTTCGAGCCGTTCTTCTCCACCAAGCCCGCCGGCGAAGGCACCGGGCTGGGGCTGGCCATGGTGCACGCCACCGTGACCAAGGCCGGCGGCCGGATCTCGGTCCAGAGCGCGCCCGGCCAGGGCACCACCTTCCAGGTCCACCTGCCCGCCGCCACCGTCCTGGAACTGCCCCAGAGCGAGGCCCTGCCGGTGGATGCCGGCGGCACCGAGTCCATCCTGTTCGTGGACGACGACCGGATGACCGCGGCCATCGCCCGGCTCGGCCTGCAGAAGCTGGGCTACCGGGTGGCCGCGTTCACCAGCCCGGACGAGGCCTTCGCCGCCTTCCAGCAGCACCCGGACGACTACGACCTGATGTTCCTGGACCTCACCATGCCCGGCATGGACGGCATGGAGCTGGCCCAGAAGGTCCAGCAGATCCGTCCGGAACTGCCCATGGTCCTGGTCACCGGGCTCGACTCCGGCGCTTCCCTGGTGGCCAGCGCCCACGCCACGTTCCGGGGCATCGTGACCAAGCCCTTCACCTCCCTCGACCTGGCCGACGCCCTGCGCAAGGCCCTGCAGTCCCGGCCCAAGCCCGCCGCCGGCGCCAGGTCGGCCGTCCAGGAAGCTCCCGGGACCCGGCCGGTGATCCTGCTGGCCGAGGACAGCCGCACCACCCGGTCGCTGATCCGCTCCGGACTGGAGCGGGCCGGCTATGCGGTGCAGGAGGCCCGCGACGGGATGGAGGCCTGGGAGCTGTTCACCCAGGCGTCCCACACCGGCCGCTACGACCTGCTGCTCACCGACGTGGTGATGCCCCGGATGGACGGGCTGGAGCTGGTCCAGCTGGTGCGCAAGGCCGATCCGGCCCTGCCCATCGGCGTGCTCACCTCGAACGAGGACAAGGAGACCCTGAAATCGGCCATGCACCTGGGGGTCAACGAGTTCCTCAACAAGCCGTTCGAACTGGCGGATCTGATCACCTGTGTGGAGTCGCTGCTGGCCGAGCGCACCACCCGGCTGGACGCCAGGCGCTCGCTGGAGACCGCCCAGGCGGTGCGCCTGGCCCAGCGCTCCATGCTGGCCGCGCCGGAGAAGGGCGTGCCGCTGTTCACCCTCTACGAGCCGCTGTCCGACGCCGGCGGCGACGTGTTCCGCTGCTTCAAGTGCGCCGACGGCTCGATCCTGTTCATCCTGGCCGACGTCGCCGGCCATTCGGTGCTCAGCTCGTACGCGGTGGCCTCCTTCCTGGGCATGCTCTCCAACTACGTCGGCGAGTGCTTCGGGTTCATGGCCCTGGCCAGCCACGATGGCGGCGACTCCGACCTGCCCTGCAGCCTGCACGGCTGCGGCTGGTACGGCCACCGGCCCTGCGACCCGCTGCCGCACCTGGCCAGCAAGCTGAACCACGGGATCCAGAGCGGACCCTTCTCGGAAGTGCCGGTCTGCACCCTCATCGGCCTGTGGACCCCGGCCACCGGCCGGCTGCAGCTGCTCAACGCCGGCATTCCCCACGGGCTGCACTACCAGCGGGGCAAGGGCGTGGCCGAGCCGCTCGAGCTCAACGGCACCCCCCTGGGGGTGTTCCCGGAAGCCGACCTGGAAGGGGCGACCATCCAGCTGGAGCCGGGGGACCGGCTGCTGTTCGGCACCGACGGGTTCTTCGAAGTGGCGGCGCCCGGCAAGGGGCCGTTCCAGGACCAGGTCCCCGGCCACTGGCAGGCCTCCGCGGCCTCGCCCCTGGACTGGTCGCTGAGCGTGATCTGCGAAGCGGCCCGCTCGCACGGCAACGGCGTGATCGCCGACGACCTCCTGGTGGTGGGGTTCGAGCAGCCCACCCTGGAGCGGGCCCGGGAGGAGGTGGTGCTCCGGCTGCCCTCCACCCCGCGGGCGATCGACATGGCCTGCGACCGGCTCAACGAATGCCTGACGAACTCGGGGCCGGACTGGGGCGTGGGCCAGGAACGGCGCTTCGATATCGTCATCGCGGTGCGGGAAGCCCTGGCCAACGCCGTCTACCACGGCAACGGCAACCGGCCCGGCACCTCGGTGTCGATCTGCTGCCGCCCCGAACCCGCCACCCGGCGCCTGGTGGTTTCGGTCGCCGACGAGGGCGAGGGGTTCGACCTGGAGGCCCACCAGCCTCCGGAGGATCCGCTTTCGGACCGCGGCCGGGGCATCCCCCTGATCCGCCACCACGCCCAGGACGTCCGTATGGACGGGAACGCCTTGACCATGACCTTCGAACTTGAGGAGACCATCCATGCCGACCAGTAAGCCCCCCGTAACAACCGCCCAGAAGGGCGAAGTGCTCCGTCTGAAACCCAAGGTGGACCTGGTCGCCAGCACGGTGGAGGTGCAGCGCGCCTCCATGATGAAGGCGCTCGATTCCAGGCAGGGCGAAGTGGTGCTGGACCTCTCCGTGGTGGAGCAGATCGATTCCCTGGGCATCACCCTGGTCCTGGGGCTGTTCAAGACCTGCCAGAAGTCCGGCATCCCCTTCAGCATCGAGGGTGTCAGGCCCGATATCATGCGGGTCTTCAAGTTGTTCAATCTGCCGAAGTTCTTCACCATCCTGGAAGCGTGAAGCCATGACCAGCATCGTGGATGAAAGCATCATCTCGGACTTCGTGGCGGAAAGCCGCGACCACCTCAACGCCATCGAACCCGATCTCCTGACCATGGAACAGGGCGGCGCGGAGCTGTCCAAGGATCTGCTGAACCGGGTGTTCCGGGCCATCCACAGCATCAAGGGCGGGGCCGGCTTCCTGGCCTTCGAAGCGCTCAAGGGACTCAGCCACATCATGGAGAGCGTGCTGATGCAGGTGCGCGACGGCAAGCTGGCGGTCGGCCCGGAACTCATGGACGCGGTGTTCGCCGGCATGGACCGGCTGCGGGCCATGCTGGACGACATCCAGTCCAGCGACCGGATCCCATGCGCCCAGGAGCTGGCCCGGTTCAAGGCCATCATGGAGGGCCAGGGCGTGGACCAGGACGCCCAGGTGAAGGCCCGCAGCAAGGATGCCGGAGGCAACCAGCGGGAGTTCGACCTGAACCGGGAAAGCGTGAAATCGGCCCTGACCCACGGCATGAACCTGTTCCACGCCACCGCCTTCCTGCGCCGGGACATCAAGGACAAGGGGGTGACCCCCCTGGCCTTCCTCAACAACGCGCTGTCGGTGGGCCAGTGCCTGGACGCCTACATCGACCTGATGGTGGTGGCGGACCTGGAAACCTGCCTGGAGAACGACCTGCCGGTGACTATCCTGTTCGGCTCGGTGCTGGAATCGGATCTGGCCGCCATGGCCCTGGGCCTGCCCCCGGAGCAGGTGGTCATGCTGGACATGAAGGGCCTGCGCAAGCAGCTCAAGGCCGCCGCCCCGGCCAAGGCCGAGCCCGCGCCGGCTCCGGCTGCCGCCCCGGCCCCGGCCGCCGCGCCGCTGACCGCGACGCCGACCGCGCCGGCGGCGGAAGAGGCGGCGGAAGAGCCCGCCGAACCGGTGGCCCCGGAAGCGGCCGGCGCCAAGGCCGCCAAGGCCGGCGAGAACGGTTCCGAAACCCTGCGGGTCCGGGTCGATCTGCTCACCGGGCTGATGAACCAGGCCGGGGAGCTGGTGCTGAGCCGGAACCAGCTGCTGCGCGCCCTGGACGGCCACCACAAGGACATCCCGGGCCTGGCCGCCATCCTCCAGAACATCAGCCAGGTGACCTCGGAGCTGCAGGAAGGCATCATGCAGACCCGGATGCAGCCGATCGGCACGGTGTTCAACCGGTTCCCGCGGATCATCCGGGACATGGCCCGGCAGCTGGGCAAGCAGATCGAGATCACCATCCAGGGCGCCGAGGTGGAGCTGGACAAGTCCATCGTCGAGCTGCTGACCGATCCGCTCACCCACATCATCCGCAACTGCGCCGACCACGCCATCGAGATGCCGGACGAGCGCAGGAAGGTGAAGAAGAACCCCACCGGACAGCTGCTGCTGCACGCCTACCACCAGGGCGGCCAGGTGATCATCGCCATCACCGACGACGGCCGCGGCATCGATCCGAAGAAGGTGCTGGCCAAGGCCGTCGCCAAGGGCATCGTCAAGGACGCCCAGGCCAAGGAGATGACCGACCGGGAGATCGTCAACCTGGTGTTCGCCCCCGGGTTCTCCACCGCCGAAACGGTGTCCGACATCTCCGGCCGCGGGGTGGGCATGGACGTGGTCCGCTCCAACACCGAGAAGCTGGGCGGGCACGTGGAGCTGGAGACCCAGACCGGGGTCGGCACCACTGTGCTGCTGCGGCTGCCGCTGACCCTGGCCATCATCCCCTCCATGATCGTCGGCGTGGCCGACAACCGCTTCGCCATCCCCCAGGTGAACGTGGTGGAGTTCGTATGGGTCCGGGCCGCGGACGTGGCTCGCCGGATCGAGCGGGTCCACGGCGCCGAGGTGCTGCGCCTGCGCAGCCGGATCCTGCCGCTGGTGCGCCTGGCGGACGTGCTGGGGATCCAGCGGACCTTCCTCGATCCCGAAAGCGGGACCCGGGTCCCGGACCGGCGCCAGGAGCTGGCCGACCGCCGCGGCACGGCCCCCGCCGGGCCGGAAGCCGCGCCCCGCGCCGGCGACCGGCGCACCGACTGGCGCAGCGACTACAACATCGTGGTCCTGAGGCTGGGCTCCAACCAGTTCGGGGTGGTGGTGGACGAGCTGTACGACATCGAGGAGATCGTGGTCAAGCCGCTCTCGGAGTTCGTGCAGACCTGCAAGAGCTTCTCCGGCGCCACCATCATGGGCGATGGCCGGGTGATCATGATCCTGGACGCCGGCGGCCTGGTGACCCAGGCCCACCTGCACTTCGCCGACCTCCAGGCGGAGGAGAAGCTGCGCAACGAGGAGGAGAAGCGCAAGGCCGCGGTGGCCGCCTCCAAGCGCCGTTCGGTGATCGTCTGCACCGGCGCCGAAGGCGAGTACTTCGCCATCCCCCAGGACCAGATCATGCGCCTGGAGAAGATCCAGACCGCCGACATCCAGATGGTGGGCGACCGGCCGTTCGTGGACTACCGCGGCCACGGCCTGCCGCTGATCCACCTGGACCAGCTGATGGAAGTCAAGCCGGTGGACCCGGCGCTCAGGGAGGTGTTCGTGGTGATCCCGAAGGTGATCGAGCGGGGGGCCGTGTCCCAGGCCAAGGCCGGGATCGTCATCTCCGACATCATCGACGCCCTGGACGTGGAAGTGGAGCTGGAGCAGGTGAAGGTCAAGGGGCCCGGGATCCTGGGCTCGGCCATCCTCCAGCACAACCTCACCCTGTTCCTGGAGCCGCTGGAGCTGCTCCGGGCCGAGGGCCTGATGGCGGCGGTGACCCGATGAGCCAGTACTCGACCTTCCGCCTCGGCGACCGGCTGTTCGGCCTGGACCTCATGATGATCCGCGAGATCAACCGGATCCTGGACATCACCCCGGTTCCGCACGCCAAGCAGCACATCCGCGGCCTGATCAACCTGCGCGGCCAGATCGTCACCATCCTGGACCTCGGGGTCCGGCTCGGCCTGGCCCGGCAGGAGGTGTTCGACACCAGCCACAACATCATCCTGAAGACCACCACCGAGCTGGCCTCGGTCCGCCATGAGGGCTCGGCCGAGCCCTTCACCACCTCCAACGACCTGGTCGGTTTCCTGGTGGACGCCATCGGCGACGTGGTGGAGGCGGACGAATCGACCATCGAACCGCCCAGCGCCAACGTCAGCGAAGCCGAAGGGGGCTTCCTGTCCGGGGTGATCAAGACCGACGCCGGCCTGCTGGTGCTCCTCGACATCAACGAAGTCCTGCACGGCGAATGAGCTGAAATCCATCCCATCCATTCATTCCATTCCGGAGGCACCCGTGACTTTCCTCGACAACACCAAGATGGGCCCGAAACTCATCGGCTCATTCATCGTGATCACGCTGTTCACGCTGTTCGTGGGCATCTTCGGCATCGTCAAGCTGAAGAACGGGGAGGCGTCCGACAGCAGGCTCTACGAAAAGATGACCGTCCCCCTCGGGGTGATGAGTGACATGCAGAGCAACTTCCAGCGCACCCGGGTCAACCTCCGGGATGCCATCCTCACCGGCGATGTGGCCAAGTACGGCCAGCGCACCGCCGAGCTGAGCAAGAAGGTCGACGATGCCGGGGTCGAAATGGCCAAAGGCACCTTCACCGACGATGGCAGGGCCGCCCTCAAGAAGATCACCGACAGCCTGGCCGGGTACCGGGCGATCCAGCCGAGGATCCTGGCCCTGGTGGCGGCCGGCAAGCGCGCCGATGCCGAAGCGCTCCTTACCGGGGAGGGCAACAGCAAGGTCCAGGAAGTCAATGTCGCCTTCGATGAGATGCTCACCCTGAAGCTCACCCAGGCCAAGGCCTTATGGGAGACCAACAAGGCCGAGTCCGGTGCGGCCGGGACTGCCATGATCGTGGTGATGGTCATCGCCGCCCTGATCTGCATCGGCATCGGGATCATCATCGCCCGCTCCATCACCGGTCCCCTGGGCAGGGGCGTGGAGATGATGCGGGAACTGGCCAAGGGCCACGTCGGGCTGCGGCTGAAGATGGGGCGCAAGGATGAGATCGGCGAACTGGCCGAAGCCATGGACACCTATGCCGAGCACCAGCAGGTCAGCTCGGTGGGTTCCCTGAAGCGGCTCGCCGCCGGCGACATGAGCGTGACCCTCGTGGTCAAGGACGCCGAGGATCAGATCACCCCGGCGTTCATCCAGCTCACCGATTCCCTGCGCAACCTGTCGGCCGAGACCCAGAACCTGGCCAAGGCCGCCGTCGACGGCCGGCTCGCCACCCGGGCCGACGCCAGCAAGTACCAGGGCGAGTACCAGAAGATCGTGCAGGGCTTCAACGACACCCTCGACGCCGTCATCGGCCCCCTGAACGTGACCGCCGGCTACGTGGACCGCATCTCCAAGGGCGACATCCCGCCCAAGATCACCGACAAGTACAATGGCGACTTCAACGAGATCAAGAACAACCTGAACACCTGCGTGGACGCGGTGAACGCGCTGGTGACCGACGCGGGGATGCTGACCAGGGCGGCGGTGGAAGGCAAGCTGGCCACCCGGGCCGACGCCACCCGGCACCAGGGCGATTTCCGCAAGATCGTCCAGGGCGTGAACGACACCCTCGACGCCGTCATCGGTCCCCTGAACGTGACCGCCGGCTACGTCGACCGGATCTCCAAGGGCGACATCCCGCCCAAGATCACCGACAAGTACAACGGCGACTTCAACGAGATCAAGAACAACCTGAACACCTGCGTGGACGCGGTGAATGCGCTGGTGACCGATGCGGTCATGCTGAACAAGGCCGCGGTGGAAGGCAAGCTGGCCACCCGGGCCGAGGCGACCAGGCACCAGGGCGATTTCCGCAAGATCGTCCAGGGCGTGAACGAGTGCCTGGACGCCGTCATCGGCCCCCTGAACGTGGCCGCCGGCTACGTCGACCGCATCTCCAAGGGCGACATCCCGCCCAAGATCACCGACAAGTACAACGGCGACTTCAATGAGATCAAGAACAACCTGAACACCTGCGTGGACGCGGTGAACGCCATGGTGGCCGATGCCGGGGTGCTGAACAAGGCGGCGATCGAAGGCCGGCTCGAGACCCGCGCCGACGCCACCCGGCACCAGGGCGATTTCCGCAAGATCGTGCAGGGCGTGAACGACACCCTGGACGCCGTCATCGGGCCGCTGAACGTCACCGCCGACTACGTGGACAAGGTCGCCAAGGGCATCATCCCGCCCGAGATCACCACCAACTACCAGGGCCAGTACAACCTCATCAAGCTGAACCTCAACGCCATGGTCAAGATGATGTCCGAGCTGCTCGCCGAAACGGACAAGATCATCAAGGCCGCGGCCGACGGCCAGCTGGACGTGCGGGCCGACGCCAGCAAGTTCGTGGGCGGCTGGAACAAGCTGGTGAGCGGGGTCAATGACGCCGTCACCAACATCGTCAATCCCATGAAGGTCACCGCCGACTACGTGGACAAGGTGGCCAAGGGCATCATCCCGCCGACCATCATCACCGATTACAAGGGCCAGTACAACGCCATCAAGATCAACCTGAACAACATGG
>Ga0316217_10001342_pt1 | contig 32335 bp, 28 predicted proteins | sample 1anoAmetaG_FD_203633 | JGI IMG/M metagenome (GOLD analysis project Ga0316217, IMG submission 203633) | Freshwater microbial communities from Trout Bog Lake, Wisconsin, USA - 1anoA | ecosystem: Environmental > Aquatic > Freshwater > Lake > Hypolimnion/Profundal zone | place: USA: Wisconsin... | reverse complement strand
TGAAGTGGTGCGGCCCGGCAAAAACGGCGTCGGCGTATTCGCGGAAAATGCTCCGGTAAGATTTGCCGTCCACGATTTGCTCGCCGTCGTAGTCGCCGTGTTGGATACGCTGGTAGACGGTCCGATTGTTCATGTAGTACGGCTCCAGAAAAACGACCGGGCTGTCGATCAGTCGGTTGGCGGCAAGGTTGCGGGCATAAACGTAGGCGTTAGTTCCGATGCGCACTGCAGGACTGCCGTCGCCGTATTCCGCTGCCGGCAACTTCGTCGCTTGCGTCAGCGCGTTGGCCAGCGACTCCGCGACCGGCACCTCCACCGCCAGCGACCGCGAGAGCAATTTATAAAACAGTCGCAACTTTTGCGCGTCGTCGGCTACCTCGTACGGCAGGTAATCGCCGTGGACGAATACCACGAGCCGGTTGTCGTCCACGAGGTCGTTGTGCTCGTTCCACTCAACGGCATTGAAGTGAATGCAAATCGTCAGGTCGGGCCGGTAAGTTTCATTGACGAGCTTGGCGCGGGCAGCAATCTCGGCATTCCGGTAAAAGAGTTGCTCCATTTTTTTGCGCCACAAGTCGCGGAGAAACGCGTCGTGTTCGAGTTCGCTGCCAAAGGCCGGGTTCGGCAATGTGCGTGCTGCTTCCGCCCGAAAATCTTCCGGACGTTTGTCGGTGACCGGCTCGAAATTGTTTTTAGTGAGCGCGACTTCGTAGCCGGCGGCGGTGAGTTGGTCGCGCAGCCGGCAGGCAACCATTAAGTTTAAGACGGCTTCTTGTACAGGTCGGGCTTTGCCGCGCACAAACCAGCGCTCTTCCATCCGCGCCCATTCGCCGCCAATGTGGCCGGGATCAAGGACGACGCGGCGAATAGTTTTCAGATGCGGGACGCCGGTCGCGCCAAACCGCAGCGTGAACAGCGCATTCGTTTTTTCGGGGGTGGAAAATATCGTCACAGAATTACTGGCGTAGGCGAGGCAGCCGGTCAGCGCGGCGCTCGGGCAGTAAACATTAGTCAACAGCGAATCGAACTCGCTGCGCGGTATTGTTTCCTGAAATGGTTCGAGCGTCGACCAGTCCGCCTGACAGGTGCCGGCCAGCAACGCGAGGATAAAAATTATTCGGCGGGTTGCCATTCTAAAATTTCGTTGAGTTGTTCGAAGCAATGGATTACCTCATCGCTGAAATACCGGTCGGCGTCGAGCATGTCGAGTTCGTCGAACATCTCGTCTTCCGTGCATTGCTGGGTGTAATTGTGCGTTGCGTTTAATTTCCGAATGCGCGCGGCGGCTAGTGCGTCGAGGAAGTCGAAGAACGGCCCGTCGCTGTCGTCGCCCAGCACCGGCAACGCGAACATCTCACCGCCGTTACCGCGTCGTAGGCGGACCTGACCTTCTTCAAGTTCTGCGTCGAGCGTATAGAACACGAACGCGTCGTCGAACAGTTCCTGTCGCAAGCCATGCGGCCGGTATTCGTCGAGCGCTTCCTGGAGATGCGCGACTTGTCGTGGATCAAGGACGCTGTCGCGCCGGGGAATATCGGTGGTCTGCTCCAGCCACCAGTTGAAGTCTTCGTCGAGGCGTACCACAATTTCTTCAGTCATTTTCATTTCCTTTTTAATTTGACGGCGAATGCGGACAAAATCAATCGTAATGAGTGCATTCCTAATAATCACGGCAAACACCAGTTGCCGGTGATTAGGTGTGCGGAGGTTTGACTTTGTCCGGCATGCAATTTAGTGTGTGGCAATCGTGATGAGGTTTGATAGAAATCTGTTCCCACTGCCGGTTTATTTGCCGGTCTGGGTTAATTTATGAGCGACACTCAGGTAACTCCTCGTTCCAATGGCCCAGGCATTCGGCAACTGGTAATTCTCATCAGTGTTGTAGTCGCAGGTATTGTGCTGACGACGTTGACGGCAGATGTGAAGCGTACTTCCGAGCCCGGCATCCGTCTGATAAAAGATCGCCCATTTTTGCCGGATACAGTCGGCGGATGGACGGCTGGCGCGCAGGAGCGCCTGTCCGAAGACGAACGCAGTGTGTTGCCGCCGGACACCGATGGCGCGCGCCGCACGTACACGAATGCGGTTGGCCGGTCAATCTTTTGCACGGTGGTGCTGGCGGGGCGCGATGTAACCAGCATTCACCGTCCTGAGGTGTGTTTGACTGGCCAAGGCTGGAAACTTGATGCGGCACAAACCGAGCGCATTGGCACACCGGCTGGGCCGAATGGCGTCTTGCGGGTGGCGCGAATGAATGCCGGCAAGACAATGCAATTGAAAGACGGGCATCAGGCGCAGATGTATGTGGTGTTTGCGTACTGGTTTGTTGGCAAGGGACGCACAACGCCGTATCATTGGCAGCGAATTTGGTGGACGACTGTGGATCGGGTTTTGCACGGCCGCAATCAGCGCTGGGCATATTTTCTGTTCGACATTATTGCGTCGGTGGACCGTGCGGCGAGCGATCCGCGTGCTGGCCAAGACGAAGCAATGCAACAACTCCGCGGGTTCATTCAGGATTTCTACCCGCAGGAGATTCCGAATTAATCGCCCAGGCTTTCCATGACAAAATCCACGCCAACTTCCGTTGTGACCGGCGGTGCCGGTTTTTTGGGCTCGCATCTCAGTGATCGGTTACTGGCCGAAGGTCATCGTGTAATCGTTCTCGACAATCTGCTGACCGGCAACACCGACAACATTGCTCATCTCACCGGCAACTCCAAGTTCGAGTTCATCAAGCACAACGTCACCAACTTCATCGACCTTGCCGGGCCGGTGGATTATGTTTTTCATTTTGCTTCACCGGCTAGTCCGATTGATTACCTCGAACTGCCGATTCAAACTCTGAAAGTCGGCTCGCTCGGTACACTCAACAGTCTCGGTCTCGCTAAAGCCAAAAGTGCCAAGTTTCTTCTCGCCTCAACAAGTGAATGTTATGGCGACCCGCTCCAGCATCCGCAGACCGAAGATTATTGGGGCAACGTTAATCCAATCGGTCCGCGTGGTGTGTACGATGAAGCCAAGCGGTTTGCCGAAGCGTTGACGATGGCTTATCACCGGTATCACAAAGTGGACACGAAGATTGTGCGCATCTTCAACACCTATGGTCCGCGGATGCGCCTGCGCGATGGGCGCGTCGTGCCGGCGTTTATCGGTCAGGCGTTGAAAGGCGAATCACTCACCGTTTTCGGCGAAGGCCAACAAACCCGCAGCTTCTGTTATTGCAGTGACCTGATTGACGGTATCTTCCGGCTTTCGCAAAGCGCCTGCCACGAGCCAGTCAACATTGGCAACCCAACCGAATTTACTATCCTCGAATTTGCCAAGCTGATTATCAAGCTAACCGGCAGCCAGAGTCAGATTGCTTATCGGCCGCTACCGCAAGATGATCCCAAGCAACGCCGGCCCGACATTACTCGTGCCCGGCAATTACTTGGTTGGGAGCCGCAAGTACAGTTGGCGGCTGGTTTGGCCAAGACGATTGATTTTTTCCGTGACAAAATCTGAACCGGCGCGTTGCGAGTCTTGACGGGCGTTATTGCGCCGAGTAAAGTGACGGAAGCCATCGCAAGAAGGATATGCCAGCCCAAGACGAATATGTAGTCCAAATACTTCACGACGTCGGCCTTGCCACTCAGGACGATATCCTCAAGGCTCGTGAGTTGACGAAACTTGGTGGGGTGACACTGTTAGGGGCGCTGCTCAAAAGTGGCAAGATTACTGATGCAGACGTGTCGAAAGCTCTTGCCGGTCAGTTCGGTATGGATTTTATCCAACTGGCGGATTACCGGGTTCCTGATGAAGTAATTGCGATGGTGCCACGGCATATTGCCCGCCGGTACAAGATCGTGCCGGTTTATAAACACGACAACACGCTGACCGTTGCAGTCAGCGATCCGATGGATGTAGATACCGTCGACAGCCTACGATATATCCTCAAGATCAATGTTGAGCCGGTCGTCGCTACTTTACCGGAAATCGAGGCATCGCTATCCCGGTATTATGGCACAACGGATGACACCGTTGAAAACATGTTGCAGGACATCACCGAGGGTGAGATTGACATAACTGCACAGGCTAAACAGGCCACCGAAGCTAAAATCGAGGAATCCACCGATACCGAATCTGATGCCCCCATTATCAAGCTAGTGCAGTTGATTATCATGCAGGCGTACCGGGACCGGGCGAGCGACATTCACATAGAGCCGCTGGAGAAACGACTGCGTGTTCGGTATCGCATTGACGGCGTTTTGCATGAAGTGGACAGTCCGCCCAAGCGATTGCAGCCGGCAATTATCAGTCGATTGAAAATCATGTCCAACATGAGTATTGCTGAGAAACGCGTGCCACAAGATGGACGCATCCAGATTCCGGTCATGGGACGGACTCTCGATTTGCGCGTATCAGCATTGCCCACAAATCACGGCGAGAGCGTCGTGATGCGTATTCTCGATAAAAGCAGCTTGCTCCTCGGCTTGGGTGATCTGGGCTTTTTCTCCGATCAGCAAGAGTTGATGAACAAAATTATCACCTCAGCGGACGGGATTTTCCTGGTGACCGGCCCGACCGGTTCCGGCAAGACAACGACGTTGTACTCCTGCCTGAATTCTATTAATAAGCCCGACCGAAAAATTATCACTGTAGAAGACCCGGTTGAGTATCAACTGGCCGGCATCAATCAGGTGCAGGTCAATGCCGACATCAATCTGACTTTCGCTGCGGCATTGCGTTCGATTCTCCGGCAAGCGCCAAACATCATCATGATCGGTGAAATTCGCGATTTGGAAACTGCCAATATCGCTGTGCAGTCAGCGCTGACTGGTCACTTGGTATTTTCGACGTTGCACACCAATGACGCACCGTCGGCGGTCACCCGGTTAATTGACATTGGCGTGAAACCATTTCTGGTTGCATCTGCAACGCGGGCGATTATGGCCCAACGCCTGATTCGGCGAGTTTGTCCGAAATGTAAGGAGCCATACACGCCCACCGACTACGAAATGAAGACGTTGAATATTAACCCAGCAGAATTGGCGAAGACGACCATCTTCAAGGGACGCGGTTGTGCGGATTGCTCCAGGACCGGTTATCGAGGTCGGACCGGTATTTATGAAATCTTCTTCGTCGACGAGGAAATGCGGCGGCTAATTTACGAACGTGTGCCATCCAACGTGTTGCGCACACAGGCGCGTGAATTGGGAATGCGCACGTTGCGCGAAGATGGGGTGCGGAAAATTATGTCTGGCGTCAGCACGCCGGAGGAAGTTATTTCGATCACGTCGGGTGATCAAGATTAGGAATACCAATGAGCATTACCGCTGAAATGCAGGATTTATTGCAGAGCATGGTGGATGAAGGTGGCTCGGACTTGCACATCCGCGTCGGCGTGCCGCCGGTTATCCGTCTGCACGGGTCGCTGGTGCAGATGGACATGCCGGCCTTGCAGCCGGAAGACACGGAGACATTGATGAAAGCCATCACCTCCGAGGCACACCTTCAAAAAATTCGCGAAAACGGCGGCACGGATTTTGGCTTTGCCTTTGGCAATCAAGCCCGGTTCCGTGTCAGTGTGTTTAAGGAAAAAGGCAACATTGGGTTGGTGCTGCGCCAGATTCCAAACAAGTTGCTGACACTGGAGCAGATTGGATTGCCACCGTCGATCAAAGATTTGTTGTTTCTCCCGCGCGGCCTGATTCTGGTGACCGGACCGACCGGTTCCGGCAAGACGACGACATTGGCTTCGATGCTGAACGTGATTAACGAAGAACGCGACGCCCACATCATTACCGTCGAAGACCCAATCGAATACTACCACTCGCACAAGAAAAGCATCGTGACTCAACGCGAAATTGGGGTGGATGTGCCGGACTTTTCCGAAGCGATTACCCGCGGTCTCCGGCAAGACCCGGATGTGATTCTTGTCGGTGAAATGCGTGACTTGCCGACGATGGAGGCTGCTGTTACGGCGGCGGAAACTGGGCATTTGGTGTTTGCGACATTGCACACGACTGGTGCGGCACGCACAGTCGACCGGATTGTGGACTCTTTCCCAACTAGCCAGCAGGAACAAATTCGGACGCAATTGGCATCGTCAATTAAAGCGGTGATCTCGCAATTGTTGCTGGTCAAGCCGGATGGCAAGGGCCGCGTGGCCTGTTTTGAAATAATGATTTCGACTCCCTCCATTCAGGCCTTGATTCGCGACAACAAGACATTCCGGATCACATCGGATATTCAGACCGGTGCAAAATTCGGGATGGTGACGTTGGACACGAATTTAATGTCTCTTTACGAACGGGGCCTAATCACCTACGGCGATTTAATTACCAAGGCGCAAGATCCGCAAGCCATTTTAGCGAAAATGCAGGAAGAACAGGGCGGGCGAAAGCGGTAAATTATGTTTGAAAGCGAAGGCGCCATCCTAAACGAATTACTGCGCGAGCGTGGCTTAATCAGCGACGCTCAGTTGGCGGAGATTCAAGAGGAGCACGAACGTACCGGCAAAGCATTGTCCCAGATCATTGTGGATTTTGGGCTAATGAGCGAGGATCAATTGCTGCAAGCCCTCGCGTTGCATTTGAACATGGAGTTCATTCAACTCGAAAATACTGAGTTGCCGCCAACGGTGCTGCGCGCGATGCCATCCAGCGCGGCGCGCATGTATGGTGCCGTTCCGATTGCTGCAACAGGCAATTCCGTCACCGTTGCCGTACTGGATCCTTATAATCCGCACCTTGCGGAAGAGTTGTCGTTTGTACTCGGCAAGGATGTGCATCTGACGCTAGCCCCGCCGAAGCAAATCGAAAACGTCATTGCCCGGTATTACAGCGAAGAGAGCGGCTCGCTCAAAGACGTGTTGCAGGACATGGAGAAGCAGCTCGCCGACTCCGATATTGTTGCGACTGCGGAAAAAGGCGGTGCACAAGGTGTGGCCGCCTTGGAAGAGCTGGCCAGTCAGGCGCCCATTGTGCGCTTCGTTAACCTGATTTTGTTTCAGGCAATTCAGGACCGGGCCAGCGACATCCATTTTGAACCGTTCGAGGATGAATTTAAAATCCGGTATCGTGTGGATGGTGCGCTATACGAGATGGCACCACCGCCGAAACATTTAGCGGTCCCAGTGATTTCACGTCTCAAGGTCATGTCGAATCTGAATATTGCCGAACGGCGATTGCCGCAAGACGGGCGTATCCAGCTGCCGGTCTCGGGCCGGCAAGTGGATCTGCGCGTCTCGACTCTGCCGACGGCATTTGGTGAGTCGGTCGTGCTCCGCGTGTTGGATCGGACGGTGGTCAACCTGAAACTCGAAAGTCTCGGAATGCCGGCTGACTTGCAAGAGCAACTGAATGAGTTGATTCACATCCCGAATGGAATTTTTATCGTTACCGGTCCGACCGGCTCCGGGAAAACGACGACATTGTATTCTTGTCTCAATCGCATTAACACCATCGACCTAAAGCTTCTCACTGCTGAGGATCCGGTCGAGTATGACATCGAAGGCATCATGCAGGTGCCGGTCAACGAAGCGCTCGGCATGACGTTTGCCCGCGCATTGCGTGCATTTCTCCGGCAAGACCCTGACATCATTATGGTTGGCGAAATGCGCGATCTCGAAACCGCGACAATCTCCATCGGTGCGTCGCTGACCGGCCATTTAGTGTTTACAACGTTGCACACCAATGATGCGCCCGGTGCCGTCACGCGTATGATTGACATGGGTGTCGAGCCATTCCTGATTTCCTCGACGCTCGAAGCGGTGTTGGCACAGCGGCTTGTACGTACAGTCTGCAAACGGTGCCGGGTTGCGTACGAACCGACCGACGCGGTCTTGACGGAAATTGGGCTGAGCCGGGTCGACGTAAAAGATCGACCATTTTACTATGGGAAAGGTTGTGTGGAATGTAATGAAACCGGCTACAAAGGGCGTAAAGGTTTGTTTGAATTGTTGGTTGTCTCAGAACCGGTGCGCGAGTTGATCAATATTCGCGCTCCGGCCGGTGTGATTCGCGCCAAGGCGCTAGAATTGGGAATGCGACCGTTGCGCGACGATGGTATACGTTGTATTTTGAATGGTGAAACCACGGTGGAAGAAGTGTTGAAATACACCTAATTGACTCGGAGGAGTTTCAAACATGCCGAAATTTGATTACGTAGCGATGGATTCCAAAGGTAAGGAAGTGCACGGTGCCTTAGAAGCTGAGAATCAGACAACAGCGCATGGGCGGATCCGCGAGTTGGGCTATTTCCCAACCGAAATCGTCGAAACCGGTAAGGAAAAGGGCAGTGGCAAGTCCCCGGCTGCTGCTAGCACTCCGGCGCGCGCCAGTGTTCGCAAATCACCAACGACACGCAGTTTTGGTAGCGGCAGCACTGTGAAATCAAAAGTGCTGACAGCATTCACGCGCCAGCTGGCCACGTTGATTGACGCCGGCTTGCCGCTTCTGCGCGGGTTGGACGTTTTACGTAAGGGAGAAAAAAACCCGGTTCTCAAGCGCACTATTTCGAAGATCGCCGAAACAGTCGAATCCGGCAGTACATTCAGTGAGGCGCTTGCTCAACACCCCAAGATTTTCAACCGGCTGTATGTGAACATGGTGCGTGCCGGTGAGGCGGGCGGTGTGCTGGACGTAACATTGTCACGCCTCGCGGACTTCCAAGAAAAAGCGCAAAAAATCAAAAACAAAGTCGTGTCGGCCATGGTGTATCCGTCGGTGGTTATCTTTGTCGCCATATCAATCATGACATTTCTAATGATTGCGATTGTGCCAAAATTCCAAGAGATTTTCCGTGACCTCCTGCAAGGTGCGCCGTTGCCGCCACTGACTCAATTCGTGATCGATGTCAGCAATATCATCCAGCATCAGGCGATATTGGTCATCGTATTTATTGTTGGCTTAGTGATTTTCATCAAAATGTTCGGCAAAACCAAGAAGGGACGGTATGTGTTGGACAAGATCAAACTGCACATGCCTGTGTTTGGTCCGCTTTTGCAAAAAGTCGGCATCGCTCGTTTCACTCGTACACTTGGCACGCTCATTGCCAGCGGTGTGCCGATTCTGCAGGCGCTCAACATTGTCCGCGAAACTTCCGGCAACGCTGTGATTGCCGACGCTGTGAGCCGGGTCCACGATTCAGTCAAAGAGGGTGAACGGATTGTGCAGCCTCTGCAAGCCACAAAAGTGTTTCCGGCGATGGTTGTCAGCATGGTGGACGTTGGCGAAGAAACCGGCGCGCTGCCGGACATGCTGATGAAGATTGCTGATGTTTATGACGATGAAGTTGACAACGCTGTCGCAGCGCTCACGTCGATGCTCGAACCAATCATGATTGTCTTTCTAGCCGTGATTGTCGGTACAATCGTCATTGCGATGTTCATGCCTTTGATTGGTGTGATCAACCAACTCGGCGGGCAATAATTCAGGGCAATTGCCCGAACTCCCGACAGCAATCGACGACGAACTTGATCTGTTCCATCGTGCGGTGTGGGTAAGCGGCAATGCCCATGATGAAGTGATCGCCACCACCGGCTTCTTCGAACATCTGTCGCACCGAAGCCCGGACAGTGTTCGGCTCCCACTTGATATCGGCCAACGCATGGGGTGAGGTCATAATCGTGATGCGGTCGCCCAACCGTCGTCGGCCTTCAGCAATGGTCACATTGCCAATCGGTGGGACAGTAAATGCATGAACGGCATCCATCCGGGTCTGGCGATACAGCGGCAACAGGTCCTTGATTAGACCGCAGGAATGGTGAAAGTAAAACTTGCCGGCGGCATGGGCGAGATCGGCCATGCGGTTTGTGTAATCGACGCAGTACTCCTCGAACATGGCCGGGCTTTGGGTGGTGGTCGAAGTGTCATCCACACCCACGATGACGTCACACCCGTCCAAGGACGCCGTCAAGGAATGACTTTCAATCTGCCGGCGCGTCATCACCTTGAATAGATCGTGGACTGCGTCCGGCGCATCAGCTGTTAGATAAACCGTTGTCTCCACCCCGGCGTATCTGCGAATCAGTTCGCTGAGCGGCGTGCCGGCCATGGAACACAACAGGATGCCGGCATCCCCGATCAGTTCGCGGCGGCGTTGGAGATCAGGCAGACGATCCTGGTCGAGTCCGATCACAAGGTTCTCGTAATAGCTGGCCATCCGGGCTAAGTCGTCTGCCGTCTTGATGAAATGCTCGACTGTATAGGCCACACCGCCAACGGGCTGCCGCACTACCTGTCGCAAATCTCCAGCGGGCGTATGCCAAGTCGTGATCGTGTCGTTCCCGTCGGTCCAACTTTCCTCGACGACGTTTGGGCCGGGTTTGAGGCTGATCGGTGGCCAATACCAGTCTGCGATGTCCAATCCCAGATACCGGCTCAGATGGACCGTACTTTCATCGGACCAGCGGACGTTCTCCAATTGCTTGGCGAGGTCGGGATCCATGCCGTCCCGATTCGGTTGGTTGTAAGGATCGCAGTGACCAGTCACGGGAATCCATTGCGGCCGTTCGTGCCGCAGGACGCGGAACAAGTTTTCGCGCGGCGTCATTTGCGACTCGGACATTCGGTTATCGGTTTGGCCATTCCCATTTCGGTCAAGGTATCGAGAATCAGCTTGCCAACTTTCTCGCCAAGTTTTTGACTGCCTAGTGGAGTGAAATGGCCATCACCTTGCTGCCAGGTTTTCGTTTCCGGAAGCGTCAACGTGTAGAGATCGTCAATCGGAATGCCGCGTTCCTTCATAATCTCTGCCGCCACGGCGTTGTATTTCAAGATGTCGTCAAACCGCGCCCCCTTGCGGTACATGAGCGGCGTAGTACTGGCCCAAATTAACTTGGTGCCGGCACCTTGGAGAATCTCCACGATCTGTGTGAGATTCGTCCGATACTGCTCAAGGCTGTACCGACAGCGCACCTGGTCGGGCGTGACCTTGTTCTCGTCCTGGATGAGCATGCCGGTTTTTTTGTCGAGGTACTGTGTATCCCAGATACCCCAGTTGAAATGAATCACATCCCATTTGTTGGTTCCCAACCAGATTTTTAGATGTTCGGGTTCCGAGCCAACCGTTCGCGCCAGGGCATGACCGGTGCTGCAGCAGTTTTCGGGCGGGCGGTGCACATTGGCTTTGCCGAGGAGATATTGGCGAACGGGAATCGTATAGCCAATCGAGATTGAATCGCCCAAGAGTAACACCCTCGGCAGACGCGGATCATCCTTTGGATTCACAAAGGCGTCTTTCAATGACTCATCGATCTTGGCGGAGACGGTACTGTTGGATTGCGCGCCAACTGTCAGCGGCAACGTCACCATCAGGATTCGGAAGATCGCTGCAATGTTCTTCAACAATGTCTTCACGTGATTAATCTTACTCAGGGGATGGAATTACCGGCAAGACAAGATGCGACGGATGTGCAGCATCGTGCCAAATGGTTTGCTGGGCGACCTGCATTGCGGTGCTGGTGTGCGGATTCTCGCCGGTATTCAGATTCCGATCCCAGAGCGGGAAATTGCTGCTGGTGACTTCCAAGCGGATGGCGTGGCCTTTCAAAAAGACGTTGCTGGTGACTTGGAGGTCCAGCGTGTACTCCAACACCGCGTCCGGCTCGATCAGCTCCGGTCGCGCCCCATCTCCGCGCCGGTATCGCGCCCGGACCACGCCTTCCGTGATGTTGATCGCGCGGCCGTCAGGATAAACGTCCACGAGCCGACCGACAAAATCCGTGTCGCGCGCGCTCGACGCCGCCCATAGCTTCAGCGTGACCGGGCCGGTCACTTCCAAATCGGTCGGTAACAGTTCGGTCGTGTACACCAACACATCCGGGCGCGCCTCGTTTGGCCGCTGGTCGCACGGGCCGCACCAGACGTAATCCTTATAAAACTCGTTCCACGGACCGATGGAATGATTCCCGCCGTGCGTGGGGACCGGGTTGGCCGGGTCATAGGCATACCGGTCGGGCGCTTCGTTCTGCGGACCGGACAGACCGAGTTTCCCGTCGCCGGCCAAGGAATTGGCGCGGCCGGCACTATGCAGGTAATAGTTCATGTAGCGGGTGCGCGCCAGCGGCCACTCGTCCTCGTCCCGCCACTGGTTGCGGCCCATCACAAACAACCGGATCGGCCGGTCGCCCAGACCGTCGGCGGGATGGATTCCCTTAAAAACCCGGTCATACCACTTGCGATAGATGCTGTGGCAGTCAAACCCGGATTCCGGGCCGAAGTCGATCGCCCGGTGACCGTCGGCCGTGGGTTCGAGGCCATGATGATGGCCCCACGGGCCGATCAAGACCTTGTGATTGGCCGCGATTGCCGGTGACTTGGCCGCCGCGACCATCTTCTGCCAACTACTAATCGTCTGCGCCGGGTAATAGTCGTACCAACCGCCCACCAGCAACGTCGGCATCGTAAAGCGCGCGTGCTGGCCGTGGATGCCGTAACCCTTCCAGAAGTCATCATCCGTGGGATGCGCCAGCCATTCCCGCCAGAACCGGCTCAGGCCGGCGCCACAGGAAACGTCCAGCGTCTCCAACGGCAGGCGTTTGAACAGCTCATCGAGATCGTAAATGCCCAACACCTCCGAGTTGTTGGTCCGCGAGCCGACGTCGAAGCACAACCACCAGAAAGCGAGAAACAGCGACAACGGCCCGGCGCTGTAGTAACCGCGCTGCCACGCGTCGCCGCTCATGAACGTCGGCAGCAACGCGTCCGGAACCGGCCCCGCGCCACCGGCGACGCCGGCGGTTTGCACGACCGCCAGGTACGACGGCCCCATCATCCCGACTTTCCCGTTGCACCACGCCTGTTGCCGAATCCACCCAATCGTGTCCGGCGTATCGTTGAATTCCTGCGTGAACGGCACAAACTCGCCTTCCGAATCATACCGGCCCCGCGTGTCCTGAACGATGAACACGTACCCGTTCCGCACCCAATCTTCCCAACCGTCGAGCCCCGTGAGCCGGTTGTACGGCCGCCGTTGCAGCACGACCGGATACCGGCCCTCCGCCTCCGGCAAGAAGATCGTCGTCGCGAGCCGCACCCCGTCCCGCATCGGCACCATCGCCTGCCGGATAAACCGACACCCGCGCGCCTGACCAGAAGTTTGCATGCTGAAATCCTTTTTCAAATCTGCCGGCAGTGTGCAAGTTTGCCGCCCGCCCGTCAAACAATCTCAGCGAGGCTAACCGGCGCAACTCGCAACCTAACCGGACTGTCTTTGCCGCTGCTGCAATCTTCCCAGCCGCTTCCCGCCGGACGCCGCGGGGTGTTTCCTTTTTCCCAGCCGCATCACGCGCTACGTTTTTGGGTGCGCCCCATTTCTCGGATGCGTCTTCTTCCGCTCCATGGGGCGTGCCCAATTTCTCTGAAGTGTCTTCTTCCAGCATTTTTGGTGCGCCCCTTTTCTCTGAAGCGTCTTCTTCCGTCTCATGGGGTGCAGCTCTTTTCTCAGCCGGGTCTTCTTCCAACCTTTTGGGTGCGCCCCATTTGATTGAAGCGTCACCCCAAATGCTGGAACCGTCACCCCAAAGGCCGGGAGAAGCACCCCAAAGGCCGGAAGCGTCATGCCGCGCTGCTGATGCGTCACCCCAAATGCCGGAACCGTCATCCCAAAGGGCGGAAGCATCGTCCCATATCTCGGTAGCGTCACCTCTTTCCATTGGGGACGCGCCCCAAACGGCGGAAGCATCCCACCGTGGGACGGAAGATTCGCCCCAAACGGTGGAAGCGTCATCCAAAAGGTCGGAACAATCGCCCCATATCATAAGTGGCGCACCCCAAACCGTTGGGGGCGCACCCCGTAGGCCAGCCCGGCAACCTAAAACCCCAAAACCCCTTACTTTTGCATGAAAACCATCAAATTCACCGGCCAAGCTCCATCTGGACGCCCCAAATGGCCAATTCACCGTATGCGGCTCACGGGGTACACCCCGGCCAGAACACGCGAAACAGAGCCGGGAGTGGCCCCCTCCGTATCTCATTCGAGTTCAGCGCGGCGGGTGACGGTATATTGCAGACCGGCTTGGCGCACCCACAGCAGCAGCGCCGATGCACAACCTCCGCTATGGCATACTTGCTGTTCCGCCACTTGCGTCGCGGTGGTCGTATAGTTGTTCTGGCCGGTATTGAGGTTGCGGGCATACTTCGGGAAATTGCTCGATGAGATCTCCAGACGAATCGCATGCCCCGCCAAAAACACGTGACTCAGATCCACCAGTTCAATCGTATATCGATACGTCTTGCCGGGCTGAATCAGCGACGGATTGGCCACTGACTCGCGGCAACTGGCGCGAATGATCCCTTCGCTGAGGTTGATCGGTCGGCCGTCCGGCTGCACGTCCACCAGCTTGGCGGTGAAATCCGTATCCGGCGCGCTGGATGTCGCGTAGAGGCAGACCTGGATCGGGCCGGCAATTTCAACCGGCGCCTGCAATCTGGGCGTCGAATACACCAGCACATCCGCGCGTTGCTCGACCGCCGTCTGGTCCAGCGGTCCGGCCGGCATCTGCTGGTAATCGCAGGAATGATTTCCGCCGATCATGGGGACCGGATCGAGCGGATCGTACCGATAGGTGTCTGCGGGTTCCGATCCAGGTTTTTCCCAACTGAGCGCGCCGTCGCCCGCGAGCGTGTTGGCGCGGCCACGGCTGTGCAGATACAGCGGACGCAATTCGGCATCGGGCGCAGGCCAAGCCGTGAAGTCCTGCCAGGTATTGGCGCCCATGGTGAACAGCCGCAGCGGCGGCTCGGCATCGATCCCGGTCGGCCGGTCCATCAGCCAATACTGGAACCAACGCAGTTCGTAAGTATACAGGTCGAGCAGAACGTTGGTGCCGAAATCCAGGTCACCGCAGCGGGAGGTGCTATTGCGATCGTGGGACCAGGCGCCGGCGAGATACTTCGAGCCTTGGCGGACGGCCGCCGACCCGCCTTGGTGGCGCAGGAGTTCAAACGTCCGCAGCGACGGCATCGGGTAAAAGTCAAACCAACCGTTCATCTGGAGGACCGGCGCTTTGATCTTCGCGGGCTCGGCCACCGCATCGAACTGTTTCCAAAAGGGATCGGCGGTCGGCGTGAGGAGTATATCGCGGAACCACGGATTGTGTTTTCCATCGACCAGGTCCGCATCACACAGCGGCAGATGCCAGAAGCGTTTGTGCATCCCCGGCCAGCCACCGGTCGCGGCGGTAACCGCGCCGGCCATGACCAAGCCGTAGCCGAGGGTGATACAGAGGTGCAGGGCGCCGCCGGTGAAATAGCCTTGATGGAAATTCTGGGGACCCACGTAAGCCACCATGCATTGCAACGACGCCGGGGCATCGGGGGCCACCAACCATTGGGCATGGGCCAGATACGATCCGCCATGGGTCCCGATGCGTCCATTGCAGAACGGTTGTTTCTCAAGCCAGCGGATCGTGTCGTGGCCATCGTTGTGCTCCGCCCGATACGGGTAAAACGGTTGGCCGGTGAGCGAGCCGCCAGTATTGCGCACGTCCTGCAGTGCCACCGCAAAGCCGGCAGCAGTGTAGATGCCCGGTTTCCGTTGGCACCGGGCCGAGGTCCGATTGTAAGGCGTCCGGATCAGAATCGTCGGGAACGGCCCTTGGCCATCGGGCGTGTAAACGTCAGTGGCCAGTTTTGCGCCGTCGCGCATGACCACTTGGACATCGGAAATCAGTTTCATGGGAAAAATGCCAGTGGCGCAACCGGACCTAAAACCGACCGGACTTTACCCGGCAACGCCGTCATTTCCCGCAACATGGCTTTTTCTCCTTTGGCAGTGGGCGGGCGGGATTGCCGGCCATGATACTTCCCGCCGGCACATCTTTGGTCACCACCGCGCCCATACCGATGATGCTCTTGCGGCCAATCCGTAATTTTTCCCGGATGGTGCAGGCCTGACCCAAATAGCATTCCGGCTCGACGTGAACCGCTCCCGCCAACGTCACTTTGCTGGTGAGCGTGACATAGTCTTCCAGGACATCGTCGTGATTTATCGTCACGCCGCTCAAGGCAAATACGCCGTCGCCGATGCGCGCTTTCAAACCAATGTAACAGTGCGGATAAAAGACACAGCCGACTCCAATTTTAGCGGTGCGCGAAACAAAACAGGACGGATCAATCAGCGTAATCAGGCGCTCGTGCGGCAGGGTGAAAGGCTTCGGCCATTCAAATGCGGCAGCGAATTTGGTTTTGGGAAACTCAGGCAACTTCTCCTGGTCCAGCACCCGCTGCCCATTCAATTCTTCGCCCACCTGTTTGCCATTGTGCGAGACCAATCCCAGCAACCGCCACGTGGGCCGAACTTGATTGATCCGCTCGACGATTTCAACCATCTCGGCGGCGTGTACGTCAGCACCTAGGATGAGCAAATCTTGCATATATCACCCGTTATTACACCGCGCCGGTCAGGCTGTAAAGATGGAGACGAATGTTGATTTTGTGTGAAAAGAAAAATCTTAAGCGGCCTAGGTGAGTAATTTCCCATTTGTGTTTGCTCTGCTCCACACAGCTGGCGTGAATAGCCTGATCGCGGTGACCTTGGCCACCGGCAAGCGGGTGAACAAATCTTTCAGATAATCGAACGGATTGACGCCATGCCGCCGGCAACTGCCCAGCAGGGTGTAGATCACCGCGCTACGCTCACCTGCATTGGGATGACCAACGACCAACCAGTTCTTGTTTCCAAGTGCACTGGGCCGAATGGCATTCTCGATCAAGTTGTTGCGATCTCAAAAGCCCCGTCGTCCATAAACTGCGTCAATGCTTCCCAGCGTTTCAACGCATAATCAATGGCATAACCTAGCAAACCTTGCGGCAAGGTGCGGCCACCGCACTCATCCAAATAGCTGTGGCTGCGATGCGTCCCTGCGATTTTCGGATTCTTGAAATCCCCTGACTTCTGAAACTTGAAACTGGTTCAGGCGCGAGTATTTGCCAGACCCCGCCACACCTAAGGAATCACCGGCAGGATGAGGTGCGACAGATGCGCGGCGTCGTGCCAGATGGATTGCCGGGCGACTTGCATCGCGGTGCTGGTGTTCGGATTCTCGCCGGTATTCAGGTTTCGATCCCAGAGCGGGAAATTGCTGCTGGTGACTTCCAATCGGATGGCGTGGCCTTTCAAGAAGACGTTGCTGGTGACTTGGAGATCAAGCGTGTATTCCAACACTGCGTTCGGCTCAATCAGTTCCGGGTGCGCGCCGTCCCCGTTGCGGTATCGTGCCCGGACGATGCCTTCTGTGATGTTGATGGCGCGGCCATCGGGATAAACGTCCACGAGCCGTCCGACAAAATCCGTGTCACGCGCGCTCGATGCCGCCCACAGTTTCAACGTGACCGGGCCTGTCACTTCCAAGTCGGCCGGTAACGGGTTGGTCGTGTAACACAACACATCCGGGCGGGCCTCGTTCGGGCGTTGATCGCAGGGGCCGCACCAAATAAAATCTTTGTAAGCGTCGTTCCACGGGCCAATCGAGTGGTTACCGCCGCGTGTGGGGACCGGATTGGCGGGGTCGTAATCATACTGGTCGGCCGGTTCGGTCTGCGGCCGGTTCTGGCTCAATTGGCCGGCGCTGTGCAGATAGAAATTTGTGTACTGCGTCCGCGCCAACGGCCATTCGTCCTCGTCGCGCCACTGGTTGCGGCCCATCACAAAAATGCGGATCGGACGTTCGCCCAATCCGTCGGGAGCCGGTTGGCCTTTGAAGACGCGGTTGAACCATGACAAGTAGATCTTGAGATAGTCGTAAGTGGAATTTGGACCGAAATCGACCGCGCGGTGGCCGTCCGGCGTGGGTTCCAGCCCGTGGTGATGGCCCCACGGGCCGATCATGATTTTGTGATTGGGATTGAGGGCGGCCATCTGCTTCCAGTTGGCGAGCATTTCTGCCGGGTAATAATCGTACCAACCGCATACGTGCAGCGCCGGCATGGTGAACCGGTCAAACCGGCCGCGGATGCTGCACTTGTCGTAGAACGCATCCATGGTCGGATGATCCATGACCTCCCGCCAGACGCGGCTTTCGCCGGCCCCACACGAAACGTCCAACGTGCGGAGCGGCAATCGCCGGTAAAGTTCCGGCAGGTCAAACGACTGCATGACCTCACTGTTGCCGACGCGCGAACCGGCATCGAAACACAGCCACCAGAAACTCAGGAAGAAACTCAACGGCCCGCCGTTGTACCACCCGCGCTGCCATGTACCGCACGGCGCGAATGTCGGCAGAATCGCATCCGGTAACGGCCCGTCGCCGCGCGCCACCCCGAGGGTTTGCACCCAGCACAGGTACGACGGCCCCATTTGGCCGACCCGCCCGTCACACCACGGTTGCTGGCGAATCCAAGCGATGGTGTCCGGCGTGTCATTGATTTCCTGCAAGAATGGCTCGAACTGTCCCTCCGAGTCATAGCGTCCACGGGTGTCCTGCGAAATGTAAACATAACCGTTGCGCGCCCACATTTCGCCGCCGGCGAGATTGCCGAGCCGGTTGTACGGCGTCCGCTGAATGACGACCGGGTACCGGCCGTCGGTTTCCGGCAGAAACACCGTGGAAGCGAGCCGCACGCCGTCGCGCATCGGCACCATGACTTGCCGGACAAATCGAGCACCGCGAGCCTGACCAGTTGCGAGCATAATAAATTACCTTTCAAGGAGTGACTTGGCTGGCAGTGTCTGAATTTGAAGTGCGCAAGTCAATCTTTCTGCGCCGGCAGGCATGCGCCACGGGTGCCTTGCTTTTCGAGTGTGGGCGGTTATACTGGAGTCGTAGTCAGCGCTTTCTCTGGGGGCGAAACGGATTCGACTTTGTGGAGTAGGCGTGAGCGGCATGCCGAGGTTGTCGGGCGGCCTCGTTAAACACCTGACAAAAACATAACAGCGAACGAAGAACTCGCTCTCGCAGCTTAATTGACTGCGACGTCTCACCTGTGACGCCTGTTGGCGGGCTGAGACGACACTAGCAGGCTAGTTTGTGGCTGTCGTCTTCAGGACCACGAGCGAAACTTTAACTGGAGGCTGGCGCGACGGATGGCCCGCCCATTGGCAGTTCGGCGCGCGAGACTTAAAGGTGGGACAAGCATGTAGTCATTCGCGTTAACTTTGCACAGGACGTGGGTTCAACTCCCACCGCCTCCACCATTTTTATTGAGTAAAACGTCAGATTTGGTTTTTGCGTGACAAATCTGATGCCTTTAGGGCGCATGAGACACGCTTCGTTCATTTAGTGTTGGGGCAACTTCGTTGCCAGATTTGCGCTTTGAACGAAAGCGCGTATCGTATCGTCTAACTTGGTATAGTCGGTCGCAATTGAAATCAAACCTCAAAGGAAATTAATCAAATGAAGCGAGTATTTGGAGTAATGCTGGTGAGTGTGTTGTTGCTCGGAACCATGTCAGTATTTGCTGGCGAAGGCTGTTGTGCGGCTGGAGCCTCAGCGAAACCTGCTGATTGCTTTGCCAAACTGAACCTGACTGCCGATCAGAAAGCGAAGGTTGACGCATTGCAGGCGGACTGCAAGACGAGCGTCTGCACCATGGCAGTGCATGAGAAGCTGGCAGCAGGACTGAAAACGATCCTTACACCTGAACAGTACACCCAGTGGACCAAAGCCTGTGAACAGGCTAAAGGTGCCAAGAGTGGTGGTACATGCCCGTTCTCCTCGAAGGCAAAGGAAGACTCTTCAAAGACGACGGAAGACTCCACAGAAACCATGCACTAACCGCGTTAATATATTCACAAGAGCCCCGACATTAAGTTGTCGGGGTTTTTGTTTCACATTGAACTGTGCCGTTTAGCCACGATTGGTGGCATCAAGATAAGAGCAAGCCTAGATGGCGCTAAGGCTAATAAAGCCCCAGAACACTGACTATAGTAACTCGGCCAACTTCTCAGTAGGTCGTGCAATCACTGCGCGGTTGCCACACACCACGATTGGCCGTTGGAGCAATATCGGGTGCTCGACAATGGCCGCCATTAGTTCATGGTTTGTTTTCTTTGAATCATCCAACTGTAGGGTGGCATATTCGGCCTCATTGTCGCGCAAGATGTCCCGTACCAGTAGACCGAGTTTGGCCAGTAGTTCCTCAATAACTTGAGCGGTTAGCGGCTCTTTTAAATACTCGATAACCTGAGGCTCGATCCGACGCTCGTGCAACCAAGCCAAAGCTGCGCGACTCTTGCTACAACGCGGATTGTGATAGATGTAAAATTTGTTTGTTTTCATGATTTCTTGTGAGTATCAACAAAGCCAAGAAACAAAACACACAACCCCGTTACCAACGGTCGCCCCCTTGAATATCTGACCGATTAACTTCTTCGGTCTTGCAACAATAGACTACTTGCCAAATGACTTCTGAAGATCGCCGACTGATTTGGTGGCGTCCTTTTGCATTTGTCCTGCAGCTGCCGTCATCTGTTTTTGGACCTGAGCGATCACATCCTGCACCGCTTGTTTTTGCTCTGGGGTCAGCTTCGCTTGAGCGGCCACCGCTTGGAGTTTAGCCAAGGCATCCGAATAGTTGCCCGCTTTGATAGCATCGACAGCAGTATCCACCTTACTCTTGCTGGCTGGTTCGGCAGCATTGAAACTGCTTTCTAACTTGCCAGTGTTAACATTGTTGGACTTGCCACAGCCAATAATAACACTTGCAACGAGCAATGCGGCTACAGTTACAGACAGATAGTGTTTAATCATAATGGATTACTCTCCTCTTGAAATAGAAACTAGCACACGATTGAGCATTTGCAAGAGGTCGCTACATCACCCACTGCTGCAATAGCTAGCCGCAGCCAAGTGGGGGGTGAGCAACTTACGGATCTTGTTGAAAAACTCGAAATCTCCCATCCCGAGATCACTAGCTTGGTCAACCGCATTGCCACGATGTTTGGCAATGTGGGGATCTGACGGGCGTAGACGAATTCGGTTGATTGTTGCCAACTGTAATCCAGCAGGTTTATCCTGCTGCCATGAAACAATCTCTCGGTGCGATAACTTTAATCTATCCAACGCCAGTCTTCCTCATCGGTACCTACGATAATGCTGGCAAACCTAATATCATGACGGCTTCCTGGGGCGGGATTTGTTGTTCTAAACCGCCTTGTATTTCGGTGTCCCTGCGGAAGGCGACCCACACATACTCAAGTATCGTTACCCGTAAGGCATTCACAATTAGCATTCCGTCCGAGAGCCAAGCCGCGCAAGCCGACTACTGCGGATTGGCTTCAGGTAGCAACACTGATAAGTTTGTCCACACCAAGTTGACGCCAGTGCGCAGTGAAATGATTGATGCCCCATATGTCAAAGAGTGTTCCCTGATCGTGGAGTGCAAACTGGTTCACAGCTTCGAGTTGGGATTGCACACCCAGTTTGTCGGTGAGGTGATGGATGTCAAAGCCGATAAGGAAGTGATGAAGGCAGGCGGCTTGGTGGATGTGTTGAAGGTTCGGCCGTTAATCTTCACCCCTGACACTCGTGAATATTACGGAGTGGGGAGATTGATTGGCCAGGCATTCTCCATTGGTGAGGGTAGCTAATCTTGATGCCATGCCAAGTGACCCACAAAAACCAACCAAGCGCCCAACTCCCAAGCCGCAGCAGGACGAATCGGCCAAAGAGGTTGGACGTTGGGAGTTCTGCCTACGATGTGGGACGCGGTTGGTCAACAAACGATGCAAGTTTGTTTGCCAGAAATGCGGCTACTTCATGAGTTGTTCAGACTTTGATTAGTAGATCCACGAAAAAAAATGAGAACTGAAAAATCAAACTTTTACGTTAATCGGTCTAACGCGTCTGATCTCGCAGTTCCCGAACAAGGTTAAGCCTGTTTGACGTGAAGTCAACCGCTTCGGGATAGTTCATTCCAAATCGAGGACTCTGATGCGGTGGGCGATGGCGCCAGTGTCATCTGTCGTGTATTTCACTTCAACTTTGTCGCCCACCATTAGTTTGTCGAGATCCGCCTTTGTTGTGGTTCTTTCTTTCACAATAATCTCGGCGTCGGTAGGAACATTAAACGTCATAACCGCGACAGGGCTCTCGACTGCCAAGATTCTGGACTTGAGGTTGATCGATCGGATAACGCCGCTATGAGTCTTAACCGTTTCCGTCTGTGCGATTGAGGAGCCCGTCAGGCCGAGCAGTGTGAGACTTAGTCCCATCACCACGAAGCTGCGGATAACTGGAAGAATTATCATAATTTCCTTCGGTTGCTAACGATGCTCATCATGATGCTCGTCACCTCGGTCATGATCATAGTGCTCACCTCGGTCACGATCACGGTGCTCATCGCGATCCTCACCACGCCAGAAAAAACAACCAGTCAGTAATGTACTGATTGTGCAAAACAACAGGGCCGCCTTCACAGTCGACGATATTTTAATTTTAGAGTTCATGAAAAATAATACGGCGGTTTCACGCAATCCGCCAGTGAGTGAATACCCCATGGCGCCGCTCCACTGGTGGGAGTATGTTGGGGTGGAAAGGATGATTTATGCGACAATTATTGTCCGCTGCCCATCTACACCAGGAGGATTTAGAGTATGCATTCCTCAAGTTCAACCACACTAGCGACTGGAACAATGCAGCTTCGCAACCACCAGTGCCATGCGGTGTTTAATTAAGTGATGCAATCGTCGCACTCAGAAAGAGGTTTTATGAAAACAATGAATCGATTTGTTGGTGTGGTTGCCGTTGGTGTGAGCTTATTGGTTGGTTCCACAGTTTTTGCGGAACACGGATTTGGTGGCGGCCACGGTGGCTTCCATGGTGGATACGGTTGGGGCTGGGGGATCGGACTCGGCTTTGGTTGGCCGTACTACTCATATCCCGCATCCTACTATTACGATTATCCGCCAACGTATTATTACGCACCCGCACCAGTAGTTTACAGTACTCAGCCGCAAGTGGTCTACAGTTCACCGACAGTGGATTACACTTCGCAGCCAATGGTTAACAATCCGCCGCCAGCGAATTACACTGCCCAACCAATCACACAAGCCCAAGCACCAACGTCAGCAAGCGTTCAAGAACAACCAGTGCCGCCGAACAATCAGAAGTCGCCCATGACAGTGGCGGACATCAAGGCGTTGGCCAAGGGTGGGCTCAGTGATGACGTCATCCTCAGTCAGGTTCGCAGTCAGCATGCCGTATTTCACCTGACGACGGCGGAAATTATCGACCTTAAAACTGGTGGAGTCAGCGAAAAGGTCATCGACTTCATGATCAACACCGCGAGCCAAAAGTAAATATTACTTAAACCAACAGTGTGGATTTCGATTGCTTGCGAATCCAAATGGTAAGTGATTACCAACCTCACCTAAATATCCTCAGGTAATTACTACAAATCGCAAGCAACCGTTTTCATCAAACAAAGCAGCGGCAGGAGCCTTAATCCTGCCGCTGTTCTGCCTCACCTCACCGTAAATCTCAATCCGCGTCCTTGTAGAGCGCAACTTTAATTCAACAATGTCTCAGTCTTAATTCCCTGAGCATCCCCGCCAAGTGCCAAAGCCAACGATGATCACGATTCAAGGTGGCCAGATGGAGCACGACCCGTCCGCTACGGCTGCTTGCCAACTTCATTTTTGTTTTCGTGCTCATCGGTTACCATCTTTTACCTGATGGAACCATAGTCGCTTCCGCTAGAACAACAATCGGGTGAAGTGTGTATTTGGCGGTGGGGAAAGTTGTGGATCGCTGATTGGATTATGATTTGAACGGTCTGGTCGGAAGTTTCTCAAATAGTTGAAGTTGATTGTGTGTCAGAGTGCACCGCCGTTTTAGATTTTGCTCAGATTCGGACGTGCGCGCTGAGTTTCTACCACTCCATTACGAAGTCGATTGTCGCGGTTTCCACCGGTTCGACGGTGTCGTACTGCACGTGGTCGAACTTGCTGAACTTGCTGGCGTATGAATAGACCACCGCCGTTGGGGCGACTTTGCCGGTCACGGCAAATCCCGCCGGTAGGGGACGAATGCGCAACGCCGGGCTATCGCCGATCTGCGCCGTCAGATCCTTTGCAATGACCGCGCCCAACTCCTGCCTGAATTGGAAAAGCCACGTCAGTCGGCGTGGGCGGTTCAATACCACCGTATCGCGGCAGATCACGCGATGGGCGGCGGACACGAGAAACTCCCGCGTGTAATAGGTCACGCCCAACTCGGCAGGATACGCGCGCTTCAAATTGAGGCGGACGCTGCCATTGCCGGTCGCGGGATCCCACTGCGTCGCGTCAACCTGCGCGCCCGAGTGCGGCTGCGACGGAATGGACATCGGATAACCGGCATCACCAATTTGTCCGTGATCGTCCACGAGCATGGTCGAGCTGGTGCGCGTTTCGAGTTTGTAACCAATGTCCGGGCTCACGAGAATCGGTTCGCCTTTGAGGAACAATGCAAAGTGTCCCATGCCGGGCCGGCATTCCATCATGTCGCACGGTCCCGTGGCCGCCAGTTGCGTGTGGTAGCCCAGCCACGGCCCGCACCGCAACGTCAGCGCGACATCCTGCTCATCATTCCGGTACTGCACGAACCCGGCATCCTTGTACCAAAGAATCTGTCGGGCCGGTTTCACTGGCGCCGTAGCTTCCGCCACGGCCGGGTCATACGCCAGGAATCCCCACAACAAACTGGTGTTCTCCGCCGCCTGCTGGTTGCCGTGCGCCACCGGGTCCAGCGTGGATTCCACCATGATCCGATGCAGCCGCGCCGCGACCGGATCGTGGAACTTGGCCGCCACGGCCGCGAGCAGATGCTCGCTGCCAAACACCCGGATCTTGTCGCCATTCTCGACCACAAACATCGCCCGGCGCTCCTCGTCATAGACCGACGCCATGAACTCCGGGATGCGCCGCAGTGCCGGTTCTTCCAACAGATCCACGCCCGTTCGGGCCAACAACGCGTCCCGGTACCACATCACGTTCTGTCCGTATAACCAGATTGAATAGTACGAACTTCCCGGGATGCTACCTTCCGGCGGCGCGGCTTCGATGGCCCGTTCCAGCCGGGGCACAATGTACGCCACCCACCGGTCCGCTTCAGGTAGCACACCCCAAAGCTGCATGGCCGCCGTCCCGAAGTCAGCCATCGCCCGCCACCCGTGGTCCTGCAACAGCGAGCCGCCCCAATAATCGCGCATCAACAGCGCCTGCGTCATGAACGCATCCCCTTGCACCGCCAACTTCTTCAGCAACCGCGCCCGGCGTTCCTCGCCGAGATTCGACCCGAGCATCTGGTAGGCGAGCGCCATGTTCCGGATCATTTCCCCGCCGCCGATGTCGCCATTATGACCGTAAACATCTTCCCGGGGGCGACCCCACGCCGGCAGGCCGATGGCATGATCGATCGTGGCAAGCGCATTGGTCAATGCCTTGGCATTTCCGTTTAGATGATAGGCGACCATATCCCAACCGATCCCGCCGCCACCATTGGAACCTAAAATACTCTGAAACGGTTTCTGATACAGGCTGTGCGTCGTCGCAAGTTTCCGCTGCTGCTCCTTCCAGAAGGCCGGGCCGGCAAAACAGGCGGCCGGTAAGGCCGTGGGCGGATGCAGCGGTTTCAAACCAGTTTGCAACCGATCCTCCGGATCACGTTCCAGCCGCGCCGCCAACCACGTGATCTTGACCGGCTTGAACGGCGTCAACTCCAGCACATGCTCCCCGGCTTGGCGCACGTCAAACGCGAATCGCCCGCGGAACCGTTTATTCGCCACGTCTTCCAGGGAGACCCGCTGCGCATACCACAGCCCGAGCTTCTGCCCGTCCAGCGTGATCCAGTAGCTGGGCACAATTGGCGTGGCCGTCTTCGACTCGAAATCCCACGGGCCGGTCCGCGCGCCGTTATTGTGATGCTCGTTAAAGATTTGGTAGAGCGATTCCCAATCGAACCCGGCCGCGTCGAAGAAAATGCTCATCTGGAACAAGCCGGCCTCGCTCTTAAAATGAAAACTCTTCGTCCCGTCTGCCTGTTCCGTGACCGGCGCCATGGTTAATTGGTCGAAAGCACAAACGACCGAGGTCGTGGGCGTGGTGGAACCTACCGGCAAAGCATTATTAGCCATAGAATTGAAAACTCCCATTTGTGTGACAGCCATTCCGGCAATCAAACTCAACGACCGTATAGTCCTCTTGGTGTGAAACGTAATAATGGGCCGTTTGTAGGTCTATCCACACCGGACTGTCAACCGGTTTCCCAGCGACCGCACTTTCTGCGACTCTGCGAAAATTATTTTGAGCAAAGTTGTGGTTGAGTTGTCAAACTTGGCGAAGGTTGAAAGGGTTTGATCGGTTGCTTGCGGAAACTACGGCGGAGACACGCTTCTCCTAGCCTGACCTGACCTCACCCAGGTATTTGTCACCGCCAATCGCGAGCGACCGATCAAGCCCTTTCGCTTTAGAGTTGGCCTTTTGTCCGATAACCTTCCGCGTAGCCGGTAATCTTTTCAAGATAGCGTCGTACGCCGGGCCAAGTAATTGCCGCGATAAATTCTTCTGCCGTCGTCGCGTCGCCGTTTGGCAGCCATTTCGCCACTCGCCCGGCACCGGCATTGTATTCCGCCAACGCAAACGGCACCGGGTCATCGCGCTCCTGCCAACGTTCCAACGCCTGCGCCAAAATCCACGTGCCGGCCTCGATATTTGTGCGCGGATCCCAAAGCATGTCGCGCTTGAAGCCTTGCCGGCCCGTTGCCCGCGCCCATTGCTCGCCCATTGCCGGCATCACCTGCATCAAACCAATTGCGCCTTTCTTGCTGTAAGCTGTCGCATCAAACCCGCTCTCCTGGCGCATCACGGCCTTCACCAAAAATTTGTCCACGTCATACTGCCCGGCAATCTCCTCGATTATCGGATTGTAACGCTGCTCGCGCCAGCGCCACCGCAAATACAACACCGCCACCGCGCCGACCGCAGCGACCATTAAAATCAGCGCCACCGACCGGCCCAGCCGGCGGAGCAGTGAACGACGTCGTTTCATGCCAGCATTATAGACGTGCCGGCGGTTCGAATTCCAAGTAGAATCTTGCGGTGTGAAACCGGCCGGATTGATTTATCGTTTGCGACTGCGTACCGGGCATGCTAATTTTCTCCCGTGACCGCCACACAAATCATCGAAGAAATCAAACACCTATCGCCGGTCGAACAAGCCCGCGTCGTTCAGTTTGCTTATCATTTGGACGCCGAGCGTGAATTGACTGGAAAAGAGTTGTCGGCGTTGGCGCGGCGGCTGGTGCAGGCCGCCGATCCGGCGGAAGCGACGCTGGTGCGGGAGGCGATTGTCCACGGCTTCTATGGCGGGAAGCCACATGCCTAAAATCCGCCGCCAGCATCTCCCACCGGCTCTGCTCCACCACCTCCTCGACCGCATCCAAAGTCGCCGCATCCATGCCGACCAACTTGGCTTGCTAGCCGACTGGCTGGACTCGCAACCGGAAGTCCCGACTGGCAAATGGTTCAAACGATTTTCCGGCATGACCGTCTGCGGTGAAGGCGAACTGGTCAAAACCTTTTTGTTACCGGGTCAAGTTGTGGAAGGCCAAGAAGTTGCCTGAACTGGAAATTGCCGGCAGGCGGGATTCCAAGTACAATCTTGCCGAAGTGAAAGCCGCCATCGCCAAAGTCGTCGTGGACATCGCGCTCGATCGCGAATTCGATTACCGGATTCCGTCGCATCTCGCGGCGATAATCCGCGTTGGCTCACGCGTCCAGGTGCCGTTCGGTTCACGGACGACCCAAGGCTATGTCGTCGGTCTAACCGAGTCGTCGCCGCATCCGCAGTTGAAAGAAATCGGCGAGGTCGTCAGCAAACAGCCGTTGCTCACCGACAAGATTCTCGAACTCACCCGCTGGATGGGCCGGTACTACTGCTGCCCGGTCGAGCTGTGCGTCAAGTGCGCGTTGCCGGAAGTCGTCCGCAAATCCAAAATCAGTTGGAAAGAACGCCAGTTCGTCCGCCCAATCAAGCTTACTCTCGACGATCTCGCCAAGCTGGCTAAGCGCGCGCCGAAACAATTTCACGCGTTGGAAATTCTCCGCAAGACCGACGGCCTGTTCGTCGTCCAACTTTGCGAGCAGGCCGGTATTGATGCCGCCGCCATCAAGGTCTTGGCGAAAAAGGGGTTCGTCGAGCTGACCGACAAAGTCGAGGAACGCGACCCGTTCGGCGGCGAAGTCTTTTTGCCGACCGAGCCGTTACCGCTGATGCCGGACCAGCAGACGTCGCTCGCGCTTTGCAACGCCGCCATCGAAAAGCCGGAAAAACCGATTCTCATCCACGGCGTTACCGGCTCCGGGAAGACCGAAATCTATCTGCAAGCCATCGAGCACGCGCTCCGGCACGGCAAAGATTCCATCGTGCTCGTGCCGGAAATCTCGCTCACCCCGCAAACCGTCGAGCGGTTCCGCGCCCGTTTCCCCAAGCAGCAGATTACCGTCCTCCACAGCCACCTGTCCGAGGGCGAACGCCACGACCAGTGGCACAAAATCCGCTCCGGCCAATCGCACATCGTCATCGGCGCGCGCTCGGCGGTGTTCGCGCCCGTGCCGGCACTCGGGCTGATCATCGTGGATGAAGAGCACGAAACCAGTTACAAACAGGACGAAGCGCCGCGCTACAACGCCCGCGACGTGGCCGTCGTGCGCGGCAAGCTCGAACACGCCGCCGTCGTGCTCGGCTCGGCCACGCCGGCGATCGAATCATTTTATAATGCGCAACGCGGCCGGTATGTCTTGTCCTCGTTGCCGAACCGCGTGGATCACCAGCGGATGCCGGTGATGCGGATCGTGGATATGCGGCAGGAAGTGATCCGGCAAAAAGGGTTGCACGTGTTGTCCCGGCGGCTCCGTGACGCCATCGAAGCCCGGCTCGCCAAGAAGGAGCAGGTCATCCTTTTCCTCAACCGGCGCGGCTACGCCACGCACATGTTCTGCCCGAAATGCGGCTACGTCGCCGAGTGCCCGAATTGCAGCGTCAAGCTTACCTACCACCGCAAAGCCGCGCAACTCGCCTGCCACCTCTGCGGCGAGATCCGCTCGGCCCCGAAAGTTTGCCCCAACCCCGATTGCCGCGACCCGGCCATCCGCTATTCCGGCATGGGCACCGAAAAAGTCGAAGCCGCAATCAATGCCGCATTTCCGAAAGCGCGCGTCCAGCGGATGGACTCCGACATCATGACCCGCAAATCGCTGTACCGGGAAATCTTCCGCGACTTCCGCATTGGCAAAATTGACATCCTCGTCGGCACGCAAATGATCGCCAAGGGATTGCATTTCCCGAACGTGACCCTCGTCGGCATCATCTATGCCGACATGGCGCTGCACCTGCCGGACTTCCGGGCCGGCGAACGCACCTTTCAACTCCTCGTCCAAGTGGCCGGCCGCGCCGGCCGTGGTGATGTTGAAGGCGAAGTCGTCGTCCAAAGCTTCACGCCCTTCCACCCGGCCATCCAACACGCCCGGCAACACGATTACCTTGGCTTCTACGACCAGGAAATCGAATTCCGCCAACAACTCCATTATCCGCCCGCGACCCGCCTTGTCTGTCTGACCATCCGCGCCAAGACCGAAGAAAAAGCCATCTTCTTTTCCGCCGCCCTCGTCCGCGAACTCCGCAAACACATTGGCGCCAACGATCTCTTAAGCGAGGCCACGCCCGCGCCGCTCGCCAAAGTCCAAAACAATTACCGGTACCAAATCATCGTCCGCAGCCCCCAAATCATGCGCCTGACCGAAGCCATCGCCAAGGTCGTGACCGGCACCAAGCTGCCGGCCGACGTGACGCTCGCGGTGGACGTTGATCCGGTCTCCCTGCTATGAATCAAAACTATTTCATTACCGGCACCGATACCGGCGTCGGCAAAACGCACGTCACCGCCGCGCTGCTCGCGGAATTTCGCCGACGCGGCTTGCCGGCGGCGGGTTTCAAACCCATCGCCTGCGGTGCCGATGGCCGCAATGACGCCCGGACTTACCGGAAGCTGATGGGCAATAAAGTTCCGCTCGATATCATCAACCCGGTTTACCTCCGCTCTCCACTCGCGCCAAGTATCGCCGCCAAACTTGAAGGTCGTCGCATTGATTTGCGCCAGATCGCAGCATTCTATGATGTGCTGGCCTCTGACTTCTCTCCTATCCTCGTCGAAGGCGCCGGCGGCTTGCTCGTGCCGATCAAACGCAACTATTTCGTTGCCGACCTCGCCCGGCAACTTGATCTACCGGTGATCATCGTCGCCCGGCTCGGCCTCGGCACGCTGAATCACACCTTGCTCACTGTCCGGCAAGCGCAGGCGATGCAGTTAAAAATTACCGGCGTGATCCTCAACGACACCACTGGCCGCCGGGGCCTGGCCGAACGCACCAATCTCAAAGCCATTGCCGAACTGACCGGCGTGCCGTTGCTCGGCGTGATGCCGCACGGTGACCGTGGCAAAGCTGCCGCCGTGCGAGCAATTGCCGACCGGCTAAGCGGCAAACGCTGACAATCCAGCGCCGCGACCGGCGCTAACAACCGGGGAATACGACGAGATGTTTCGACAAGCTCAACATGACAACCTCTGTTTCTGTCATCTCTGAAAGCGCGCCGTTGTCAACCGCCTTTCTTTTTCGTCCTTTCGTTTTTGGTGCTTCGGGTCTTTCCCAGTCATCTCTTCGCCCTCAACGGGGCATGAATTTGTTCGAGCGGTGTGTCGCATTCATTCCGCGAGTCGCCGTCCAGGCCGACTCATGACAAACTCGCGCTTACACCGCCCTGGATTGACCCTGCTGTAACACCGGATCCCGATACGCCTCCTTTCGGCTCAATACCCAAAACGCCGCTTCGGCCAGGTGCCGCGCCACGGCGCCGATGGCCTTGGCGTGGCCCTTGCGCGCCCGCAGCCGTTGATACAATTGGCTGACGTGCCGGTCGGGACACCGGGTGGCATTGACCGCCACGCTGTTGCCCGCCTCCACAAACGCCCACTTCAGGTAGTGATTCACGTCGGGCCGCAACCGGCCGTAGCGGGTCTTGTCCCCGCTGCTGATCACCCGCGGCGTGGTGCCGGCGTAGCTGGCCAGCCGCTCGGCGCTGGCGAACCGCGCAATGTCGCCGATCTCCAGCACCACGGCCGCCGCCAGAATCAACCCGATCCCGGGCAGCGTGCGCAACAGCTCCATCGCGGGTGTCACCTTCAGCAGTTCTTTCAGCCGTTGCTCCTGTTCACGAATCTGCGCCTCGATGAAATCCAGTTGCGCCAGCAACATCGTCGTGGCCCAGTGGGTTTGCGGCGGCAACTCCGCCAGCCGTTGCGCCAGGCTCTGGCGCGCCTTCGTGCCGTACGGATCGCTGTAGCCCGCCACGCTGCGCCCGTACTTGGCCAGCATGGAACTGATCCGGTTCTTCAACCGCGTGCGCTGGCAACTCAACACCATCCGCACCCGCGTCAGTTCGCGCAGGTCGCGCAGCGCGGCGGGCGGAATCCACACCGTCGGCAACGTGCCGGTGCGTTGCAGGCGGTTGAACCCGTGCACATCGAGCTTGTCGGTCTTGTTGATCATCCCCATCATCAACTTGGCCTTGCGCGGATGCACCAGCAACGGGTGCAGCCCCGCCTCCTCGATCTCGGTGACGATCCAGTACCAGTTGCCCGTGGCTTCAACCGCCACCGCCGTGCCCGGCTCGCAGCCTTCGAGCGCCTGGCGGATGGCACCGGGCGCGTGTTCAATGCGCTGCTGGCGCGCCACCTGCGATTGGATGCCTTCGCGTTCCATTAACGTGTAATGCTTATGACTATCGAAACTGATATATTCCTTCATGCGTGCCTCCGTTCTGGTTGACCAACCAGTGCGACTATAAGCGCGAGGCGGTCACTGTGCCGCCCGGAGGCGCGCTTTCATATATTCATCCCGAGCTTGCCGAGGGATCTCTTCTTTACGGAATCGGATTCGCGCCGTTGTTGCTGAGCATCGCGGCCAACCGGTCACCCATCTCCGCCAACGTTGCCGGCGGCGTCCCATTCCAATAACTCGGATTAGCCGGCGAATAGGCTGTGATGGACGCGGGGTCAATCCAGCCGGGAAACACACCCGTCCCATTCTGCCAACCGGGCACGGATGCGAGAATCTGCCCGGGCGTCCCAATCGGCAACCGGGCGTTCATGACCGCACCGGGCGAACTGTCCGACCACATCGTATAAACCATATCCCCCGGCGCAGTGGGCTGACTCCTATTTTGGGGTTGGACTGCGCCGCGCCGGCCGAGGTCATCCCGGCCGTGGCGGAAATGATTTTGGGGGAGGGATTTTCCAAGCTGGAAAGGGGTGGCGTGACATTGGAAAGGGGTGGCGTGACATTGGAAAGGGGCGACGCGACATTGGAAAGG
>Ga0316217_10001341_pt1 | contig 32335 bp, 28 predicted proteins | sample 1anoAmetaG_FD_203633 | JGI IMG/M metagenome (GOLD analysis project Ga0316217, IMG submission 203633) | Freshwater microbial communities from Trout Bog Lake, Wisconsin, USA - 1anoA | ecosystem: Environmental > Aquatic > Freshwater > Lake > Hypolimnion/Profundal zone | place: USA: Wisconsin... | reverse complement strand
TAAAAGATATAAGAATATATAAGAAAGATATATGTCATTACGGTGTGTGGGTTGATATAATTGATTTGTTTTTGTTTGATTCAAATAATTATAACTTATCGATCTATGAAAAGAGAAAAGGTAGATAAAGCTGATAAGCTTGATGTATTTTTGGCACTATTTAGTTTAAGGAACTGCTCAAGCAGAAGAAAGAGCAGGAGCAGCGTCTCAAGAACTCCAATAACCCTTTCCTTTCCGTCGCCAAGAAGCCCGACTACTCCGTATATAACCAACTTTACAAATTTGATGTCAAAAACTAACTTCAGGATTACAACCTCCCCTTCTCCCATCCTGAAGATTTGCCTCCCATCTCCAATATTAAACCACTTGCCGCCTCCAAAGTTTCCAGTCTTTTCGAAGCCAACGATTAAGAGAGCGTTGACTAACATGAAGAACAGAAGCCAACAGGCTCAAAACCTAACTATAGTGAGATTGTCAAAGGCCTTTATCGGGAGGGAAGTCAAAAGCCGCAAAGTAAGATTCAGAATGCTCTCTTTGTCGACAAATCTGTGAGCAACATTTTGAAGACAATAAAAACGGGAGACGTGGCAATATCTTTTTTCGCAAAGTACGGCAACACTACTCCCATAAAATTCATCAACTGCATCCAAAAACTCGATACATAGGTGTTTAGGCCATACGATTTGTAAGTCATCAATAGCAACTAAAATCAGAAATAGTCGGCATATGAAGAATATTATACCATTTCGGCTCACGGAATCGTGAAGGTCTACTCCTAGCGTTTGAAGAAGCAACTCAAGGCTGAGGGCAGAGAAGAGCTGCTCTCTACAGAGGTTGTGGGATTGTCTGATTGGATGCATTAATCTACGCTTTTTAACATTATCACCAACATCCAGTTTTTCAAAAGCTACGCCATCACCAAGATCTTCTCCATTTGGAAGAAAAACATCAGGTATCGGAATTATCTCAAAATACGTCAAAAACTAGTCACTGATGTGTTCATTGCCAAGCCTACATTTGCATAGAATTTGATGGAAATCAACAGATGCCTGTATGATTTGGGGCAGAATAGGACCATATTTAATAAGATCGGAGACAACAAAGCTTGGTAAATGAAAGCCTAGTTCAACATTGAGCAAGACCAGACCCGCAAGATGGCAAGTTCTCAATATGAAAACATAATCGCCAACAAGATGACAGTGGTTGTTCGCAAAGTTCAAAACTAGATCTACTAGAAATGCAACATCAAAGATGTGGAAGAGCAGGATTAGATGAAGTTCGGACAGCAGGTTAAGCAGAAGCCCATGAATCTCAAACGCAGAGAGGAGGAAGAGAAGGCCTATTTGCTGCAGATCGCCAACAGAGATAGGGAGAGACTGCCTAATTTCATAAAGCTTGTTGATTTCGTGATGATAGAGGCACTTGTCAGCATTTCCCATAACTCAATGGAGATACTGCTTGATTAAATGAAGAAAGACAGAAAAATTGGGCTTTTTAACATTGGCATCAAGGAAGAACATATGAACTTTGATCCAAATGAGGAAGAACTGAGATAAAGCATAGAAACTACACTAAAGAACATGGTCTAAGTAGTCAAGGGAGTACACAGAATCCCCAACGAGATCAAACTAGGCAACGAATAGAGAGGTGATAAGCTCCCGGATATTGGAACAATCATAAATCAATCAGTTGAATACAAAACTCTGCGTAGAGATATGATCTAAAAGATCAAAAAGGACTTCAAGAGTGCCTCAGAATATATTGAAGAAAATTATCAGCAGGTTAAGGTTATTTTTACTTTCTTGAGCACTTTCCAGATGCCTAACTGGGAGTAGGGAAATGTCACCTTCGAGGAAATCAAGCAGAAAATACACAAATTCACTTAGTGGAACAGCTTTGTCAATCAGAAAATAAAGGACGTGCCCAAGGGTTGCCTCAATATCAACGGTATAAAAATCGCAGGCAAAATAACAGGCGAACTTATGGTCAAGATATAAACCTATAAGAAGGAATTGTCCTCTTTGATGGTCAGAAGGACAAATGAGACAAAGAAAATGATTGAAACTTTTGCCAAGAGTTTGGAGCCCTATCCCTAACAATATCGAGAATATGGAGAATACATTGAAAACTACAACATGATCATGAGTAAAAACAAAGCTCTTGAAAACCAAAAGATAGAGATCTAGAATATGCAAAGCCAGTTGAAAAAGTTAGATGGAAGTGTGTTGAGTGATACCAACAGCACAAGGGATATTCTACTCGTCAAATAAAAGTATATTATCCTCCAGAATGACTTGAAGAAAGCTCAAGAGTACATCTAAAAGAAGAGACAGTCCATGGACGAATCCATCCAAGATGGTTTAAAAAATCTATCAAGGGGTATCAAAACTCTGGAGAACAGTCTCATGAAAGATAAAATTATAGACTAAAACTCAGATGCTGCAGATGTGCTGAAAGAGCTAGAGAGTATTTAAAAGAAAATTACAAAATCTAAGGAGAATAATGACCAACTCGCCAAGGTCCATAAACTGATGAGCATTATCCCAGCTTCAAACAAATAGCTGATTGATCTTTAGGGAAAATTCAACGACCGTAAGCTCTTGTGGAGTCATGTTGATAAATTTATCAAGCTACAATAGACTTGGGAGAAATCAAACATAAGAAACCTGGATTCTTAGGATATTCAAAAGGAGGTTCAGCAATTTGAATTGACTGTCTTCCAACTTAAACTGCGTATCACTAATCTTTCCAGAGATGGCAGAGATAGAGTACTGGAAGCTCACTAGGCTAGAATAAAGAGTGTTGTTAGTTTAATGCCTATTATCGTTTCAGTAGCAAACAAGGATCTCAAGGACAAGCACTGGAAAAAGATTTACGAAAAACTTTAACAGCCCATGGTTGCAGGCAAATCAGTGAGTTTAACTGAACTGCTTTCATTCGGTATCATGGATAAAAAAGAAGCCATCTAGGAGATATCAGCCAGAGCAACTGGCTAAAAGCAGATCGAAAGTCAGTTGTAAGAAGTGCAAACCAAATGGGGACAGTTGAACTTCATTGTCAGCAACTACAGAGAAGCCAAGGACAAGTTTATTATAGGTAGTGTTGAAGAAATCATGCAAACTTTGGATGACCATCAGCTAAAAATTCAGTCAATGATGGGATCACGTTACGTTGCAGAGATAAGAGAAAGTGTCTAAGTCATATAAAAGAGATTACTACTGATATCATAAATCATAGACTAGTGGCTCACTTGCCAGCGTCAATGGATGTATCTGGAAAACATTTTCAGTGCAGAAGATATCCAAAAGCAGTTGCCTGAGTAAAACAAGAAATTCGTCATTGTAGATAAATTTTGGAAAGACGTGATGATGAAAACTTTCAAAAGGCCCTTAGTATACGACTGCTGTGGAAGTGAAGAGCTGCTTAGAAAGTTCCAAAAATACAACAAAGAACTCTAAGACATCCAAAAGAAAATGGAAGACTATCTTTAGGTTAAGAGAGGTGCTTTTCCTCGCTTTTACTTCCTTTCAAATGATTAGTTGCTGTAAATTTTATCGCAGACCAGAAACCCTCATGCTGTACAAGCTCACCTCAGAAAATGCTTTGATAACATTAACCGAATCCAATTTACTGATGTTTAGTAGTCGAAGGAGATTATTGCAATGATTTCAGCTTAGCCTGAAACCATGCCCTAGATAATCAAATTCAGCTCCTCTGTGATCGCCTAGGGAAATGTCTAAAACTGGTTGATGAAAATTCAAGAGATGATGGTTAAGTCACTTTACGATGTTGCAAAACATGCACTCAAGGATTATCCTGATGAGGACCCTTTGAACAAATAGAAATGGTTGTTTTCTTTCAGTGCCCAGATTATACTTTTGGTCGATCAAATAAAGTGGACTTAAGGAGTTACAAATGCTGTACTTAACTAATAGACAAAACCTAAGTAAGGTGTAGCTCATTTTGAGTCTTTTATGAAGGAGATGATAACTAGAATGGTCGCAGTTGTAAGAAAAGACCTAAACACGCTCTAGAGAACTCTTATGGGAGCATTAATTGTCATCGATGTCCATGCAAGAGATGTGGTTACAGAACTTTTACAAAAGCAGGTAAAAAATCTGAATGATTTTGAGTTTAGCAAGCAGTTAAGATACTACTGGGATCCTGAGCTTGATGATTGCTATGTCAGACAAACTAACACGAACTTCCAATACGGTTATGAATACTTAGGAAATGGTCCAAGGTTGGTTATTACTCCTTTAACAGATAAATGCTATATCACTCTAACATCAGCCAAACATCTACAATTCGGTGGTGCTCCAGCAGGTCCTGCAGGTACAGGAAAAACTTAGACAACAAAAGATCTTGCCAAAGCTTTGGCTGTACAATGTGTCGTATTTAACTGCTCAGATGGTCTTGATTATAGGACGATGGGTCGTTTCTTTAGTGGTTTGGCCCAAGGTGGTGCTTGGTCTTGCTTTGACGAGTTTAACCGTATCGATATTGAGGTGCTGTCTGTTATTGCTCAACAGATCCTAACAATCCAGCAAGCAATCAAAAGAGACGATGCTGAGTTCGAGTTTTAAACAAGAATTATCCCTTTGAACAAAAGGTTTGGTGTCTTCATTACTATGAATCCTGGTTATGCTGGAAGAACTTAACTTCCTGATAATCTGAAGGCACTTTTCAGACCTGTAGCGATGATGATTCCTGACTACGCTTTGATCGCTTAAATCATCCTCTTTTCCTAAGGGTTCTAGACTGCCAAGTCACTGGCTAGAAAAATGGTGCAACTTTACAAGTTATCATCTGAACAGCTTTCGAAACAAGATCACTACGATTTTGGTATGAGAGCAGTCAAGTCTGTATTGGTTATGGCTGGTGCCTTGAGAAGGAAATAGTCTAAGCTATCCGAAGATATTGTGCTTATCAGAGCTATGAGAGATTCGAACGTTCCTAAATTTTTGGAGCACGACTTACCTCTTTTCATGGGTATTATTACTGACTTATTCCCTAAAGTTTAGATTCCTAACATTGATTATGGTAGCCTTCAACGTGCTATCGAGCATCAGCTATAGGTCAAAAGCTATCAAAAGCCAAAGAAGTTTTTAACAAAGATCATCCAACTTATGTAAACTATAATGGTTAGACATGGTGTCATGGTGGTTGGTTTGACCGGAACTGGAAAAACAACAGTCATCTAAACATTGGCTAAATCGATGGAACAACTTTTCAAAGAAGGCTCAACTGATTATTACCACAAACTTGTCAAGCAAGAGAGACTGAACCCGAAATCTGTGACCATGAATGAGCTTTTCGGCTACACAAACATACTTACAAACGAGTGGACTGACGGCATCGTCGCTGCCATTGTTAGATCAAATGTTGCGGATAGTACTGATACTAAAAAATGGATCATTTTTGATGGGCCTGTGGATGCACTTTGGATTGAAAATCTTAATACTGTACTTGATGACAATAAGATGTTGTGTTTGTCTAACGGACAGAGGATAAAGCTACCTGCAACTTTCACGATGATGTTCGAGGTCAACGATTTGGCTGTGGCTTCGCCTGCAACTGTTTCTAGATGTGGTATGGTCTATCTCTAGCCTGTTCATTTGGGATGGTAGCCAATAATAGATACCTGGTCTGTTGGCTTTAAAGAGTAGAGAAAGAAAGAGGGAGTTGTACCACCTTACATTATTAATGTTATCGACAAAATGAAAACTCTTTTCAAGGAAAATTTAACCTGGCTCAGAGAAGAATGCAAATAGGTGATAATTAGCGCAGACAATAATCTCGTCCAAGGTTGCATAAACATTTTCAACATCCTTTTCAGCTAACTTAGTTCAAAACAAAATCTTGACAAAATGTCAAACTTCGATGCTGATGCATGCTGCTCTATGGTCCTCATTTTTTCATTTGTTTGGTCAGCAGGTGCCAATCTCTTTGACTCGCCCAAAGATAATTCAAGAGTCAAATTTAGTCATGCTATCAAAAATAAGATTTTGAAATTCTATTCTTCTTTCCCGTATGAGGGAGAAATTTATGACTATTACATTGATTTCGATAAAAAGTAGTTCCATAACTGGTCCGATATAGTCACTGAGTATAAATACGACCCTGAAGTTCCTTATTTCAACATTTTGGTACCAACCGGAGATACAGTCAGATACAAATATTTGACCAAGAAGCTAGTTCAAGCGAAAAAGAATATCCTTGTTTCAGGAGAAACTGGTGTTGGAAAGTCAGTTATTATTGGTGATTTCTTGAGTCAGCTTGAAAACGACAAGTATTCCTATACCATTATGAACTTTTCAGCTCAAACCAGCACCAAAAACGTTTTGGATGTCTTCATGGATAAAGACAAATTTACTAAGAAGAGACGTACTGAAATAGGACCTCTAGGAGGTAAAAAGATGGTTTTCTTCGTTGATGATATCAATATGCCAGCCTTGGAAAAATATTTCGCACAACCTCCCAATGAGCTTCTCAGGCAAATTATTGATCAAGGAGGATTTTACGACTTAAAGAAATTCTTGTTTATGGAAGTTTCAGATTGTGTCTTCATTGCTTCTTGCGCACCACCTGGAGGAGGTAGGAACAAGGTCACTCCTCGTCTTTTTAGGCATTTCAACATGGTTTGGGCACCAGATCTTTCAGTTAAATCTATGGATATCATCTTTACTTCCATTCTTAAAGGCTTCCTATCACATTCTAAAGGATTATAAAAATTCGCCCCTTCCATAGTCAAGAGCTCTCTTTAGATTTATAGTAAAATTAGATCCTAATTGCTGCCAACCCCTACCAAATCACATTATACTTTTAACTTGAGAGATTTGAGCAAAGTCTTCCAAGGCATTCTGTAGATTGAGTACGATAATCTAAATAACAAATAAACACTTGTGAGTCTTTGGATTCATGAGACACAACGTATCTTCTATGATAGATTGGTAGACTAAAAGGATAGAGGATGGTTTTTCGGACTCTTGCAAGGCTATCTCCAAAACAATTTCCAACTCTAATGGGAACAAACTCACATAAAATAAATTCTTTTCGGAGATTATAACAATGTTCAAGGAAAGTACATAAAAGTTGATGATCTTTAAGCACTTCCAAAGAAATTTTCTGAATATTTAGCTAAGCACAACGGCTAATACCCTGGCAAGTCCATGAATTTAGTGTTCTTCAAGGATGCTATCCTACATCTAAGCAAAATTTGTCGTATTTTGAGGCAAAATAGGGGTAACGCATTGTTAATTGGTGTGGGAGGTTCAGGAAGACAAAGTATGACAAGACTCGCCTCCTCCATAAGAGACTATAAAATATTTACGATTGAAATTACTAAAAACTATAAATAACCACAATGGAAAGACGATCTAAAAAATCTTCTAAAAACCGCTGGTAAGAATGAGCAAGTCACTTTCCTGTTTTCAGATACTCAGATTGTAAAAGAAAGTTTCCTTGAGGATCTCAATAATGTCTTAAATACAGGAGAAGTCCCAAATATGTGGGCCCCTTAGGATTATGATTAAATCTTGAATGAAATGAGAGCTATCGCTTCTAAATAGAAAGAAAAAATCATTGATACTCGTGAAAATTTGATGAAATTATTCAACCAAAAAACAAGACAAAACCTACATATTGTGCTTGCTTTCAGTCCTGTGGGAGAAAAACTAAGAAACAGGTGCAGGCAGTTCCCTTCAATTATCAACTGCTGTACTATCGATTGGTTTGATAGATGGCCGAACGAAGCCTTGTATTCTGTAGCCACTAAGTAATTCAAAGCAAACTAAACAATCGGCATAAATTCTTTTATTTAAAAACTTTCATAGATGTGTGTTACCATCCACAACTCAGTTATTGATTATTCCGAATCCTATTATTCATAGCTCCGAAGGAAAAACTATGTGACACCAACATCTTATCTATAGCTCTTAAAGCTTTACATTGAGATGATGAAATATCAGCAAAGCGTGCTTCCTGCTAGAATCAGTAAATATACAGTCGGTTTGTAAACTTTGAAGGAAACCAATTAAGAAGTCGCAAAACTTCAAGCGAAAATCATTGAGATGCAGCCTAAACTTGAGTAATTCGCCAAGGAAACAGCTGAAATGGTTATAGAGCTTTAAAAAGAAACTAAATCAGCTAATGAAGCCTAGGCAATATGCGCCAAAGATACCAATTAAGCTCAGATCAAGAGGGATTAGGTCAATTAACTAAAAAATATCTGTAAAGCTGATCTTGATAAGGCTATTCCTATTCTTAACAAAGCTAAAGATGCCGTCGGAAGTATTGATAAAAAAGGTTTGCAAGAGATGAAAGTGTATGCGACACCGCCAGCACTTGTCGAATTAGTACTGAAAGCAGTGTGTCTACTTCTAGGCTAAAAAGAAACTTGGGATGATGCTAAGAAAAAAATATTAAGCAGAATGGACATTTTGGAATTTTTGAGCAGCTTTAAGGCAGGAACTATGACTGATAAGCAGGTTAAAAAATTGAGATAAAGTTACTTAAATGATCCAGATTTTGACCCAGATAAAGTTGTGAAGGTCTCAGCTGCCGCGAGAGGTCTTTGCATTTGGGTCGGAGCAGTCGAAGCTCTTTTCAGAGTATAGAAAGAAGTTGAGCCAAAGAAAGCAAAGCTGAAAAAGGCAGAATAGTCACTAAAATCAGTTTAAAGTTAACTGGGTATTAAGCAAAAAGCTTTAAAATAAATTCAAGATAAAGTAGCAACCCTTCAACGCAACTATGAAGCAACGGTCAGAAAAAGCTAATCTTTACAAGAGCAAAAGTAAATCGCCGCAATCCAACTGGTCCGTGCATAAAAATTGGTGGGTGGTCTTGCTGGAGAGGCAGAAAGATGGAAAATAAATGTGGCGATCTTACAATAAGATTTCAAAAATTTGATAGGCAATATACTATTAGCTTCCGCCACAGTAGCTTACATCGGTCCTTTCAATTCAGAATACAGAATAAAAATGGTGAAGAAATGGATATAAACCTGCAAATAAACTGAAATACCTGTTTCTGATGACTATCTTTTGGAGCGTATTCTGGCAACTGAGGTACAGATTCGAGACTGGCAATAAAACGGTTTACCAACTGACAGTTTGAGCACTGATAATGGTATAGTGATTTTCAACTGCAGGAGATGGCCTTTGATTATCGATCCCCAAGGTCAAGCAAACAAATGGATTAAAAATATGTACAAAGATAGTCACATGCATATCACAAAACTCAGTGAGGCAAACTTCTTGAAAATACTTGAAAATGCGATCAGAAACGGACAAGTTGTGCTAATGGAAAATGTTTAAGAAGAGCTTGATCCATCTTTATAGCCTGTACTAGGAAAGCAGCTCATGAAAAAAGGTCAACAGTGGCTACTTCGTCTGGGTGATCAAGATGTGCCCTATAACTCAGATTTCAAGTTTTACCTTACAACAAAGCTTCCAAATCCTCACTATATTCCTGAAATCTGTATCAAGACTACGATCATCAACTTTACAGTTACTCCCAAAGGTCTTGAAGATCAGCTCTTAGCAGAGGTTGTGAGATTCTAGAGAATATAGCTCTAAACTAAACGTATTTAACTTATTTTGCAAATTTCCGCTGATAAGAAGCAGTTGCAAGAACTTTAAGATAAAATCCTAAGACAAATCAGTGAAGCTCAAGGTCGAATTCTAGAGGACGAAGCTTTAATCAACACTTTAGATGCTTCCAAAATTACTTCTTAGAGCGTGAACTAGCGTATCGCTTTGGCAAAAATCACATCTGAATAAATTGACAGAGCCAGAGAAGAATATCGTTCGATTGCCAAGAGAGGCAGTGTGATTTACTTCGTAATCAGTGATCTCGCAGTTGTGGACCCTATGTATCAGTACTCTTTGGACTTCTTCATGAAGCTGTTTAAGCGCAGGTTGGAAGTAACTGAAAAGAAAGATAAATTGCAGGAAAGAATCAATTTACTAATTGAAGATATTACTGAGAGCTTCTATCTTAACATCTGCAGAGGCCTGTTCTAAAAGGATAAATTGCTTTATAGTTTTATGATTGCATCAAAGATACAGCTTTACGAGGGGGCTATCAATATCCTCGAATGGAATTATTATCTGAGAGGTGGCACGAGGACTGCAGAACTGCCCGAAAAACTTCCTCCATCTATAAATGAAAAAATATATAAAGATTTGAGTGACTTGTCAAATTTAACAGCTCCATTCAAGCCTGTACTGAAATAACTCATGAATAAATAAAACTAAAACATTTGGAAGAGGATAGTGGAAGAAGAAAACCCATTGAATGTCAAGTTACCTTAGAATTTGGAATTAAAACTCGATAGCTTCCAAAAAATGGTTATCTATAAAATCTTCAGAGAAGAAAAGCTTATTATTTTGATCAAAAACTTTGTACTCAACATCCTCGGAAAAATATTCATTGAGTCTCCTGTCTTTGACTTGAAGGGTTCTTTCCATGACTCAACACCCACTATGCCTATCATCTTCGTGCTTTCACCTGGTGCTGATCCAATCAGTTATCTCCTCGCTTTGGCTAAAGAAAAATAGATGGACACTAGACTAAAAATGTTATCTTTGGGCCAAGGGCAAGGCAAATTCGCTAGAGAACTCATAATGAATGGCAGGAAAAATGGAGACTGGGTTTGTTTACAAAATTGCCATTTGTCAGTCAGTTGGATGCCTACTCTCTAAAAAATACAAGAAGACCAAGTCCCAGAATAAACACATCCTGACTACAGACTCTGGCTAACTTCTATGCCTAGCAGAGCTTTCCCAGTGCCCGTCCTTCAAAGCAGCATCAAGATAACCAACTAACCTCCAAAAGGCTTAAAGGCTAATCTTCTTCGATCCTACAACGATATTTCATAACAAAACTACAGCTCCTGCTCCAAAGTAGATGATTTCAAGCGACTTCTTTATTCTTTGGCCTTTTTCCATGCTGTTATTCTTTAGAGACGTAAATATGGTGCTATCGGATGGAATATTCCTTATGAGTGGATGAACTCTGACTTCTAGACCTCTCAAATGCAGTTGAAAATGTATCTCGATGAGCAACCTGTCATTCCTTTTAAAACTTTGAACTATCTAATCGCTGAAATCAACTATGGAGGTAGAGTAACAGATGACAAGGACGTCCGCTTGATAACTGCTTTGCTTCTTAGCTATCTTAACTCTGATGCAATGAAAGGAGGCTACAATTTCTCAAGCTCTGGTATTTATCATACTCCTATCAATCTTGATTTAGCTCAAGTCAAAGAATATGTCACAAGTCTTCCTCTTTAAGATGATCCATAGATTTATGGTCTACATCGAAATGCAAATATTACCTTCCAGCAGAAAAATGTGAAAGAATTCTTCTAGACATTGCTAAGTATGCAGCCAAGAGCAGCAGGTGGGGCTGTTAAAGCTGGATAATCTCCAGATTAAATCGGTGAAAGAATGGCAAAGTAAATATAAGCTCGCATGCCTGAGTTGTTGCCAATTAAAAAGATAGATTAGCCAAACTCTTTGGACATCTTCAGATTGCAAGAAGTGTAAAGGTTCAACGCTTTGATAGGAATCATAAAGAGAAGTCTTGGAGATCTCCAAAAAGCCATCAAAGGTACTGTGGTTATGAGTATACAACTGTAGAATATGTTTTTATCTTTCCTTGACAAGAAAGTGCCTGAAATGTGGGAAAATGCAGCATATCCTTCTCTGAAACCTTTGGCCTCTTGGGTGAATGATTTCATTGAGAGAGTCAACTTCTTTAGACAATGGGTTTAAAATGGAACCATGAATTCTTACTGGACTTCGGCTTTCTTCTTCCCTCAAGGCTTTATGACAGCAGCTATGCAAACTTATGCCAGAAGAACTCATATTGCTATCGACACTTTGATGTTTAATACATAAGTAAGGCCATATTTCAAGCAATAAGTAGTCTAAGGCCCCAAAGACGGAGTCAATGTCCATGGTCTATTCATCGAAGGGTGTCGTTGCGACATGAAAACAGGATATTTGTAAGAAAGCAACCCGAATCTCTTGTTCACCTAGATGCCAGTCATTTGGTACTTTTAATTTTATGTAGGTTACAACCAGTTGTGATTGACAACTACAAACCGAAAGATATAATCTACCAATGCCCTCTCTACAAGACATCAACACGTCGAGGAGTCTTATCGACGACAGGCCACTCCACAAACTTCGTGATGTACATGGGAATAAAGACGAAATTGAATCCTGAGCACTGGGTGAGGAGAGGAGTTGCAATGTTGTGCCAATTAGATGATTGATCTTTATGAGATTATAATTGTGAATGGGAAACTATAAAAGCACGCACAAAAATGTGGACGTTACTAAACTCCCCCGCATGTATCCCTAACCCGACTACATCATAAAAACACGTAGTCCAACTTGCGAGGGCAATACCTGGAAGCAGAATGTTCAATATAAAATAAGAGAGGAACAACTCAATGATGAGGCCATGCCCATCGCGAGGTATTATTTCAGAAATTTAGGAGAAAATGTTATGAGCCGTCCATGGAGTATCTTGCCTGTACTCAAAGATAGGGTCTCTTTTGGATGGTTTTCAATTGCCAAGAATAGTTCCATTATGTCGCAGAATGTCAATAACATTAGTTTTACGTAGAAATGGACAAAAAGAGAAGAGACATGAAGCGTAATCCTTAGCGTTGGTGGAGATAATTGTATGACGAAAATGGAGAGGTTGGGAGACAAAAGTAAATGCAGTTCGGTGAAATGAACCTTTGGGAATCAGTCAAAATGACCTTTTTAGGGGAGAGCGCAGTCTAAGAGAAGCGTTTCTACTACGGCAAACCCTAATGGTTCAAAAACAAGCAGACTTAGCAGATAAATCCGTGATTGATGTATAATTAATTGATATTGTTATTATAAGATGGACCCTACTATGAGAGAGAGGATGGAGGCACTTTAAAGCCAGGGGGAGCAGTTGCAGCGCTAGGCGAAGTATAGAGAAGCTTTGGATAAGTACCAGGAGATCTTGGAATTCAATAAAAACTACTTTGGTAGTGGAAGTGAGGAATACGAAAGAGTTTCTATTAAGATGTGTGAACTTTGCAACCTGATCTCCATGATTTTTTTGCAGAAGGATAAGTTCGACCTCTGTCTCGTGTTCCTTCAAAAGGCAGAGGCCTTTTCTTGCGGCAACCCCAAATACCTGGCGATTACTCTTAATAATAAAGCGTGCTATTATCGAAAGACGGGCAAACTCAGAACTGCCCTCCAGTGCCTGCAGGAGGCACTTACGCTTGAATGGAAAAGTAGAAAAGACGACACTCTTGCTGATACCTACCTCAATCTTTGTGCAGTGCTCTCTCAGTTAGGCAGACACAAATAGGCCCTTTAAAATGTTCTCTTTTCGGTTACATTACTGCAGGAGTAAATTTTGGGTGAAGGCAAGGCGCAAACATAAAGGCTATTAGTACTGGCAATTGCCTATCATAATATGGCCGCAGAGTTGTAGCATCTTTAAAGATTTGAATAAGCTATTGCTATCTATGAAAAAGGGCTACGCTTTGCTGAAAAAAATTTAGGGTAGTAAAATGGGCTGACAGAAAAACTCAGATCGGTTTTACAAAATGCTAAATAATGTCAGGCAAATAAAAAAATAGATAAAAATAGGGCGCGTCTGATGTCGCGTGAAAGAATGGAGAGAATGGACCAAACTGGAAAAATAGGAAAAATGAAGATTGCGTACAATGACCGCCCAAGCACAGCAGGCAAACTGGCCTTAGGCAGACGCTGAAATCATTTTTCATTGACAGTGATTTATAGAATAAATAGCTTAAGTTACCCATTTGCTAAAACTTGAATAGTACCCCTCTGTCTGGTTTATGATGGCAGAATCGGAATAGGCCAGGGGATCTGAAAAATATAGGAAGAAAGATGGGAAATTGGCAGATTATCGTTGAGAATATACTATACATATATTTGCTTATTATATTTGATAATGGCAGACAATAGGTCATAGGACAACTAAGAAGTAATTCTACAGCAATCAAGAAAAGGCTGATAAATGTGCGAGTCGTGATAGAGGAGGTTGACAGAAAAAACGAAGAGGTAGTCGAAGATGTTGAAGTTTCTGAATGCTTGGATTAATACGGAGGGCTCTATTTGCGCAAATTGTTGCTCTCGCTCAAGCAGAATTACAATTTCTCCCTCTAGAGTATCAGAGCTACTATCTAGATAAAGAGATTTCTTACTATTTGGCTCGAGGAGAACTTTGGATAAATTGCGGAATTGACCCCATCAGCGAAGATATGCGAGTCAGAAGCGAGGATTGGTAAAACGGGGTGTTAACGATTCGAGGCAAGGAGTTGGGAGTTTCTTTGGTGCATAGACTGATGTCATTTGAAAACTTGAGCACAGGAGAGGAAAAAGATAGAACATGTGCAGACTAAATGGCTGAGAGGTCGAAATGCCGGCGGACTAAATAAAGAAGAATCGGGCACATAATTGACAAGGTAATAGAATGGAGGAAGTATTATTCTGGAGTGATAAATGAAAAGAACCAGCAGGTCAAGTACTCACTTGAGGATGCTGCCAGATAAGTGAAAATTTCGAAAAAGAGTTTGGATGACTACCTCTTCCAGATACGCTTTGGCCATCGGTATGGATTTAATTTTAACGAGCATTACAATGACAAAGTCGGAGTTCTGAGAGACTTCGTGAGGCAGAGGAAGAAAAATGACAAAACGGAGATAAAGGGACGCAAGGGTCAGAAGTCGTTCTAAAAGGACTAAGACTGATTTAATCTTGCTATTAATTTTAAAGAATTTAAATGTCGGCAGCAGACAAAACAACCAAAATATAAAACGACCACGCAGATGAAGAAATTGCAGTCGAAGGATCTTCAATAAGCTCCAAGTCCGAGCAAGAAGGTTAAGATGAATTCAACACAAGAGGTACCTTTGACTTCATCAAGAGCCTGTCGTCCGCCAAAACAATCCCAATAACTTGGAGTCCAACAAGCAAGTCACTGTCCCAGGTGGGTACGAACCAGCTCAATATGCTAACTTGCCTGTGAGTGCAGAACTCAAATAGCTCTTCAAGACCATACAAAGGTAACCCATTTTCAATGTAGATACACTCCAGTCCTCACTGACCTTGATACCAAACTTAAGGCCTTCGTCCCAGAATATATTCCTGCGATTGGAGAGGTAGACGCCTTTCTAAAAATGCCAAGACCTGACGGCCAGCCCGAAACCTTGGGCCTCTATGTGCTGGTAAATACAAAAATATTCAGGATGAGCCAGCCTTGAACCAATCGGATAAGGCAAAAATTGATCTTCAGCTGATAAACAACGACAAGCGCTACAGAGGAGGGAAGTACAACAAAGTTCATTCGATTTAAAATGCTGAAAAGAATCCCAAGCAAATCTTGCAGTGGATAACATCTGTAGGAGATATCCACAAAACTAAACAGCCTCCTTCAGTTAGCTACACCAAGCCTATGCCTGATATTGATACTTTGATGCAAGTTTGGCCTCCATAAGTCGAAGAACTTTTGAGTGAAGTTACAGCTCCAAGTGAGGAAATCGATCTGACTCTAGCTGACTACAGCCGAGTGGCTTGCAATATTCTGGACATTCCAGTTTACCCAGGACTTAACAACTCGCTGGTGGAGTCACTCCATGTAATGTTTACTTTGTACTCTGCCTTCAAAGAGAATCAACACTTCCAGATCAATCATGAGAACGAGTCTTTTGCTGACCCCAATAGATGATAATGCATTTATTGCGCTTAAATACATTTCAGAAGAATTAGCTTTATTGAGATAGTGGAGCAAGTTTATTTATGAAGATTTGTTTAGGTTGTAAAAGTTACCTTATTATTGATTTAAATAATGCAGTCATAGAACTCATCCTCACTAAAAGCGGGTAGTACCAAGAATAAAAACTCACAAAAAGGGGGAATCAATGCTCAAGTGAGGTAGATTTCACAGTATTAAGCAAAAAGGGCTTTAGTAGATTGAAGGCAATGAGCGGCACAAAAACGAGTCAGTCATAAATGGACGGCAATCTCGTTGTTGTCGATGGAAAAGTAAAAACTCCCAAACCGTATTTGATTACTGATGCAGGCTCATTACCAAAAAATACAAAGAGTATACTGAAGAATATTTGAAACTGCTCGAACAACAACAAGAAGAGTAAAAAAAGGCCAAGTAACAAATCGAGGTCAAAGTTAAAAGTTCCCTCAATTCACAAGTACCTAAACTGTTACCCAGAACGACTCAGAGATGAAGAATAGTAGTTCGATGAAAGAATAAAAAAGTTTCATGTCCAGCAATAAATCTTAAGTAGACTCTGAGCCATAGGGCAAAGGGGATAAACTGGCTGGAAAGCAGAAATAAAGCAAAGATCTTACGATATAAGATCTTTAAAAAAACGTTTCAATTTTGCTCGAGGAAACTGCAACTATCTTTACATTCAACTTGCCCTCAACTTCCTACAAACTGTAAAGTACTGAAATCAGATAAAAAAATAGATAATACGAGTAATATAAGCAGCGTCTCATCGGCAGCGATAACTTTATTGCCAGACCTGTCCAAACCTTTAATTTCCAGTATAAGATGATCGCCTAAACAGTTTAAAGGATGCCCTCTGCCGATACAGGTGTTTTTGCTTCTAATTGGGATATTGAGGACCAATTGGGATTGTAAAGGAAAACATAATATTAGGTTTTGGGTGAAGATATACGCAAAAACGTGGAAAAAGAGTTCAACAGCTTCCTCATCAATCCTTTCAGCTGCCTGCCTCTTGATAAAGAAGCTATCGATATACATTCGAGATATTAAGTGCCTGGGGCTGCTGAATATGTTGCTAAGGAGAAAGATGACAAAAAGGCACGCTCAAAAAAGACAGGAAACTCTCAAAACGTTACTGGAGGACTAGCCCAAAGTTCAACTTCTAACATAAACAAAATGATGGCGAATTAGACAAAAGGAGGTCACGATTCAAGTAAAAGGCAATAAAGTTCACAACAAAGTAACAAAAGAAATCTGAAAAACCTTCAAGTTTAAATCAAGCAATCGCAGTAAAAAATAGAAGAGTAATAGAAATCTTTTTTGAATAACTTAATGAAAAAAGCAAAAGAGCTTCCTTCTTAGCAGGAACGAAAACTCATGGCTAATTAGAATTTGGAGAAAATGTTGAAGTATATCGATAGAATTCTAAACAGCCAAACCTTCCACAAGGAGTATATTGCTTATCGTAACTATCCTGAAATTTAATTCGTGAAGAAGACTGCCGAAGATGAGATGAGAGCCTTTACTAAAAAGAAAAAGGAAGAAAAAGCGCAAGATGTAAATAAGGAAGCCCTACAGTATTTATTTACTTTCTCTTCCAAGTAGTTTGAGGGATACTCTGTGACGAGTGCTGATTGGAACCCAGTAAATAAGGATCTCTTAGCTGTTGCCTATTAACAAATAGGCGAAGTTGAAAAAGGAGGAAAAAGGGGCTTGCTTATGTTTTGGACTTTAAAAAATCCAGCTTTTCCCGAAAAGATATTTTACAGTGAATCCAAAATTACAGCATGCAAGTTTAGTGCTGAAAATCCCAATCTCATTGCATGTGGCACTCATGATGGTGTTATTCTAATCTATGATATCAGAAAGAAAGATAATGCGCCTATCGCCTAAAACAAGTAGAGTCTAGATAAGCACACAAACACAGTATGGGATATTCAATGGATTAGCAAAGGGAAAGGCAACAAAGGCTAATCTTTAGTCAGCATTTCTGCCGATGGCCGAATCACAGAGTGGTCTATGAAGAAAGGACTTGAGTACACTGACCTCATGCTTCTGAGAAGAATTCCACAATCCAATAAAAAGTAGGCAGCATAAAACATGAATTTTAGGTTCGCAAGTGGACTTTCGTTTTAGTTTTTGAAAGGGGAGTCATCAATGTACCTTGCCACCACGGAGGAAGGAGTTATTTACAGATGTTCCAAAAGCTATACTCAGCAGTATCTTGAAATCTATTCTGGGCATAATGGCCCCATCTATAAAGTAAGGGCCAATCCATTCTTTTATGATGCGTTTTTGACCTGCTCTGCTGATTGGAGTTGCAAGCTTTGGAATTGGAGGCGAGATACACCTCTAAACTCCTTCCAAAGTCTAGATCTGTACGACGAAGTTATTGATATCGAATGGAGCCCTAACTAATCCACAGTTTTTGCCTCAGTGAGCAAAGATGGCCGCCTTGAGTTATGGTAAAGTAGTGGTTATTTAGGGACTTATAAAAGAAGAACATGCTTGACCCCATATGTACCATGAAATAGAGAAACAAGCAGAGATTATCTCCCAAAACTATGGTCAGGTTCTGCCGAGGAGATCCAGTCTTAGTCACTGGAGATATTCACGGAGAGATAGATGTATATCGCCTACACAGTAAATCATATGTAACTTAGGAGATTAGATAAACCTAGATTTCAACCATCAAAGGGATAAAATAACAAAACTTCTGTATCCAAACGGTTATTTGATTAGCGCCACTGTCTAGTAGGTGAAGTAGGAAGTTTTGGATGTCTAAAAAAAAGGAGAATGATTTGGTTGTTTGTTAAGAACTACTCTAATATTCTTTTTGTCTCATAATTAATATTTTGTGGAGTAAGTTCCTTTATTAATCCACTGTAAAATCAGGCCTAATTTAGAGTAAAAAAGTTGGCGATTATAACTTTTTCTAACTAGCCAATATTTTTAAGGTTTTTGAAGAAATAAGTATCTGAATATAGCATTTACAGTAAGTAAAAAAAATGTCAAAATTGGGAAAGAATGTAAGTTATTTATTTTTGCTGCGATAAATTTTATTATTAAAACAGTCTTAGGCCAACGTAACGATATAGAGATTATAATTAGTCATGTAAAAAAAGATTACCAGAAATATGCTACTTTAGAAAGAGAATGACCACAAAAATGTGAACAAAAGGGAGATCACCCACTAACATTCCTCTAAAATAGATCGCCTCCTGCTCATCAAAAAGATCTCAAATGGAGAGGACAAGGAAAATAGAGAGTTGAGGTTATTGCGAAACAGCAAGGAAGTTAGAGTTAATTCCAAGTCATTGACTTAGAAAATCAATAGGCTCTAGCTTAAACCTCTTGTTTAGCCTCTCACAAATACACAGCAGTACTGCCAGCTGTATGCTCATGAAATCATCGAAAGGTCTGCAGAAGGATCTTCTACTCTTGGCCTGTTCTTAGTTGCACACGACATCGACAAAAATTTGAGAGCGAGGATGCTTGATTGGATGATTGAAGTAACCTCTTCATACAAATTTTCTCCAAAAACCTACTTTGCTGCGGTCCATCTCATGGATAGATATTTCAAGGCTGAGGAGCAAAGGCTGCCGATTACTAAGCTTCACATAATTGGGGTAGTTGCTATGCTTATTGCTACAAAGATGGATGAAGTCTACCCTCTCAAAATCAAAACTGTTTACGATAAAATTGTTCATAAAAAGATTGAGAAGAAAGATTTGGTAGAAATGGAGGCAAGAATGGCTGAGAAGTTAGGCTTTACTTTAAATATTTGGAGTTTCTATGATTTGGCTGTACTCAAGCTTCATTAAAACTGGCAAGCCAAAAATGAAGAAGCCCTCAAAACCATTGAAGAATTCTGCCATCATATAGCCAAATTCGTCGTCTTTAACTATGAACTTTACGGCCACTATACAACTTAGGTCTTAGCTGAGGCCTTGCTGAGAGCTGCTTGCAAAGTATATGGGTCATAAAGGTCTAGGTTAGCTTTGGGAGATCGAGGAGATTTATAAACAAGTAGAGATGAGCAAGTCTGCCTGTAGTTGATGTTGGACACAGTCAAAGGGTTCAAAAGCAACTTTAGATCCTTGAACAACATCTTCAAATTCTCCGAGGGAAATACGCTGGCGAAAGTAGAATAATTCTTTAAAAACTACTGATGCTGTTATGATATTGAGTATTTTATAAGTGAATTTGCTAAACCTATTGATATAGAGTACATATCTACAATAAATCAATCTTCGTCCCAGTTTTTGTTTGTTTGGGGCTTGGGTCCACCTGCTGGCTTGGCGACGATTATTTGGTCAACACGAAGGATTGTTATTGCTGCTTATGAGGCGAGTCTGAGGCCCCATTCTTTGGTCAGTCTGTGGTCGTAAATTCCCAATTTAGAAACCTATTCAGTCTCTCCGTTGGTAATGTTAATTCCTCGAGCTACATCTCCGTTGTTAGCTGAAATCATTTTGGCAACGAAATCATTGGCATTTATTCCTGAGTTTTCAGCCAAAATCCTTGGGAAAACTTCAAAAGCTTTTGCGAATCTGCTGTAACTATATTGTTAGAGTCCTGTTAACTTTTTGGCCTCAGCTTCTAGCCTTGTACTAAGGATCTAAATAAATGGAAAAATACGATTTCGGTGCTGCCTGCTCCGGGAACAAACTCTGGGTTTCTGATGAGAGATCTAAACACATGAACTGCATCATCGATAGCCCTTTCAATATCTTCCAAGATGTTAGTGGTGCTTCCTCTGAGGACAATAGTGGATAGCTTGCAATCAGTGGTGTTTCTTCTAAAGATCACTAGTTTTTCAGAAGCGATTTCTTCAACCCCAACATCATCTGATGTACCTGTCTCGTCAGGTGTGGGAGGTTACAGTTTTGAAAGAATGGTGGCTCTAATGGCTCTTGCAACTCTTCTAAGCTCAAATTTAGAGAGGATCTTAACAGCCATAATTTTGTATTTATCAAGGAAATGCAAAACTATTTCCGAAATGGAGCCTCCAGAAACAACAACATTAATATTTGCATTTACGAGTTTCTGAACGAATTTTTCAGCCATATCTTATTCTCCCTTGGAGTAATTTAAAAGTTAATTGGCGTTTTGAATAAGAACTGTTCCTTTAGTTTCTGCCTGTTGAGTATCTAGTGCGCAGCTGTAGACTGCGATTCTTGGCTTGATCATGCGGTCAATTGCTCCCTAGACTGTTCTTTTCACTAAAAAGCCACTCAAATAGGTTGAGTCATCAACTGAAGATCCAAGGATTTGGACTACTCTGATGTTGTCAATGTCGAAGTTTCTTGCCAAATCAGGAAGACTGTTTATGCAGGCCTTGGCAACCAAGTCTGAGAAAAATGTGGCATAGTTGGGAATCTTTGAGGAGATTGGCGCATAAAGGGCTCTTGCAACTTGCTATTGGTTTCTGGGATCTTCAACTTTATAAGCTACCAGTCTTTATTCATTTAGTAGCGATAGTGCTTTCTTGGAAGCTTCTTCATAGCCACTGATAATTTGGGAAGGGTGGAGACCCATTCTGATAAGATTTTCAGCATGGCTGAGCAGCTCTCCAGCCAAGGTGACGGTAAAGTTGGTTGCGTCTCCACACTCTTCGTCTTGCATTTTACATGCGAGGACTAACATTTTGGCAGCAGGATGCTGAACTTACAACTGAATCAATAGACCAATACTTATTTGAGAATGGTGGCAGCATCAGAAGTGACAAAAGTTTTGTCAATGTGGTTCACAACCATTTTTTTGAGACCTGAGTTATTTAAAAAGTTTTAAAAATGGCAAAATGCGGGAACACTCCCATCACCTCAGTTTATTGGCTGAATGTGAAGGTAAGAGTGTTGACTGCATTTTGCTTGAGAGTTAAGTGTTACCATTGGGTCCAAGAGAGCGTTTGATTTTGGCGGAGATTTCTTTGCAGGCATTGATGTTCTTGAGTACAACTTCTTCAAAACCGGAGAAGTGCTTGTGTCCCTGCATGTCGAAATGTGTACTTCTTTGAGAAGATTGTTGAATCCATAAGAGGTGTCGAGCATCTCTGAACTGGGTAAGATATAAATTATAAAAAGATTTAAATTCACCAACCAAATAAAGAACTGAAAATTTTAGAAAATAGATCCCTCAAGATCATATTTTGTTGATTTTAAGCTTTCCCCCCACGTCTAAGTCTTTCACCATGATCTTGAACTATTCGAAGGATATTTTACCATCATAGTCCTGACTTATTATATTCGTACCAGATCTGCCTTGATTATTGTTCGGTCTACCAGCTGCTGCAACTGCAGATCCGTCAAGTTGTTTCCGACCATCATCTTGAGCACAGTGAAGAGTTCGCCGTTTGTTATGAAGCCGTCCTCATCGATGTCGTAAATCTTGAAAGCGAAGCGGAGTTTGTGCTACTCGTCGGTTCCGTAAAGAGAAGCCAGGCCTGGATCACAGGAGAGGTACCTGAGAGGAACTAGCTGAATGATATTTTGCCGTCTTTGTTTTTGTCGAAGATGGAGATGACCCGCTTGACCAGAGGATTCTGGTTGAGTTCCGGCACATTGAATATTTAATCAGGGTCGAGGTCCCCGGAGTTGTCCTCGTCGATTTGTTTGAAGCGTGCGTAGAGTTTCTGGATCTACTTCTAGCTGAACTGGCTTGGAAATTCTGTGTTACCCATTTAAATAATATATTAGTGAGGGCAGATCAAAGTTGCTATTCTAATTCAGACTAGCTTATACTTAATTGATAATAAATTGTCTCCTGAAAGTCATATTTTATAAAGACATGAGAAATAGAAGATAGCAGGACTACAATCGTATGTCCAGAAAGCCATTTGCCTATGAGGAGTAGGGTGAAGACGAAGACTAGCACAACTGGCAACGAAATCGCGGCAGCCAGGTCTCCCACAACTCTAATTACAGAAAAAATAATCGAGATTATGGCAATCCAAAAACAAAATATGATAAGTTTAGTACATAGGCATTGCTAAATCTCATCAAACCTGGGCCCAAGCAGCCAGAAGTCTAGAAAAGAGAAGATTACATCAAATAGAAAGCAAGGAACTAGCACCATGCCAAACCATAGCCAACTCCCAGAGGCGGCAAACTTTATCGTTAGTAGTATAAGTAGTAGAAAGAACTTATGGACAAGTAGATAGAAGAATACAAAAGAAAGTAGTCGGAGAGGGGCCAAAATGGGAAGCGTATACTTGCTAAGGTGGATTCCGATAACTAATCTTAGCTAGAAATCCAAAATGGTACAGAAAAGGGTAAAAAAGTGGCAAATAAGCCGCGGGACAAATAGGATTTGTCATCGCTTTCCTTCAGCGTTGATTTCCCTCCCATTTAAAACCACCCCATTCAGCACAATATTAGACATGAGCACAACTAGCAAGCTAGCTCAAAAAAAGACAATAACGAGCAAAACAGGCAGTCGGATCATAAAATGGTCAGCTAGAGAAAAGAAGATAGGAAAGTTGAAAACAAGTAACAGTCAAGAAGAAATTAAGTCATTCTGTAAAAAATAGCTGATAATGTAGAGGATAATGATTCTTGGGGTATAGAAGATAACACCGATAAAAAAGATAACTGGGATATGAATGAAGTGCCTTAGAATCTTAATTTGAATTTACCTTAATAATAAAATATTTTTGAAAGTTCACAGAATTAAGGATACGTATCTAACAAATAGGGTAAGATTCTATCAGATTCTTTAGCCAAATAATTGAACTCTTTGTCTCTAGACTAGACCTAAAAACAGCCAGTAAATGTCTCCATGTAAGATCGGAGTGTTTCCTAGCCAGCCAAAATATAATAACATCAAGAGAGCAATTAACCAAAAAAGTTAGCTCTGAAGACTGAAATCTAGGAAGATCACTAAGATTAGGCCTAAGAATATCATCTCCTAAGGCAGATAGATAAGAAGGTTCCAATCAAAAATCCTGCTAGGGCTCCACCCAAACACTAAGAAAAAGCAGCTCCTACATACTCCGAAATCGAATAAAAGATAAAAAGCTACGAGTCACAACAAAAAGCAAGTGTCTTCATAACTTTCCAGGCTTGGTAAAACATACTTGCAGTTTGTGTAAAGCAGGTAGACTTGATAAAACTTGGGATTACAATAAAACTGGACAAAAATGGAGGAGTGAAATAGAACTAATACCAGGAGATTTTGAAGAACTACGTGGTATTCAATAAGACCACCCATTTCTTCCCGAACATCGGCTTGCAGAGAGAAGATGAGCACTATGTTGATATGGATCATGAACCCATCACTTTTGATCAAACCAACCAGGCTGAATTCAAGATTTGCTAGCTAAAAGTCAGCTAACAAGAAATCAAAGAATCGGACAAAATCAATGAGAGTTTACTGAGTGTTGGGTTGGTCGCAATTCTGTGCAAGTATTGTAGTACACAAAATTTGGTGGCAGTGTTGCCTGACCTTACAGTGCTCTGTTCTTGCAGAGGGTTGGAGTGCTCCGAGAAGATGGTTGGCAAGATTTCAAAAATGCGCATCTAGATTTGCTGAAGCTGATCCTTTATACAGTGATTAGTGGATTTTTGAGTATTATCTTTATCTTAATCAAGAATCAGAAGAGCTTTCCCTGTTGGCGTCATACACTTCCAGCAGTTTTTGGACGTGGGCTTACTTCTTGGCCTGCACGAAATCGAAGGTTCCGAAGTGGTATTTCGAAGCCTAAGTCGAATCATCGATACGAGTTTGGATAGGATGGGGCTGCTTTCCAGCATGCGTCCTTCTTGGGTTCTCCAGAGGGTAGAGTTGACTACGGTTGCGGAGTAGCCAGAAAGAGCAGTCCAGATGGCGATATCCCTAATCGCGGTGGTTCTGCGCCTTTTGAGTACGACTGCAGTGGTGGGTATTAGAATGCCCAGGAAGGTGGCATAGGTCCAAAGCATGATGGAGCCACCAAAGCGTTAGTTTCTGATTGTTATGAGAAATACCTGTCACGCAGATACTCGAGGTGGTCTCCAGTGGTTAGTTTTTGAGGAGTGTGCTACGCGATGAAGTAGAAGATGAGTTTGTTGCGAGTTTCAGGGGAGGCTGAGTCAGCGTAGATTGTACCGTTGATGAGCAGATCGTGGTTGATGAAGTACCCTGAGCGACTTTTGTGATACTGGGTGATGAAAACTCCTGGGAAATAGCTCATCTACAATTTATATAAGCAATATAACCCCCTCAACTACCAAATAACCCAAAAACCCCACTTAATGCAGCTCTATGGCACTCCATCTCTCATAGTGATGTGTTGGGTTGCTGAGATAATATAAACATCAGTGGTGTTTCTTGGGGCCCAGTTTTTAGCGCCATTTGCGATCCGCCCTTTGGACATTCTCCAATCTTTCCTTTTCGATTTGAGCGCGGGCGAGGTCGTTCTGCTGGCGATAGTACAAATCCTATCGATATTACGAATTAGAGTTGAGAGGATAAGGATACATGTTTGTCTAGAAGGGGAGGTTTTTGTTGAAGGAGTACATCACTTTATTGTCCCAGCTGACCTAGTGACTCCATCTCCCCGATAGCTTGCTATGTCTATCTAAGATATCTTTCGAAGCTGGAGTCAACTTTTTTTCGGGATACTCAGCTAGGAACCTATTGAGAAACTAAGACTTGACTGTGAGTATTTCAGCCTAAACTTGGTCTCTGAATTTCCACTTATTGGACGAAAAGATTCCAGAACTATCTTAGAACACCATCTCAGAGTAGAGATTGTTGGACAAATCATAATAATATCCCTTTTTGTTGAAGTTGAACTTCCTGTCTCCGATTGCGAATCCTGCGAATTCAGCAGGGGGAGTTTGAAAACAGATTTCCTGGCCATCGTCAAAGACAATGTGGTACCAGCCTTTGTTGATGCCGTCAGCTGAGTTAATATGGACGCTTGCAGTTGCCTCCAGAGATGCGTGGATTCTGTAGCCCCGGCCGTACATCAGCAGTGCAGAAACAGGAGGGTGGTGGCTGATTTGCTCGGCATAGACAGGGCAGCCAGCGATATGGCACTGGTAGGTTTCTCCTAGAATGGGATTGAATGGCTTTTCCATGTCGATAAACAGCAAGGAGTTAGTGATGCCAAACAGCATGCAATATTTCAATCTTTAGATAGGGTTGTTTGATTTAGCCGCTTATTCTAAAAATTCAGGCGCATTAGCCATGGATGTACAAAATCTGGACAAGTTTGAGTCCGTGTTGAAGATGGTAACCGGAAGAGAAATGTTAAGCCCTCCCTTGCCTGAAAAAAGATTCTTCTTCAAGGTGCTAAGTATAAAGGATATAACACTATCTTGGGCCTACATAAGCTTTTTGTTGATTAAGGTGAGTCCTCCTTCCTACTGATACTTCCAGATGTCCTTAATGAGATAATCTGGAAATTTGGAGGCTACCCTCTTTCTTTAGGCCTTCTATAGAATGTTCATGGGGTGATGCACTTTTAGGTATTACTTAGGCAAGATGACTAACCCTTCTTCGTTGGTTTTTACGGCCACGGGAGAGTAATCTACTTCTATAACTTTTTTGGGGATTACTAAGGGAGACTGTATTTCGTGTATGCTTTTTCGAAGGTTTTATGCAGACTATTCATCATCTTTTATGCTGAAAAAAACATCACTTTAGTCGATGTTGCTGACTGCCTCCCCTGCATCGAATTAGGAGTCATGCATTTCAGACTATTAGTTCTGCTTTAGTACCTTGGTGGATTCTTGGGTCGGCATTTCTCTGACTTTCCACTAGTGCTTTAAATAGTTTTTGAGCTTCTTTCTATACTCAGCTTTCGAGAAGTACTACTAAATCTTCTGAAAGCCTGACAAATATCGAGTTGTAAGTTAGGCTATGTGATGTCGGTTTAACAGTCCCCCGTGCTAGAAATGGCACTAGATAACAATCTTACAACCGGATGTGCTCGAACTGATTTTTATGATTTGGTATTCGATTTTTCCTCGGTGGATAGTATTCAGAGGGATGAAGTTTGTATTTTAGATAGATTTATCCGCGATGAAATAGTCGTTGCCCATCTGAAAGACGTGCCTCAAAAACAAATAATCTCGTTCTCTATACCACTATGAGTAAGCTCTGTGCTTTTGGTAACAAATTGCGCTGTTTTCTGACGAGATTCCTAGTTTTATTTGGCCCTACAATATTTCTGGATGCCAGTTTTTGTAGAGAGGCAAGTTAATGATAGCTTAAAGCGCCAACTTTGCATCTAATTGGTTCAAAAGTATTTCTAGCTTAAATACCAATGGATTTAGGTTGTGCTTAAAGACCAAACAATTGTTTTGTGCCTGTTTTTTGCAGGCCTAGAATTTTTAGAAGTGATCTAATTAGCCTAAATTGAGGCTGGGAAACATTATAAAAAAGATGTTTTTATGCCAGATTTCTTTATTTTCTTTGATGATTTCTTTCTTGGCGATCTTTTATTGGTACTCTTCATAATTCTAGTTGTCATTTGCAATTAATTCGCCCAACTCGTGACTCAAATTTTGCTATTCAGGCACTTTGAGCACCTATTCTACAATATTGCTCTCTTCAGGCCAGTACTAATGAGGCTGTTCCTCCAAATTGGGCAGTTATTTAACTCTGAAACTTTGCTCAGGAGGTTTCAAAGTTTTTTCAAGCATCTTGGACTTGTTGGGAGAGGAAATGGATTTGCCGAAGCCATTGGATACTGATTTGACTTCGATGTTGTACATTCTTTTGATCATTTCAGTGTAGCCCTTGTTGATCATATGGTTGAAGAGAGGAAGATACTTTTTGAGGTCATTGTTGGTGAGGAAGCAAAATCTGATGACTTCGGGCTCGGACATGTGGATTGCTTCCAGGACATAGCACTCCTTGTCTGTTTTTTTGGAGCGGCGGATGAGGTAGTTTCTGAGGTCGAATTGCATCTACTATGATGACACTTTAAATCCATCTATATTAAGGTAAATCTGGTTCCAACTTCTAAAACCTTTCTAGATCTCCACGCGGAACCTCGTGGGCTCCTTTTTTGCATTGGTGCTCTCCTCGTCCTACTACATGTTTATATCCACCAAACTTTGCTTGGTTTCGGTCTACGAATTCTGTATCTGGATGGCAGTTTTGATTGTTTTTTCATAGAGTTAGATTTTTTCGGCTAGAGAAAGATTCGAGAATGCCTTTTCGAAGTAGACGTCCACCATGAACTTGCTCCTTTCGCTGCCGCAGAGGGATAGAAGTGTGAAGGTTTTGACTTCGGTTCTTATTTTGTAGTCCATAAACATGATGAGTTCCTGGAACACCCTCGTCTGATTTGTGAGGTTGTGTTGTTTCGACAAATTGGCTTTGGTAAAGCGCTCCTGCAGCTCTTATTTTCGACTCATAATTACACAAACTATAAAATTAAAAATTATTCTATGTATCAAGCCACAACTTGCCCATAACCAGTTTACAGTTGTTGCCCAAATATTTGGAGGGGTTGGCCAAAGGTTTAAAATTGATTCATCTTGTACAAACTTTTGCTTTTCGTGATGTTACTATGATTTAATTGAAACCACTAGAAAAATAGAGCAGCATCTTATTTGATTCTCTGAGGTAAGACATTATAATTGGAAACTGGTCAAGGTGGGTGGCCATTTCAAAAAAGACTGCACATTTTATTTTGAGATGTTTTTAAAAATAAGATTTTCGCAGCCAATGGTTATCTAGGCTTTTAAATAAGCAGTACTCTAGACTTGGCAAAGTAAATGACAATAAACAAAAATATGATAGCTTTGCTTTAAAAATAAAAGAAGTGTATACAGCTTCCTATAAAAATATTTTAAGGTATTCATGAATATGGCAACAATTCCTATGCTTAGTACTATCCAGCAGATTAAAAATGAACACAGTTTTCTACTTAAAAACTTCACAATCACTTAACTGCTGCTCTGAGCACCTTTATCAAACTCTACGCAGCCTATCTCTTCAGCTTCTGGTCTTACTCTCTCCGTTCAGGACGGTTGCTTTGCAATTTGATCAAATAATCTTTTTTGCTCAAACACTAAGCCAGGTGTCCCACTCTGCTGATTATGGCATTAAGATCGTCAATGGCCTTCCTACGTTTTTAGTCAGCCTAGCTGATATTTTTGTGAATGCCAGCTATGTCGAAGTTGATTTTGCTGATTTTTTACTTATATTGAACCAGTTTTTTCTCATTTATTGCCTGCATTTCTCTGATTTTTTCGATTGACCCCAATTAAGTCTGATACTCCTCAGTTATTCTATCCTTATGGGCATTTAACTCTTTAATCATGGCCTGCGAATTCTGAATAACTGTCTTTATTTAACTTTTGTCCTTTTTAATAATTTCCAAGCTCTGCTGTATGCTGGTGATGTTCTGCTTCAGTTCCAGAACATGCTAATCTGAACACTTTTTAATGAAATCGCCTGAACACAAGGAGAAAACTTGCGACTATGAATAGAGCTATAGAAGTTTGTTGAGTTCATAGTTATTTTGGGCCAACTGAGCTTTGATTTCTGAGGTGTCAAGGCCGAGCTTTTTACTCTTGACCAGTGCACTGCTATATTTTTAGATTATTTTGCGTTTCGTGTCTACTCTCGTTTGGATATCATTCAAATCTATGCCAGTAAAGACCTATTTCAAGCGGTCTGTTATGATCTTACACGTTTCTATCTCCTTTTTGTTCCTCTCGCATTCTTAGGCCTGGTTGATACTAAAATTCAAATCATATTTTAGTTTGAATTCCTTGTTTTACAAGCTGGCGAGAGTTTAGTTCTTCTACTTGACTATTTACCAATATCGGGCTAACTCCTTATCCAATTCTTCGATTTTGTTGTGATAGGTTTCGTAGTCCTCCTAATTGCTTCTCTAGTCTGTTTCTAGCAGTTTTTATATCTTCTGCTGCTCGGCGTACTTGTTCTAGATGAGCACAGAAAGATTAGACTTGATGAGTGTGAATTCCTGGTCAGTCTATAGATATCTTGAGTAAGATCCGTTGCAATCCCAATCAATTTGGAGGAAACTGTCTCTGCATTTGGCAAAACTGTCCCTTGCCTACCTCAACCCTCTGTTGTAGCTTTGCTCATATTCGTTAAGATTTTTGATGTTTTCGTAGGCAGTGATGTAGTTTTTGAACTATAGAGCCAATGTATTAGCAGCATCGATTTTCACTCTGGGGGTATCCACCTTCTGCTGGTGCTTCTTTACCTCGGCGGAAGAATAAGGGGCTATTTCTTTTGTGAGATTAAGCAGGTAGCGCTAGATTGTTTTTGATTCGTTGAGATTGGTCTCTGATTCATAGCAGCCCAAATGGTAAGATGGGCCCTGGCTTGGTTGCGGAGATCCGCGGGTGAGTCTCTACAAAATGGTGCCGATGAAATAGATGCTAAGAATGATTAAGGAGACCGCGAAAGCCTTGAGTAACATGTTAACAGTAGTTAATTATAAAATATATAAATCGAACAGTCCTCCATTATTTTGAATCATGCACAACGCTCATCTTTTTGGATAAACTAACATTAGTTAACCACGACTTGCATCAAAGTTGAGTCTGATGCGCTCATCAGCATATCTTTCATCTAGAAATAAAATCCAGCTAAACTACTTCTATTTAAGTCAGATAGAGGCTGCATTCAAGATTTATCTTTCCTTAAACTGATAGAATTGGTTTGATTTCTCTCTTTTGAACAAGGCTGCAGCTATTCGAGTCTTTTGAGGGGATGCCATAACTTTTCGTTTGTATTTAATAAAATTCTGTTTGGATTTCCCAATTTAAATCCTTGTTGGCTAATAATCCTAGACAAACTTCTATAGTGAGTAATGCCGTTCAACCCCATCAAAATCTTGCACGAATAATCCGAGGTTATATTTATTTTCTGCGCTCTTTTGGGCTCTTAAGGCTGTGCTTATAGGTAGGTGGAAAATACAAAATAACGGTTAATTTGCGATGAAAGGTGCAGTTAGAAATAAAGAAGATATTATACTGTGTTGTGAGTCAGTGTTGGAGTACGAAATGCAATTGTTGATGGATTGTTGAAGGTCCATTGTTGAAGGGTCATTGTTGAAAGCATGCCAAATTTATAAAGATTCTAATTTCTTCCAAAAGAATTCGTAAATGTATCTATTTGCCACCATAATTCCAACTACTGATAAATCGCACGATTTCCTTTCATATGGTGCACCAGCAGAGAAATCTAGAGCTAAAATCGAAGATTATTTTTATTGAATTATATTCTTTCAAAATGAAGCCTAATAACAATATTCCTGCTTAAAAGTTCTCGATAGGAACGCCCAACACTTTTCTCGGCGGTTCTCGAGCTAGACTTCTTTCTTTCAACACTCCTCATCTGTCCCCACTGCCGCTGAGGATGATTCAGTCTCCATATCCCATTTTAGGAGATGGTTCTATTTTTGAAAACCAGCTGAGTTTGGGGGGATAATTCAAATTAGAAGAAGGAGCGCCTTTGGAAGACAACGTCGAACAAGAACAGTAGAGTTCAGATGAGTCCGTCTAAGAAATTTAATTTCCAAAATTCCCCAAGGATGGCAAGGTCACCAAAGAGTAAGTAAGTGGGTATACAGCAACATGATTGAATTCTTAGTGGACGCAATAAACACAAACTAAGACCGGATAAATGAGGTGAAACAATCTTTGGAAGAGACAGGTCCTCCTTTCCTTTCGGAGGTCTACATGTACCTATATAAACGATTCAAAAAAGTGAAGAAGACGAAGGAGGAGATGATCAAGTACACGATGAGGAAATCTTTTAAGTACATTACGGACCAACTCAAAAAGGAAGATCCCAGCCTGATTCCTTTGCTCTCGACTGACGGTCTTGAAGGAATGAGCATCTATTTCCAAAAACACTGTTAGGACCAAGATATCTCCATTCCCTTCAAGTTCTTTTGCTGTTATTTAGAAAAAATTCACTGGAGAAGACTATGAACACTAATTTTTTGAAAAAGGTTTTCGCGGTCTACCGCTTTTATAGGGACTACAAGAAGTTTTTAAGTATTCTGTAAGCTATGTAGAAACCTTTCAAAACTAGTTTTTGAAGGATAACAAGAAGAAGGTATCGACCATGAATGAAGCAGTTAAACAGTGCCTTTTAACCAAAAACTTCAAATCTTTAGAAAACTTCAAAAGACTCCCCTGGACCAAAGACATTTTGATCAAATTAAAAGAGTTTTCATGCGAACTGCTAACCTATTCTCCATACAGCAAAGACGGAGCCCAGAGGCCAATTCTGCACAGTCAGGATGATAACAAAAAGTACTCTGTGAAGATGGATTTATCGGTTGAGCACGAGAAGCCGGTGACCAAAAGGTCGATAGACTCTTCGAACTATGACGATTTAATAAAGAATGATTTTGATGAAGTTAAAGAAGAGGAGAGCATTATCTAGCAGATTTAACAGTCGAAGCCATCCAAAAAAAAGAATGTCATCATTCTGACGCCAATCGCGCAACCGCTCAACTCGCCTAAAATACAAGACTTTGGCTTCTCTCTTGAATGATGTTATTTTACATTCTTTGAACTTATTCATATTTCTGTTGTATTAGGTTTATTGTAAATCTATGAGT
>Ga0316217_10001340_pt1 | contig 32357 bp, 31 predicted proteins | sample 1anoAmetaG_FD_203633 | JGI IMG/M metagenome (GOLD analysis project Ga0316217, IMG submission 203633) | Freshwater microbial communities from Trout Bog Lake, Wisconsin, USA - 1anoA | ecosystem: Environmental > Aquatic > Freshwater > Lake > Hypolimnion/Profundal zone | place: USA: Wisconsin... | reverse complement strand
GGGTGGCCCGCCGGTCGGGGAAAGTCGCCGAGGTGTTCGATGAAACGGGCACGACACGGACCTGCTCCGAGCCTGAGTGTGCCCACGTTGTACCGGGCGGGATTCCGCCCAAGATCCGTGAGTGGACATGCGCCCAATGCGGCACGCATCACCTCCGGGATGAGAATGCAGCGAAAAACGGACTGGTGCGGATAATCCACACCAGGGGCCTCCAATTGCCTTGCTCAGGCCCCGTCCAAGGACGGTGTGATTGGCGTTTCCATCCCCAAGGATGGCGGGAGGTGCCGAAAGGCAGCGCCAATGCGAATCAAACCGGGTGTCCCGGCTCTACGGGACTAGCGGAGGAAGCCGCTCTCAGCGGTGCAGTCCGTGGCGTGATGGCCCCCGACCCACAGCCTGCACAAGTTTGAGCAGGTATAGGAGAGCGGTTGCCTAGATGGGATGTTGTATTAATCGCTCAGCCGAAGGTCCAAGCGAGGGTGGGCGGTTCACCCGAAATGAGATTGTTTGCGTTCGTAAAATGAGGGAATAATTGTAATAATTGACTTTTCAAGCATGCGGGGGTTTATTGCATATTCCACGATCGCTCGGGCTGAACGATAATAATTAAATATTATTTACTTTCATATGAAATAATATTCAATTATTCAAAACAATAAATTATAATGATCAAACCATAGTGTAAAATCAACCTTGAGTTGCAAAAAAACCAAACGATTCATCGATGTTGTAAAGCGCAACTATTAATTGTTTGTTTCAAATAGGCAAAAATTACCATAAATTTCTCATTGACAAGTTTTCATTTTGAATGACAATTCAATACGTTAGTCCCCTCGCTGAATGGAGGTTGATAAAATGTCACACTCATCAGAAATCGGCTTGTCCATTTCCAACATCGGGATGCTGATCGTCGCCGCGCGACGCTCCATCCGCCAGCTCGTGGCCGGCAAGGTGGTGCCTCTGGACCTGACCCCCCACCACTTCTGGATGCTGCTCGTCATCGCCAAGGCCGCACCCCTGTCCCTGGGCGAGCTGGCCAAGGCCATGTGGATGGACAACCCCACCGTATCGCGCATGGTCCAGCAGATGACCCAGCGCGGCTACCTGGTGGTGGGCCCCGATCCCAATCATGGCCGGCGCATCCGCATCCGGCTGACGGCGGAGGGCGTCGCGCTGTGCGAGAACCTGTTCGGCATCGCCGAGGGGCTGAGGCAGAACGCCGAGAAGGGGATGTCCGAGGAGGAGACCGCCATGCTGAAGGAGCTCCTCTGCAAGTTCATGAGAAACCTGGACGTGATGGTGGCCAACGACTTGCCTGGCGTGCCCATCCGGCCCCACCACAACCTGGAAGAGCCCGGCAAGCTGCCGTCGGTTTCCTAGCCTTGAGAAATAACCCAACGGATGCGATTCTAGTGGGCTATGAAACTCGATCGGCTCGGCGACTTCCAACGTACCCACCGCAACGGCGACCTGCGCCTCCCGGACGCAGGCAGGCAGGTTCGGCTCCTGGGCTGGTGTAAACGGATCCGGAACCTCGGCTCCCTGGTGTTCCTGGATCTCAGGGACCGCTGGGGCGTCGTGCAGCTGGTGGCCAACGAGACCGAGGTACCCCCCGAGCTGCTCGCCCGCCTCAAGGAGGTGCGCAGCGAATACGTCCTGGGCGCCGAGGGCGTCGTGGCCGAGCGGGAGCAGAAGAACCCCAACCTGCCCACCGGGGCCATCGAGGTCCGCCTCACGGCCCTGCGCATCCTCAACACCGCCCAGACCCCCCCCATTCCTCTCGATGAAAGCGCGGAGGCCAACGAGGATCTCCGCCTGAAGTGGCGCTTCCTGGATCTGCGCCGGGACAGCCTGCAGAAGAGCCTGATCCTTCGCAGCGAGGTGTCCCAGCTCATCCGCACCTACTTCCAGCAGCACGACTTCGTGGAATTCGAGACCCCCATCCTCGGGAAGTCCACCCCCGAAGGGGCCCGGGACTACCTGGTGCCCAGCCGGGTCCACCAGGGGGAGTTCTTCGCGCTGCCCCAGTCCCCGCAGCTGTACAAGCAGCTGCTCCAGGTGGCGGGCTTCGAGCGCTACATCCAGCTCTGCCGCTGCTTCCGGGACGAGGACCTGCGGGCCGACCGCCAGCCCGAGTTCACCCAGGTGGACGTGGAGATGAGCTTCGTGCGGGCCGAGGACATCCAGGGGATGCTGGAACCCCTGCTGGTCCAGCTGGCCGCGCTGGTGGGCCGCCAGGTCCAGGCCCCCTTTCCGCGCCTGCCCTACAAGGACGCCATGGAGTGGTACGGTTCGGACAAGCCCGACACCCGCTGCCAGGTGCGCATCCAGGACGTCACCCCCCTGTTCGCCCAGAGCGACTTCAACCTCTTCCGGGCCGCGGCGGAGAGCAACGGCCAGCGGCGGGTCCGCGCCCTCTTCTTCGCTGGCGAGCAGGCGGGCTCCACCAGCCGCAAGCAGCTGGACGAGCTTGGGGACGTGGCCAAGCACCTGGGCGCCGGCGGCCTTCCCTACGCCAAGTGGGGCAAGGACGGTCTGTCCTCGAGCTTCAGGAAGTTCCTGGACCCCGCCGCCGAAGCCGCCCTCAAGGCCGGCCTGGGTGTCCAGGGCGAAGGCCTGGCGGTCTTCGCGGTGGGTACGGATGACCAGACCTCCAAGGTCCTGGGCGAAGTGCGCCTCCGCCTGGCCCGGGCCCTGGGCCTGATCGACGAAGGCAGGTTCGAATTCCTCTGGGTGGTGGACTTCCCCCTCCTGGAGTGGAGCGAGGAGCACGGGCGCTTCATCGCCTGCCACCATCCCTTCACCAGCCCCCACCCCGAGGATCTGGACCTCCTGGACACGGACCCCGGGAAGTGCCGGGCCCAGGCCTACGATGTCATCCTCAACGGCTTCGAATTGGGCGGCGGCTCCATCCGCATCCACGACGCCGAGACCCAGAGCCGCATGTTCCGCACCATCGGCCTCAGCGAAGCCATGGCCCAGGAGCAGTTCGGCTTCCTGCTCAACGCCCTGTCCTACGGCGCGCCCCCCCACGGCGGCATCGCCCTGGGGCTGGACCGCCTCGTGATGCTCCTGGTGGGCGCCAGCAACATCCGCGAAGTGATCGCCTTCCCCAAGACCGCCCAGGCCCGCTGCCTCATGACCAACGCCCCCTCCCCCGTGGAGCCCCGCCAGCTCAAGGAGCTGCGGATCCAGATCGAGCAGGCCCACCAGTGGCGCGCCGGCGTGATGTTCTTCGAGAGCGTCCCCTCGGAGCTCCAGGCTCCCCTGGGGGTCCTGCGCACCCTCACCGCCTCCGCGGCCACCTCCACCAGCACCCTGGTGCTGGACGGCGAAATCGTGAAGGTCGAGACGACCCGCATCCCGGGAGAATGAGTCTTTTCTTGCCCCGGGGCGCCGCTCCGGGGTATGCTCCCTTCCATGTCGACCTTCTCCACGATCCCCGCCCATTCCCCGCGGCCTAGCATGGCGGGTGCAGTGCCTGGGGTCTGTTGAACGACAGTTTTTCCCACTCGCTTCCCACCCGCCCCCGGCCAAAACCCCGGGGGCTTTTCACATCTGGAGGAATCATGACGACCCAGCTGGCGGTGATCGGCTTCGGCACCATGGGACAGGCCATCTCGGGAGGGCTGGTGGAGGCCGCGGGCTACCCGCCGGAGAAGATCGTCACCTCCGAGAAGAGCCGGGACCCCAAGACCCGGGCCCGGGCCCAGGCCATGGGCATCGGCTGGGCCGCCTCCCCCGGGGAGGCGGTGCGCCGGAGTGAAGCGGTGCTCCTGTGCGTCAAGCCCAAGGACCTGGGCGCCCTCCTGGAGGGCCTGCGCGACTCCGGGGCACTCGACCACAAGCCCCTGGTGGTCTCCATCGCCGCCGGCGTGAACCTGGCCTTCCTGGAGGCCCGGGTGCCTGCGGGCACGCCCGTCATCCGGGCCATGCCCAACACCCCCTGCAGCATCCGCATGGGCACCACCGTCCTGGCCCCCGGGGCCCATGCGGCGGAGGAGCATCTGGCCGTGGCCCGCACCTTCTTCGAACCCCTGGGGGCGGTGCTGGACCTGGACGAGCACCACTTCGACGCCGTCACCGGGCTCAGCGCCAGCGGTCCGGCCTTCATCTTCGTGATCCTGGAGGCCTTGGCCGAAGGCGGCGTCCAGTGCGGCCTGCCCAGGGCCGTGGCCGTGGAGCTGGCGGCGCGCATGACCATGGGCTCGGCGGCCATGGTGCTCCAGACCGGGCGCCACCCCGCGGCCCTGAAGGACGAGGTCACCACCCCCGCGGGCTGCACCATCGCGGGCCTGCTGGCCCTGGAGGACGGCCGCATCCGCTCCGTGCTGGCCCGGGGCATCGAGACCGCCGCCCAGGTGGCCGGAGGGCTCGGCAAATGACCCGGAAAAACCCAGCCGCCACCCCCGCCCGCCGCGTCGTCGTCAAGGCCGGCACCCAGGTGCTCCTCTCGGACGACGGCTACCCCTCCCTGGGGCGCATCTTCACGCTGGTGGAAGCGCTGGCGGGGCTGCGGCGGCAGGGGTTCGAGGTGCTCCTGGTGAGCTCGGGGGCCGTGGGCCTGGGCGCCCGGCGCCTGGGCATGAAGGCCAGGCCCGGCACCCTGGTCCTGCAGCAGGCCTGCGCCGCCGTGGGGCAGGGGGAGCTCATGGCCCTCTACCAGTCGGCCTTCGGGCGCCTGGACACCGTGTGCGCCCAGGTGCTGCTCACCCAGGAGGATTTCTCGGACCGGGAGCGCCGGGGCAATCTGCGCTCGACGCTCGGCAAGCTGCTGGACCTGGGGGTCATCCCCATCATCAACGAGAACGACACCGTGGCCACCCTGGAGCTGGGCCGGGTGAAGGCCTTCGGGGACAACGACAAGCTCAGCGCCCTGGTGGCCGCGGGCCTGGGCGCGGACCTCCTGCTGATCCTCTCGGACGTGGACGGCCTCTTTGAAGCCAATCCCCACAACAACCCCAAGGCCAGGCTCCTCCAGGAGGTGTCGGCCATCACCCCGGCCATCCTCGCCCTGGCCCAGGGCGGCAGCGCCCGGGGCCGGGGGGGCATGGCCACCAAGCTGGAATCGGCCCGCCTGTGCATGGGCGCCGGCGTGGCCGTGGTCATCGCCGCCGGCGACCACCCCGGCATCATCCAGAGCGTGGTGCGGGGTGAGGCCGCGGGCACCCGCTTCACGCCCGGTCCGCGCCCGGAGGGGGATCCCCTGGAGCCCTGGCTCGCGGAGCTGGGCTCGTGAGCGCCGTCAGGGCGAGGGCCCAAGCCGCGCGCCGGGCCTCGGGCAGCCTGGGCCAGGCCCCCCTGGAGCAGAGGGACGAGGCCCTGCTGCGGGCCGCCGCGGCCCTGCGCGCGCACCTTGATCCGCTTCTGGCCGCCAACGCCGAGGACCTGGCCCTGGCCGGGCCCCTCCTGGCCGCGGGCGAGCTGGACGCCTCCGCCTACCAGCGCCTGAAGCTGGACGCCGGCAAGGTGGAGGACATGGCCCGGGGCCTCGAGGCCGTGGCCGCCCTTGCCGACCCCCTGGGGCGCCTGGACCTGCGCCGCCTCCTGGACGAAGGCCTCCTCCTGGAGCGGCGCACGGTGCCCCTGGGGGTGCTGGCCGTGATCTTCGAGAGCCGGCCCGACGCCGCCGTGCAGATCGGCGCCCTGGCCATCAAGAGCGGCAACGCAGCCCTCCTCAAGGGCGGCAGCGAGGCCGCCCGCTCCGTGGAGCTGCTGGTGGGCCTGCTCCGGGAGGCCCTTTCGGCCGCGGGCCTGACGCCGGACGCCTTGCAGCTCCTCCATGGCCGGTCCGAGGTGGATGAACTTCTGGCCATGGATGCGGAGGTGGACCTGGTGATTCCCCGGGGCTCCTCCGCCCTGGTGCGCTCCATCAAGGCCCGCACCCGCATCCCGGTGCTGGGCCACGCCGAGGGCGTCAACCATCTGTATCTGGACGCCGAAGCGGACCCGGCCATGGCCGTGGCCCTGGTGCGGGACGCCAAGCTCCAGTATCCCGCCGCCTGCAACGCCGCCGAGACGGTCCTGCTCCACGCCGCCTGCGCTCCCGTCCTGCTCCCGCTGGTCGCGGAAGACCTCGCCGCCCGGGGCGTGGAGCTGCGCGGCTGCCCCCGCTGCAGGGCCCTCGTGCCCGGGCTCCTGGAGGCCGCGGAGGCGGACTGGGACACCGAGTACGGCGCCCCCGTCCTCGCCCTCAAGGTCGTGGACGACCTGGACGCGGCCCTGGCCCACATCCGCCGCCACGGCAGCGCGCACACCGAGTGCATCGTCACGGAGGACCCCGCCGCGGCCCGGCGCTTCCTGGCCGAGGTGGACGCCGCCGGCGTCTACCACAACGCCTCCACCCGCTTCGCGGACGGCTTCCGCTACGGGTTCGGCGCCGAAGTGGGCATCAGCACCTCCCGCATCCACGCCCGGGGCCCCGTCGGCCTCGAAGGCCTGGTGACCATCAAATACATGCTCCATGGTCACGGCCAGTGCGTCGCCGACTATGCCGGCCCCGGCGCGAAGCCCTTTTTGCACAAGGATCTTGACTAGGCTCCCGGGGGAGGGGCGGCAGGCCGTGCAGCAGGCCGCGGACCGCGAACACCGGGATCCGGCCTTGTGGTTCTTCGGGCTGATGCGCGGAGAGGGCATGGAATCCTCGACCCTCGGCCAGGCCCGGCGGGCCATCCTGGAAGGCCGGCTGGAGGACTGCCTCATCCATTGCGAGGAGGCGATCCGTCTGCAGCCCTGGCGCTACGAAGCCCTGATCCTCGAGTCCCAGGCCTGGTATTGCCTGGCGCTCCGCAGCATGGTCGGCACCACCTCGGGCCGCACGCTCATCGAAGTTCGGCGCCTGATGGAGGAGCATGCCTTCCCCGTCCTGGACCAGGCCCATCAGCTCGCGCCCAGTGATGTGGAGATCCACCGCCGGCGCCTGGCCAACTTCTACCTGCTGGCGGTCCTGGACAGCGAAGGCGGCCGTCCCTCCCTGGCCGGCTTCCGCCAGGCCGAGGCCACCTTCGAGGAGGCGTGCCGGATCCAGCCTGCGGACGGGGCCCTCTGGATGGGACGCTTGTCGGCTCGGCTCCGGGAGACCTTCGTCCGCCTCGCCCAGGGAGGGGACGCCCGGACCTTCTGCCGTGAAGGGTTGGTCCTGGCGGCCCAGGCCGGGGGCCAGATCACGGATCCCTTGAAACTGGAAGGTCCCTCGGCCGTCTTGTATTGGCTGCTGGGGGAAGCGCTCTGGCGCCGCGGGGAGGACCCGCGCCCGGCGTTGGCCGCCCTGGATGGACTGCCTTCCGCGAACCCGATCGAGGTGGCCGAGTCCCTGAATGTCCTGGCCCGCTACCGGGGCCAGCATGGCCTGGATCCCCGGCCCCAGGTCGAGCGTGCGGACCAGATGCTCAAAGATGTGGAGCGGCGGGGCGACGGCTACTACTACACGCACACGCTCAGGGGCGAGCTCATGCTCGTGCAGGCCAGCTGGGAGTGGTGGACGGGCCGGGATCCCCTGGCTGCCATCCGCCGGGGCCTGCTCCAGCTGCGCTCGGCCGAGGCGGAGAAGCCGGATTGCGTCTACCCCTACTTCCACCTGCCCCTCCTGCTGGCCCTGGAGGCCCGGGTGCTCCTGGACCGGGGCCAGGATCCCGGCGCCCTCATCGCCGAGGCCCTCAGGACAGGCCGCCGGGCCGTGGCCATCCGTCCCGACCACTTCCGCAGCCAGCTCGCCCTCGCCGAGGCCCATCAGGTGGAGGCCCTGGCCATGGCCCGGCGTGGCAGGGTTCCGGCCGACGCCTTCCGCTCCGCCGGGAAGGCGCTGGTCGACGCGCGCCGGGACAACCCCACCGACTGGCGCGTGGCCCTGGCTGAAGCCGAGTGGGAAGGAGGCTCACCCGAAGCCAGACTGCTTGAAGCGGAACGGGCCTCGAACCGGGGCCTGCGGGTGAAGCCCGATGCGCCCGAGCTGCTGTGGGCAAGGGGTGAGGCGTCCCGCCTGCGCTGGGCCGGCCAGGGCTCGGTCCCGGACCGGGCCCTGGCGCGGGACTATGCCCGGAAGGCCATCGGACTCTGTCCGGACCTGGCCCCGGCGAAAAAGCTCCTGGCCCGGCTCACGAACTAGGGCGAGACCTTTCAGGGCTTGGCCGGAGGGGGCGCCGGTGCGGCGGGTGCGGCCGCTGCGGGCTTCGGGGACGGCAGGGCCGGGATCAGCCCCGGGAAGACGTAGGCCTGGAGCATGGCGATGAGGCCGATGACGGCGGCGCCGGCCAGGGAGTGCCACCAGACCTTGCGGAAGATGGGCCCCAGGGCGTGGTTGCGTTCCTTGGGGTCCTCGTAGCAGGCGGCGCAGGCCACCATGATGGACTGGGCGTCGATCATCTTGCCCATGACGCCGCCCGTGGAGTTGGTGGCCACGATCAGGACTTCATTCAGGTGCAGCTGCTGGGCGGTGATGCGCTGGAGGCTGCCGAACAGGGCGTTGGCCGCCGTGTCCGAGCCGGTGAGGAAGACCCCCAGCCAGCCCAGGTAGGCCGCGAAGAAGGGATACATCACGCCCGCGCTGGTGAAGGCCAGGCCCAGCACCGCGTCGGTGCCGGCGTAGCGGGTGAGGTAGCCCAGGCCCAGCACCTGGCTGATGACCAGGATCGGGGTCTTCAGGCGCTTGACGGTCCTGAAGGCGGCCTCCCGCCACTGGGCCGCGGAAAGGCGCAGGAACAGCCCGGACAGGATGGCGGCCACGTTGACCCCGGTGCCGGCCGCGGACAGCCAGTTGATGGTGAAGCGGGCCGCCTCGGGCTTGGCTCCCGCCACGACCACGGGCGGCGTGCGCTGCACGAGGTTATGGAGGGCTGGCATGTCCCAGAAAGGAAGGGAAAGGGTGCCGCCGAACTTCGTGCCGAGGAAGGTGGTGCTGAACTTGACGGTGGAGAACAGGTTGTTGAGGGTGGCCTTGAACGAGGGCATGCCCCAGATGGCGCAGCAGGCGATGAGGGTGGCCCAGGGCAGCCAGGCATACAGGGTCTGGCCCAGGGTGTAGGGATATTTCCAGTTGGTGCGGTCGATGGACTCGGCGGTCTTGCCCGCCTCCCGTTCCGACCTCAGGAGGAAGCGCTTTTTCGGGTGCCACACGAAACGCAGGAACAGGGCGGTGCAGATGACGGAGAACACGCCCGAGACCACGTCGGTCATGAGGTGGGTGGGGGCCCAGCCCGAAGCGAACCATTGCATGACAGCGAAGGACAGGCCCGAGACCAGGGCGGCGGGCCATACCTCCCAGACCTCCTTCCAGGTGCCACCCTCCATCTTCACGAACAGGGCGATGAGCCAGAAGGGCACCAGGACCGAGCAGAAGGGGAGCTGGTGCCCGGCCATGGCCGAGAGGGTGAGCTGGTCCAGGCCGCTGACCGCCGCCAGGGTGACGATGGGCGTGCCGATGGCGCCCCAGGCCACGGGGGCGGTGTTGGCCAGCAGGTTGAGCACGGCGGCCTGGAAGGGCTTGAAGCCCAGGCCCACCATCACTGCGCCCGCGATGGCCACGGGCGTGCCGAAGCCCGAGGTGCCCTCGATGATGGCGCCGAAGGAGAAGGCGATGAGCAGCACCTGCAGCCGCCGGTCGAAGGAGATGTGGATGATCGACTCCTTGACGATCTCGAACTGCCCGGTGATGACGGTCATGGTGTAGAGGAACATGGCGCCCAGGATGATCCAGATGATGCCCAGGAACCCCGACAGGGCGCCGTAGCTGAAGGCCGACACCGCCGAGGCCACCGGCATCCTGAAGACCAGGCAGCTCACGAGGAGGCCCGAGAGGACGCCGAAGAAGGCGGCGTAGGGCGCGGTGATGCCGTAGTGCTTCCTGCCCTCCTTGTCCCGGTGGGGGTGCACCGCGATGCAGTAGAGGAGCACCCCGATGGGTATGGCCGCCACCAGGGTGGACAGGAAGGCGTTGCCGAAAGGATTGTAGTTCTGGAAATACATGGAGTCCCCTCCCAGAAACACTGCAGGTTTGAAGGCTGCCTCTCCGTTACGTCCGGCTCGTCATGGTTGGGTTGGAAGTACGATCACTATAAGACTGTTTCAAAAAAACACCATCTTCGAGCGGGGGGTTCCCCGCCTGAAGATGGCTTGTTTCCGGCTCGGATACCGGTCTAGGAAAGCACGGCCTTCAATTTGGCCGCGTCCTCGGGGGTGTAGTAGGTGCAGCAGCCCTTCTTGGCGGCGGGGGTGAGCCCCAGCTCAAGAATTGCCTTCTTCACCTTGGCATCGGAGACGCCCAGGCTCTTGGCCAGGGCGCCGGCGGTCAGAAGGGTGGGAGCGGCGGTGGGCATGGGGCCTCCAGGCAGGGGTGTGCGGCAGGGGTCGCGGGATCCCCCAGTCTACCGGGAGTGGGGGAGCGCATGGAATGGTCTACTTCGCCGCCAGGTATTCCTTCAGGGACGCCTCCAGGTCCGCGGCCTCGCCCGCCGGGGCCAGCCGGATGGCCTTCTTCTGGGTCTCGATGGCCTGGGCCTGGTCGCCCCGGACGAAGTAGACCCGGGCGAGGGTGTCCAGGATGCCCGGCTCCTTGAAGCCCGTCACCTCACAGGCGTGGAGTCCGGCCTTGAGGGCCAGGTCCAGGTCCGGCTTGGCCACGGACGCCTGGGGATCCACCATGGACCAGGCGATGGCGTTGAGGGCCGCGGGATTGTCCTTCAGGTCCCCGGCCAGGAGCGCGCGGCCCGCCTCCGAGGCCGCGGCGTACTCCTTGCGGGCCAGAAGCTTCACGTAGGCCTTCACGGGCTCCATCCGCTTCTGCTCGGCCAGCATCTCCTGGCGCTCGGCCTCGTTCGCGGCCAGGGCCGCCTTCCCCATGGCGGGCGTGTAGGTGCCGTCCATGACCTGGGCGAGGACCTGGTCCATGGCCATGGGGTGGCCGATGAAGGTGACCAGGCCCTGGCGGTCCACGATGAAGGCGGTGGGGATGCCGTGCTGGTCCGCGGCGGTCATGTAGGCCTTGGCCGTCGCGCCGGTCCTGCCGTCGTAGGCCACCGTGTAGTCCATGCGGGGACCGAAGCCCTCCATGAAGGTCCGCACCTTGGCCTGGGTGCCCTCGTCGTATTTCTCGAAGACGTCCACCCCCACGACCTGCAGTCCCTTGGCCCGGTACTTCCCCTGGAGCTCGGAGAGGTGGGGGATGGAGGCCCGGCAGGGGCCGCACCAGGTGGCCCAGAACTCCACCACGTACACCCGCCCCTTTTCGAAGGCGGTGACCGGGCCGCCCTTGAGCCAGGCTTCCACCGCCAGGGGCGGAGCCGGCTGCCCGATGGTGAGGGAAGGGACGGTGGCCTGGGCGTGGGCGGGGAGCGCCAGCGCGAGCAGGAGGCCAATAGCGGTGAAGGAACGGGTCACGGGAGGCTCCTGGGATGAGGTGGACCTTTCCAGCTTACCCTCAGGTTCGCGTGGCTTTCCAGGTCGCGAGGTTCCTGCGGATCTGCGCCGCATGCACCTCCAGGTGCTCGGCATAGATCCTGAACCAGTCCGCGTCCGTGTAGACGCCGGACTGGGTGTGCCGTCCCGCCTTGTTGAAGGCTCGCTCAGGAAGGCGCCGCAGGCAGGCGGCGGTGTTGGCCCGCACGGCCTCCAGGGTCCGGAAGGCCAGGTCCACATCCTGGCCGTGGTAGTCGAAGGTGCGTGCCCAGGTGCTCTCGTCATAGCCGACGATGACCGGGTCGGGTTCGGCCAGCAGGAGGCGGATGCGGGTATGACTGTAGGCCTCGCTGTCGGCACAGTGGACCACCACCTCGTGGGCGCTCCACGCGCCTTCAGTGGGCCGCCACTGGCGGACCTCAGGGGGGACCTCCCCCCAGGCCTGGCGCAGCAGGGCGGGACCCGCTTCAAACCGGGCCAGGAAGGCGTTTCGCTCCAAGGTGGTCAGGGGCATGGGACCTCCGTGGAGCAACGATAGCATCGACTCGGGGTGGAGGACCTCGTGTCCCGGCGCCGCCTGGCAGTGGCGAATAAAGAATTCAACCTGAAGTCGGTGGCCGAAAGCCGGGGACCTGACCCAGAATGGGCATGTGAAGGACCCAGCCAGCCCCAACCCGCCCAACGCTTCCCAGGCCCCGCCACAGGCGTCCATGGGCACGCCCATGGACGCCCCGGAGTTCGCGGAGCCCCTGGCGTCGCCTGAGCCCGTGCGCCCGCGCGGCGGCACCGTCCGCCAGCAGGCCGAGGCCATCCTCCGCCACGCGGGCTGGGACCTGCCCCCGCTGCCCATCGTCTGGTCCCCGCGCATGGGCCGGTGCGCGGGGCTGTTCGTTGTGGAGAAGGACCGCCGCGGCGTCTGGCACCCTGAGATCCGCCTGTCCATCCCCCTCCTGCGCCGCCGGGACTGGCCATGGCCGCAGCAGGTGTGCGGGATGAACTGCCGCACGCCCGAGGACATCGTCCAGCGGATCCTCGAGCACGAGCTCATCCACTACAAACTCTGGGTGGACGGAGGGGATTTCGGGCACACGGACCACTTCCGGGAACTGGCCTGGAAGGTCTTCGCCCATCAGAGCATCACCCACGGGATCGGCTCGGAGGGCTGAAGCAAAGGTGATCCGGGCGGACGGTTTCGCGTCTGGGTTGTGGCAGGCGACGCAAAGCAAAGGAGAAGGCGAGAGAACGTATGTGGTTGACGGGTTGGTTCAGCCGTTTTCCGTGGGGATGGCTCGGCGCGGGTTCAGGCTTGTGGCCGCCTGGATCCCTGCTTCGATCCGTTCGATTTCCTCGTCAGCCAATTCCGGGAACTGGTCGCGCTTCCGGTTCGAGAGTCGGCCATGGTTCTGGCCGATGAGACGGAAGAGCAATGCCGCGCGCTGGCTTGGCATATCGACGACCTCCTGGATGGCTCTCATCGCCGCATCGTAGGAGGTCAGAAAATCCAATTCCATCTTCAGATCGCGTGCTATCGCGTCCTCGATGCATTCGAACAGGTACTCCGTTTGAGGGGTCGCGTCGAAGTACCGGTAAAGGTCGGCGGTTTCGTTCGCGACCGTCATCGCCAGGTCGTCATCCATCGTGTAATGCACGAAAGGGGCGATCCTATCGGAGAAGGCCTCCAGGGCCTTGTCGTAGGTCGTCATATTTCTCAACATGGACGCTGATACAGGAAAAACGAGCCCTTGGGGAGAGAACTTCAGTTTGGCGAGGACATGGTGAACGAGGAACCGGTGGATGCGCCCATTGCCGTCATCGAACGGGTGGATGAAAACGAAACCGAAGGCGGCGGCACCGGCGACGCAGACGGGGTCGACTTGGCCCTTGGAATCAATGAGGTTCGAGAGCATCCGCATCCAGCCATTCATAAGTGATGGGACATCCTCGGGTTTCGGGCAGACGAAATGTACCAGCTGAGAAAAATCAGAGAGAGACTCACCCACATAAACCTGGACCTCGCGCCATGCCTTTTGCGAATAGCGTGGCTCGACAATGGCGTTTTGTAGTTCGATGAACGAATCATGGATGCTTGCTTTGAAGTCCTCGGCATGCACCAGGGTCGCGACAAACCGGCTCGCGCGGTCTTTGCTCGGCGCTTCCCCTTCGATGGCGAAGGATGCTTTCGTTTCTTTCGTGAACAAGTAGTGCACGGCCCGCTTCAGAATGGCCGGGTCGACCGCGAGGATCAGCGCGCGGGCGCGTTCGGCGAGATTCTTGTTGAAAGCCTCCATGAGCTTCTCGGTGCGCCGGATCAGGGGACAGTAGTCCAAGCTACCCAGCAGGTTGGCATTGACCCGCTGGCGACGGGCGCGGATGGCAGGCCCCACGATGTGGATCTCGGGATTGAGGAGATCGATGTAGGGGCCAGACTTCAGGTCTGCCACCTCAAGTTGGGTGCCGGTGAACATTTCGAACAGGTACCAGGCCCGGCGGGCGAATATGCTGTGAGGTTCGCTTTGGATCCACCGCTCGAGTTCGGTTCTGTCCATTTTGGCAAATATGGCCTTGTAGGCCCCCAGGTCGATCGGTTCGTACTTCAAGGCAAAGCGCAACTGGCCGACCCGACCTGCCTCCGGTTTGTAGCCTCGAGGATACTGCTCGAGGACGCCGGCCTCCGTAACCCAGGTCCTCCTGTTACCCCGGACCAGGCAGGAACGGACCCTGGGACGCGGGAGCTCCAGATCGAAATCATCCATTAGGGCGTGCAGCCCCAGCAGGGTTTCCTGGTTCGCGTCGCTCTGCATGAATATCTCCCCCTTATCGCGAATACCATCCAAAACGTGCCTGAATACTTCAAACCATCCCAGGAATGCATCCTGGAAAGCCACCCAAGCAGCCCGAAAACTTCCCCAACGTCATTAAATCATTCCAAAACGAAGAAACAATTTTTTTTTATTCCAATTCCCAGGGCACGAGCTCATCCACTACAAGCTATGGGTGGAGGGTGTCGAATCAGGGCACACCGCGCGTTTCATGGCACTGGCCTGGTCGGCCTTCAGCCACCAGGGCATCACGCCTGGGATCGGGACGGGAGGCTGAAGGCCAGTCGCCCGGGCGGCTTGCTTCACAGCCTAAGCCGGGACCACCGGCACAACGTAGTCCCCGCATGGCCAAGCTTCCGTTCCACCGGATGCGCATGTGGTTCACGACCTTGGTGGCCCTCGGGGTCCTGGGCCTGCTGGTTTGGCGGCACGTCCACGGCGGGGTTCCGGTCCACCACGTGCCGCGCCGGGGGGACCTCCCGGCATCTCCTGCTGGTGGGATGGGATCCTCGTGCCCGTCCTCTCCTGGTTCCTGTCGGGGCGCACGGAGCGCAGGCTCATGGTGGATGTTGCGCAAACGCACCGGGCCTTGAAGGGGGCGGTCCTGGCCTTGGTTGTGGCTTTCCTTTTCGGCCTGGCCCTTGCCTGGGGTACGCTCCACCAGGCACCCGCCACGGCTTCCGTGCCCTCCGTGCTCCTCCTGCTGGCGGTGTTCTTCCCCATCTACCGGGCCGAGTGCGTGCTGGGCTTCGTCCTGGGCATGACGCCCGGGGTGGGGTCGGTCCTGCCACTGGTTTTCGCGGTCGTGATGGCCGGCGCCGGTTGGGTGGTGCACCGGGGCCTGGCCCCGGCCCTCCTGCGCGCCGCCCGATGGCTCCTCAGCGCTGTTCGATGACTTCCGCGTTGGCGAAGAGGCCCAGGAACGGGACCTCGAAGCGGCCTTGACCAGGCATTCCACGCCTTTACCGCAAGTCCGTGAAGGGGACTTCGGTTTTCCAGAGGCCTGCGAAGCCCGGCAGGGGCGTGGCTCTGGCTTTTCCTGCGCGGCCCTCGAAAACATAGGGTCTGACGGTGGCCTTGGGGTCGCCCAGGGCGAAATAGAGGGTCGCAGGCTTGCCCTCCAGGGCCCGGGAGGTGAGAAAGCCCACCAGGGCGTGCTCCGCGGAATGGTAGCCGCTCTTCCATTGGTGGATCTTGGGCAGGCCCGAGGGAGTGTCGCCCTTGCCGGCTACCCCCCCCCACACTTCGTGGTGCTGATGGTCAACCATGCTCTCCAGCCAGAAGGCGGCGGTGGCGTCCAGGCCCTTGCTCCATCTGGCGTCCGTGAGGGCCAGGGTTTCCGCCAGCTGGTCCAGCTCCGCGTAGATCCACCATTCCTTGAAGGTCTCCATCGAGCCGTCGGGGCGCAGGCGCGAGCCCCAGGTGCCATCGGGAAGCCGGGCCAGGTCCAGCACCCTCGGCGCCTCCAGGGCGGCGAAGCGGGTGAGCTCCCGGTCCCCGGTGAGCTGGCCGATGCGCCCGATCATCCACAGGGCCTTGGCGGTGTGCCCGAAATCCGTGTGGCGGGTGCCGAGTTGCCGCGGCTCGTGGAGGGTGCCCCAGAACAGGTGCCGTTCCGGTGCATGGAAGCGCTGCACCATGATCCTCGCCAGGCGCACCAGGTCGCCCTGCCACTCACTGCGCAGTGGCTCGGGCAGGATGGGGGCCAGAAGCAGCAGGTAGGCGTTGATCTGGTCCAGCTGGGCGACCAGCTCGACGCGCCCGGTCTCTTCCGCGGACCCCTTCACCACCCACCGGAGCAGGCCCTGGTCCTTGTCCCAGTAGGCCTGGAAGATGTGGTTCTTCAGCCGCACGAGGTCGGCGAGGACGGCGGGGTCCCGGGTCAGGTAGTAGTACATCGCCATGCCCAGCTGGGCGTAGGCGAGGTCCTGGCTGGTCCGCGCCAGGACCTCGGGGCCGGGCGCGCCCTTTTCCCAGTAGGAAATGGCGCTGCCGGTGTCCGTGTCCAGGGCGTGGGTCCGGATCCAGGCCACTCCGTCCCGGGCCAGGGCGAGCAGCTCCGGCCTGCCCGTGAGGTGGTAGGCGACGCAGTAGAAGTAGGTCTGGCGGGACTTCATGCGGGTATATTCGGTGCCCACGGAGCCCTTGATCCAACCCGGCGCGTCCTCCAGCTCGGGGCAGGGGCCGGCTGGGTCGAAGAGGCGCCCGTCGTTGCAGCGGAAGGTGGGGAAGTTCCCTCTGGGCGCGCCCCAGGCCGCGGGGACGTCCCAGAAGGGCAGAAGGTCCTGGTTGAAGTGGTCCAGCCACCGCTGGCCGGGCACCGCTGCGGCCAGGCACGTGGACAGGGCCAGCAGAAGGCAGGTGAGGACGTGGCCCATGAATGGCTCCCCGGGGATCCGCCCAGAATACGTCGCGCGGGCCCACCCGGTCCAGGTCAGGGTTCCCGCTCAGCGCTGTTCGATGACTTCATCGAGGGGGAACCGGACCTTGGCCTTGGAAGCGTAGACGTCATCCTCGGCGCGGTAGCCGGTGGGGCAGGCGCAGACCGTGTGGTAGCCGCTGCCGTCGAGGCCCAGGAGGCGGTCGTAGGCGTCGGGGTCCAGGCCTTCCATGGGGCAGGTGTCCACACCGAGGAGGGCGGCGCTGGTCATGAAGTTGCCCAGGGCGATGTAGGCCTGCCGGGCAGCCCACTCACCGCTCGTCGCAGCGCGGGGGCCGTCCACGAGGAGCCCCTGCATCATGCCCTTGTAGGGGGCCAGGGCCTCCAGGGGCTGTTGCCGGACTTCTGCAGTGCGGTTCACGAGCCGGTCCAGGTCCCCTTCGGTCATCGTCTTCCGGGCCAGGAACACCACCAGGTGGGAGCAGTCCTCCACCTGGGCCTGGTTCCAGGAAGCGGCGCGCAGCCTGGCCTTCAGGGCCGGGTCCGTGACCACGACGAACTTCCAGGGCTGCAGGCCGAAGGAGCTGGGGGAAAGCAGCAGGGACTGCTCCAGGGCCGCCCAGGGTTCCGGGGCGATCGTCCGGGCCGCGTCGAACTTCTTGGTGGCATAGCGCCAGAGCTGGGCCTGGACCAGATCCTCGGGGGCGAAAGCGATGGTTGAGGGCATGTGGGCTCCTGCGAACGACGGGACTGGTTTTCCGGTCCTTGGGTTGCGGTCCGTTTGACCGTGATCTAAACTTAGGCATGCCACTCTCTTTTTGAAAGTAGGCACTATTTCGGAAGGTAGGCACCCCATGGTTCGTAAAGCGTGCGAGGCGGCTCCCGATGTGCTCAGACCCCAGTGCCCCACCCGCATGGTCCTGGACCTCATCGCCGACAAATGGACGACCCTGGTCATCTACCTGCTGTCCCGGGGCACCAGGCGCTATGGCGAGCTGCAGCGCGAAGTGGGGGGCATCAGCCAGAAGATGCTCACCCAGACCCTGCGCAAGCTGGAGGAGGACGGCCTGGTCCTGCGGGTGATCTATCCGGAGGTGCCGCCGCGCACGGAATACTCCCTGACCGAGCTGGGGCTCACCCTCCGGGAGCCCCTGGGCGCCCTCTGCCAGTGGGCCGTGCTGCACCTGCCCGATGTGGAGAAGGCCCGCAAGGCGGCCGCCCGCAAGCGGGTCAAGGTGCAGGCCGCCCTGAGCGCGTAGCGGAGGAGGGCGCGGGCCCGTCACCGCTCCAGGATGAAGGTCGCGGGCCCGTCGTTCACCAGCTCGACCTCCATCGCCTCCTGGAAGAAGCCGGTCTCCACACGGCACCCTTCGGCCCGGAGCGCGGCCACGAAGAGGTCGAAGAGGGGCCGGGCCAGCTGGGGCGCCATGGCCTGGTCGAAGGAGGGCCGGCGGCCCTTGGCGATGCTGCCGGCGAGGGTGAACTGGGAGACCGCCAGGATGGCGCCGCCGATGTCCTCCAGGGAACGGTTCATGCGGCCCTCGGCATCCTCGAAGACCCGCAGGGTCGCGATCTTGGCCGCGGCCCAGCGGCACTGGGCCTCGGTGTCGCCGGCTTCCAGGCCCGCCAGGACGAGCAGGCCCGGGCCGATGGCGGCGGACCTCTCCCCAGCCACCACCGAGGCCCGCTTCACCCGCTGGATGACAGCCTTCATCGCCAGACTCCTGATCGCCGAACCTTCTAGTCCTGATCGCTTCCGACGGCCTTCAGGAGCCGCTTTTCAGCCAGCCGCTGCCAGTGCTCGGCAGCCAGGACGCCTTCGCCGTGGTGGAGGCGCTGGAAGTGGCCCAGGAGGTGGCGGATGGTGCGGGGGATGGCGGGGGCGAAGTGGGCCTTGTTGCGCTTCTGCACCTGGAAGCCGAAGGTGCCCAGGGCCTTGAAGTTGCGCTGGAGGGCGCTGAGGTTGAGCTCCTCCCAGAGGAGGGTCTCGCTCCAGCCCAGCTCCGTCTCCACGCTGCGCACGAGGATGGCCCGGGCCTCCTGGGACCAGTCCCAGTACCCGTCGAAGAGGATGGAGGCCAGGTCGTAGGTGGCCGCGCCCTTGCGGGCATCCTGGAAATCCAGGGTGACCAGGCGGTCCCCGTGCACCATCAGGTTGCGCACGTGGAAGTCCCGGTGGGCCAGGGAGTGGGTGCGGGAGGCCAGGCCGTTGTGGATGTCCTCCATCATGCGGTCCAGCCACAGGGGCGCCTCCTTCTGGAGGAAGCCCCCGAAGAAATGCTCCTTGCAGAAGTCCCATTCCATCTGGAACTTGGCCTGGTCGAAGCGGCGCAGCATGAAGAACGCGCGGCTCGGGGCGCCTTCCGTGAGCAGGCCGAGCCAGGTGGCGAGCAGGCCCCCCACGTCCCGGGCCCAGGCGAGCTCCTCCTCGGGGTGGGCCATGAGCCGCAGCTCGAGGGTGGTGGACCCGAGGTCCTCCACCAGCATGGCCCTCAGCTCGTCGTCGTACTGGATGATGGTGGCCACCCGCACCACGGGATCCAGGTAGGCCTGCAGGGCCCGGTACTCGTAGTAGGCGTCGTCGCTGCTGGCCGGGTCCGCGGGCGGGTACAGGACCACCAGGGCGCTGCCCAGGTGGGGGTGGTCCACCCGGAAGTACTGCCGCAGGCCGGCGTCCCCGCTCAAGGGCACCGGGTTCTTGCAACCCCAACGTTCGAGTACGGTCTGCAGTAGGGAACTCATGCTTCCAGTCTATAGCGCGAGACGCACTTGGTGGCCCCCTTCCTCGAACCAGAACGCATCCTGGTCCTGGTAGGCGGGGTGGGGGCGGGCGCCGGGGCCCAGGACACAGCGGCTCAACCTCCCGGCCGGGATGGCGGTGGGGTGCACGTAACAGCCCGGGAGCCGGCCCTCCCCTTCGGGCGCCACCGCCCCGGCCGCCTCGATGAGCTGGTCGGGGGAGCCGATCTCGAAGAAGGGGAAGGGGTCCACCACCACACCCAGGGCACGGGTCAGGCGGGGAAAGATGTGGGCCTTCACGTCGGCCGGGCCCTCGTCGGGGATGAGGGCGAGAGCCCGGGGCCCCCAGAAGGCCGGTCCGCAGAAATGGTAGGGGCCTTCGCCGGTCTCCCCGGCGGGGAGGATGCGCCCTTCGCGGTCCAGCCACACGGGGTTCCAGGGGCCGCCCGGGTGGGGGATGAGGAGCCAGCTCAGCTCGGCGCCGCGGGTCTTGTGGGCCTCCAGGAAGCGCGCCCAGGGCGGGTCGGCGAGGATGTCGCCGTTCCACACCGCCAGGTGTTCCGCGGCCCGGTCCCGCACATGGCGCAGGCCGCCCGCGGAGCCCAGGAGCACGGGCTCCGGGCAGACTTCGATCCCCGTGCCCCGGGCGGCTTCGGCCAGGGCTTCCGGGAGGTGGTGCGCGTTGCAGGCCAGGGTCGTCAGCCCTGCCTGCCGCAGGCCCTCCGCGGCGCGGGCCAGGAGGGTCCTGCCGCCGAAGGACCAGGCCGGCTTGGGCAGGACCGTGGACAGGGGGCCCATGCGGGTGCCGAACCCTGCGGCCAGGATGAAGCCGTCAACCTTGGGAGCCACGGTCCTCCCCAGGGGCTCCTGGCTTCAGGAGGAATTTCCAGGGGGCCAGGCCCCGCATCTCCAGGACCCGGATGCGCCAGCCCTGGAGCTTGAGCTCGTCCCCGGCGCGGAGGATCCGGCCCAGGCGCTCCTGGAACAGGCCGCCCAGGCTCACGGAACCCTTCTCCACCTCCAGGTGGAGGTCCAGCTGGTTCTCCAGCTCCTCCAGCGTGACGGTGCCGTGGGCCAGCCAGGCCCCGCCCCGGGTCTTGCGCAGGTGGACCACCTCCCGGTCGAACTCGTCCTGGATCTCGCCCACCAGTTCCTCCAGCACGTCCTCCAGCGTCACCAGGCCGTCCACGCCGCCGTGCTCGTTCACCACCAGGGCCAGGTGCTGCTTCTGCTTCTGGAAGTCCAGGAGGAGGTCCTGGATGAGCCGCATCTCGGGCACCAGGAAGGCGGGCCGGGCCAGGACCCGGAGGTCCAGCTGGTCCCCGCGGTCGTTCAGGGCCCAGAGCAGGTCCTTGAGGTGGATGACCCCCACCACGTGGTCGAGGTCGCCGTCCACCAGGGGCAGCCGCGTGTTGGGGCAGCTCCGCGCCAGGGCGAGGTTCTCCTGGAGGCTGTGCTGCAGGTCCAGGTGGACCACCTGCGCCCGGGGCACCGCCACCTCCTTCACGGTGCGCCGGGAGAAATCGAACATGTTCTCGATGAGCTCCTTGCGGGAGGTCTCCAGCTTGCTCTTCATCAGCATGCGCCGGAACTCCTCCTCGGTGGGGGCGTGGTCTACCGCCGCAGGCATGCCCAGGCCGCGCTCGAGCAGGTGGGTCAGGCCGGTGAGGGTCCGGGTCACCGGGGCGATGGCCATGGACCAGAACAGGAGGGGCTCGGCGGTGCGCAGGGCCCAGGCCTGGGCGGCGCGCAGGGCCACGCCCCGGGGCAGGAGCTCGGCCAGGACCACCTGGAGCAGCGTGATGGTCACGATCCCCATGAACGTGCCCAGGAGCAGGCCGGCCCGGGGCCAGGGCGTCCCCCCGAAGAGCGTCTGGAAGCCCCGCACGAACACGTTCTCGCCCACCGCGCCCAGGGAGATGGTGAGCAGGGTGATGGCCACCTGGATGCTGGAGAGGTGCCGGTCCAGGTGCTTGTGCACCTCCAGGGCCCTGGCGGCCCGGGGGTCCGTGTCGAGGAGGGCTTCCAGCTGGGTGCCGCGCACCCGCACCGCCGCGAATTCCGCGCACACGAAAAAGCCCGTGGCCAGGATCAGGAGCGGTGTGGCGATGAGGGGGCCGGAGTGCATGTTCAGTCGGACACGGCCTTGGTCAGAGCCAGGGCCTCCCTGGCCTTGGCTTCCAGCTCCGCGAGCACGAGAGCCAGGCTCTGCACCTGGTCCGCCCGGCCCTGGATGAGGGCGGCCTGGCGCTCCTGATCCTGCTCCAGGCGCTTCAAATCATCCCGCAGGCCATCCTGCGAGGCCTTCAGGCGCCCGAGGTGGGCCTCCCGCTCGTCGATCCCGGCCAGGAGTTCGTGCTGCTGGGCCTCATGGGCGGCAGCCTCGGCCGCCACCCGCTGTTCCAGTCCGGCCGCGGCCGCCTCGAGCTGGTCCCTCAGCTCTGCCAGATGGTCCCTCTCCCCCGTCAGGTCCAGGACGGCGGCTTCCAGATGCGCGACCTTGTCCTGAAGGACGAGGAACTCCCCGGCCTGCCTGGCGAGGGTGTCGGCCAACTCCTCCTTTTCCTCCAGGAGGCTGGCCTGTTCCCGGGTCACCTTGCCCAGGGTGAGTTCCTGGAAGGAAACCTGCTCCAGGGCGGAAGCCAGTTCCCCCTCCAGTTCCCGGACGCGGGCCTCGGCGCTGGCCTGGCCGGAGCGCAGTCCGGTCTCCTGCTCCCGGGTGCGGCCCAGGGAGGCCTCCAGCTCCTGGATCCGTTTCAGGTTGTCCGCTTCCTCGGCATGCACGGCTTCAAGGTCCAGTTCCAGCTCGAGGATCCGGCCCTGTGCGGCTTCCAGCTCCTCGATGCGGGCAGTCTTGGCCGCCACCTCGGCGAACGCGCTGTCCCGTTCGAGCTGAAGGCGGGCATGCTCCTGTTCGTTCCGGGTGGTGAGGGCCTCCAGGTCCTGCAGGCGTTCCAGGGCCTGGGCGAGTGCGGCCTCCATCGGGGCATCCGGGCTGCCTGCGGCCCGGGTCTCGTCCAGCTGGACCTGGAGAAGGTCCAGGGCCGTCTGGAGTTCCTCGGTGCGGGCCTCCTTTTCGCTGAGCTGGAAGTTCGCCTCCTCCAGCAGGTCCACCTGCCGCTTGGCGTCCTCGAGGGCCTCCTGGAGTTCGTCCTGGAGCCGCTCCTTGAGCTCTTCCTGTTCCAGGAACCTCTGCTGCATCTGGGCGGCTTCGGTCTCGGCCCAGTGGGCCTCGTCCAGGTTCCGGGTCACTGCGGCATTCTGTTCCTTTAATTCTTGTATTTCTAGATATTTACGTTCAAGTTCCCGGGCCTGGGCGGCCAGGGCGGCCTCCAGTTCCTTCATCCGGGCATCCACCGAGCCATCCTCGGTGCCGGGCACCGAATATCCTGTGGGGCTGCCCCCAGAGGCCCACGCGGGGGCGGGGGCGATGGGCTGGTAGGTGGCCGGTACGGTGGGCACCGGGTCCAGGTCGACCTTGAGGCTCTCCAGCCATTCGTCCCCCAGATCCGAGCCCGCCAGGTCACCCAGGGGATTGTCAGGATCCTCGTCGTCCCGCAGGGGCGCCACCTCGGCCAGGGCGGGAATGAGGATGGTGGAGAGGATGGGCTTGTGGAGGTAGAGATCCGCCTTGCCCTTGGTGCCCCGGTGCCGGGCGTACTCCTCCTCGGTGGCCTTGCCGCTGATGAGGGCCACCTTCAGGTCCCCGAGGGTCCTCCGGATGGCCGCGCACAGGGCATAGCCCTTGTTTTCGGAGGTTTCCACGCAGAGCAGGACGGCCCCGTACTGGCCGGACTCCAGGCGAGACAGGGCCCCTTCCGTACTGTAGAGGAAGTCCACTTCAAAGGCGGATTCCAGGGGAGATTTATGGTCCTGGATGAATCTCCGATCGCTGTCCACAACGAGGAGACGCTTGGCCATATTGGATCCTTGCAGGTGGACTTCTACGATAACCCAGAAAGGAGACGTTACGAAAAAAGCTGCCGGGAAAGATTCCCGGCAGCCTTGATGATAAGGGCCCTACCTGGGTGGAATGGCCAGGGTGACGGCGGCCCCGCGGGGGGGGCGGACCAGGAGCAGGAGGGGTTTCTTGCCTCCGGCCTTCTTGGCTTCCTGGTTGAACTCCTGGAGGCTGGCCACGTCCTTGGGACCCACGGCGGTGATGACCAGGCCCACCGTCAGGCCCTTCTCCGCGGCCCCGGAGCGCGTGGCCACGGAGGTGATGACCACGCCCTTGACGTCGTTGGCGATGCCGAACTGGTGGCGGTTGGCGGGGGTGAGGGCTTCCACGGCGAAGCCGTAGGATTTCTCCAGGTTCACCTGCTTGTCATCCTGGCCGTCCTGCCTGGGAGCGGAGCCTTCATCCTCGTTCTCCGCGTCCTCGCCCTTCTGGAGTTCCTTTCGGTCGCCCAGGGTGACCTTGATATCCTTGGACTTGCCATCTCGCCACACGGTGACGGTGACCGACTCCCCGGCCCGGCGGCCCGCGATGGCGGCCACCAGTTCATCCCCGCTGCGGACCTTCTGGCCGTCCACGGCGGTGATCACGTCCAGGCGCTGGATGCCGGCCTTGTCTGCGGGCGTGCCCTTGTCGACGTTGGAGACCACGGCCCCCTCCTTGATCCCCAGGGAGGACTGGAACTCGTTGTCCAGGTTCCGGGTGCCCACGCCCAGGTAGCCGCGGCTCACGGGCTTGCCGGAGCGGAGCTCGGCGATCACCCGCTTGATCATGTTCACGGGCACCGCGAAGCCGATGTTCTGGCCGTCAGGCCGGATGGCCGTGTTGATGCCGATGACCTCGCCCTTGAGGTTCAGGAGGGGCCCGCCGGAATTGCCCCGGTTGATGGCGGCGTCCGTCTGGAGGAAGGACTCCAGCCCGGTGCCCCCCAGCTGCCGGCCCTTGGCCGAGATGATGCCCTGGGTGACGGTGTGCTCCAGGCCCAGGGGGTTGCCGATGGCCACCACCCATTCGCCGATGCGCATGGCGTCGCTGTCGCCCAGCTTGGCGTAGGGCAGGTGCTTGGCGTCGATCTTGATCAGGGCGATGTCAAGCTCCTTGTCCTTGCCCAGGATGGTGGCCTTGAAGGTCCTGCCGTCGGCGATCTTCACCTCGATGGTGGTGTCGCCGCCCCGGATGCCGTCGATCACGTGGTTGTTGGTGAGGATCTCACCGTCGGGGGAGATGACCACGCCCGAGCCGCCGGCCTGGACCCGCTGCTCCTCATCCTGGGGCTTGCGGGTCCCCGGGCGCTGGGGTCCGAAGAACCAGTTGAAGAAATCATCACCGAAGGGGGACTCCCCCTCGATGCGGTTGCGGTTCTTGACGAAGCTCGTGTTGGTGATGGCGACGACGGTGGGGTTGAGCTTGTCGGCCACGTCCGCGATGGGCGGGAGGCGGTCCAGGTTCTGGGCGTTGACGCTGACCGGCGGCTCTTCCTGGGCCTGGGCTACCCAGTGGTAGCTGAGCCCCATGCCCACGGCCATGCATGTGCCGGCGAAGGCGGAAAGCAGGAAAAGTTGCTTGATCTGTCGTTTCATTTGTCGTCCTCATGAACGTTGCCCGACCAGGGCAGGGAAGGGGGCTATATCCCTATATGATGGGAAACCACAAGAAGTTCCAGAGGACGGGCGCCCCTGGTGCAACAAGTATAGACGAGGAAAAAAGCACGGAGTTTAGTCCCCCATGCCCCGCGCCCCTGCACTTTGGACTAGCCAGGTCGGGAGGGTCAGGCTATTCTCTAAGGTCCAACGGCGGATGTAGCTCAGTTGGTTAGAGTACTGGATTGTGATTCCAGACGTCGCGGGTTCGAGTCCCGTCATCCGCCCCAGATTGAAGCCCCGCAAACACTACGTTTCGGGGCTTTTTTCTGCCTGAGGGGGTCGGTGCAGTTGGGTGCAGTCCGGGGCCTTTCAGTGCTCGTAAGTCCTTTGTTTGAGCATTGGGTTCCGGTGGTTGTGGTGTATTTGTGGGGTGAGATCCGGCGGTTCACCACCCGGGTGGTGGGGTGGGCATGGCTAAGGACGGGGCTGGTCATGGAGGATCGCCCCTGGGAGGCGAAGGGGACCCCTGCGGGGCCCGGGTTTGGTGAAGCACCAATTGGCAGGCGAAAATTGACAGGGGATGGATACTCTAATTAGCCACCGGAGAACTTGGTCATGTCCGATCGACCCATCGCAGATCCCGACATCCGGGCTGTCCTTAAGAGCCGACTGCAGACAAAACATGCCCTTGAGCCTGACACCGTGGTGGTTGAAGAGCTTGGTCTATGCCAAGGGCAGGTCAGGGTGGACATGGCCGTTGTGAACGGCGTCCTGCACGGGTACGAGATCAAATCAGATTGCGACACCCTGCGCCGCCTGCCCAATCAGGTGGTTGCCTACGGGAAGGTCTTGGACCGGGCGACCCTGGTCGTAGGTGTACGCCACCTGGATGAGGCCCTCGGGCAGGTTCCCACGTGGTGGGGGGTGATGAAGGCCGAGGCCACGGCGAAGGGCCTGCGCTTGAAGGAAGTGCGTCCTGGCCGCAAGAACCCCTCCCGGGACCCCCGGATGATGGCCGAATTGTTATGGCGCGACGAGGCCCTCGCCCTCCTTAAGGAGCGCGATGCCGTTCAAGGGCTTTTGACCAAGCCGAGACATCATGCATGGGACCGGGTCGCCGAAATCTATGACGTGAATGAAATCGGCGACGCCGTGAGGGCCCGGCTCAAGGCCAGGGCAATGCCGCCAGAGCTTCCACAGCACGGGTAAGGTGGTGAACGGTCCCGAGAAAGCGCCATTTCCCGGCTGATCCTAGGCTTGGCCCACCATCCGCCGCACGTTTGATCTGTGCGCAGCCATGGCAGTGTTGCTCGCCTGCGAAGTAGGCATTTAGGTCGCCATAGACAAGGCGGTCGGCCAGTTCGGGGAACTGATCCTTGGCGGGCCTCGTCTTGGTGCTCACGCCCTTGATGAGAAGCCAGTGGTCCCCAAGGGCATAGCGAACAGCGGCGGAGGGCCTCATCGTTCTCGGGTCGAACCCCTCGACTCCGCTGGAATGCTGGATGGCACAGTCGCTGAAGGTGGGCAGTCGCAGAAGATGGCGGCGATTGGAGTGCAGGGAGTCCCGCCAGGCGGTCCATTCCAACCTGCCGGAATGCATTGCTCCAAGTCGAGGGACTTCACCCATGCTTTTTGGGAACGCGCACCCAGATAGGGTCATGGTCCTCCAGTGGGTGGGCTCGGGCACCTCCCCCAAGAAGCCCTCCGTCAGGGCACAGACCCCTTCCATGACCATGTTGTCCAGTTCGCCGAGGTCGAGGATGAGATCGACGTCAGGTGCAACTAGCCCATGTTGTTTCATGAACCTCTCCAGCCTTGGCCGCAGTCTCCCGTTATCGAATTCCGCCCGGGTGAGGCGGATGGCAAGGCCATAGGTCCGATGGGCAAGGGCGGCCTGGACGTCATTGGCTCGGGAGATTCCGGTGACGGGGCTGAAGGTTATGCCTTCCGCTGTGGCCCTCCTGAAGACCGCCTCAGCAGCTTGAGCCCCAAGGGGTGCAAGTTCCATAGCGTCCAGGAAACACCGCCGGTAGGGCTGAACGCTGGTCGCGAGGCCCTTGAAGGAGGTGTCGAGGTGTTCTTGGAGGGTTTTCTTCTGACCCTTCTTCTCGCCAATTTCAACAATTTCCATAAGGGGGGTGAATCTGGACCGCAGCCCAGGGGCAATGGCAGCCAGTGCAGCTTTTTCCCCCTGTTTCACCTTCAGGACGGGAACGTAGTGGTTGGGGCCGAAGGTCATGTCGTTCACCCCATTGGAGAGTCCCAGAGGAGGAGAGGATGGATGTCGGTCGCCAACGACTTGGAGTAAGAGATGAGACCGGTCCGTGGGCTTTGATTGGTTGATGAAAAGCATATCATTAATATTTTGTCGGCCTCAATGGTCGCGCCGAGACGTTGGCGCACCACTTCGTCCCCTAGCTGCATACAGAGCACATATAACAAGGGCTCCAGGACAATGATCCGCTTCGCGAGGGCCGGGGCGAAAGCTGGGATATTTTTGAGAGCCTTCAGGGCCCGCTTGTCTCCGGTCATGACGAGAAGCTTATGCTGGGCTGCTGCCGCGAATAACTGGACTTCTCCGGCATCAATTTCGGGGATTCCCGCGAGGAGGTCCAGCCACTGAACGTCGATGGCTGGAAGCAATGGGATGGCTTCGGCCAAACCGATTAGGCTGTCGCAGGCGTCCTGGCCGTAATGCTTAGGTAGCCTCCCCCGTCGCAGCATGTAGGGCAGCGAGGGGAGGCGACCGCAGGACGCAAGGTCCACTCCCAACAACGCCAAGCTTTCCAGGAGCAGGCCCCCGGTGCCAAGCTTGCAAAAGGCGTCGTTATCAATCAGCAGCTTCATCGTCCGACGGGTCCATGAAGATGCACCTGAGAAGAGCCCGATCTGATTCGCTGGCCTCCTCCAGGCATACGTGGAGGTCGAAGTGCCTGCGGAGGAGGAGGCGGGCTCCCGAGGACCGGTAGAGGGCCTTGGTGGCCATGGTGGCTGTCTGGAAATCGCCGGACCTTCGTGCCCAGGAAGCGATTAGCACCCCCGCATCGACGCCAAGGTCTCGCTCCATCTTGAACGCCTCGCTGGCGAGGTTTTTAAAACCTGTTGAGCGTAAGGTGGGGGGGGAGGAAGAGCCAGCCAGAGTTTCAAGCCCATACCGATCAGCCCGCAGTTCAATGAAGCCGTCGTCTTGAACCTCGTCCTCGGCGTCAACAACGATCTGCTCCGCCGCACAGTCACCGTTGGCGAGATGGCCTGCCTCATGGGCGACAAGGAAGGACACTCTCCCAGGTTCATCAAATTTCTGGCCCAGCAGGACAACCGGGCGATTTCCGATGAAGCAGGCGAGCCCCTGGAAGTTAGGAACGGGGAGGTGCTCGACCGGAATGACGGGGATTCCCCGCGCCCAAAGGTCGGTCAAAAGGTGTTCAAGCTTGATGGCCTGGCCATTGGGGGACAACAGCCTTCTCCATTCGACTCCAGACATGGGCGGCAGTTCCGGCTGCACGTCAGGTCGTCGAAGACTACGAACGGTCGCTGTGGCAACCTGAACCGCAGCGTGAATAGCAGGAAACAACCGGTCACGATTGAGGTCGCGGATGCGTCGGAGTTGGGCTCCAGCGAAGGAAGGGAGCGGAATGGATGCCCTGTCGTCCATGACCGTCTGGAGGGGAAGGTTGAAGAACCTTGCCACCCGGATTTCAAGGTCCGCCAGAAGGGTTAGATCCTGGTCGCAGGAACCGTCCCACCAGTCAGGAAGGATGGCCGTACGGACGAAATCCTCTTTGAACCCGGCCTTGGCCAAGCGGCGCATCAGGGTTTTGAAGGTGTGATCAGCCAGCGGACTGCTCCTTGAGGACAAGGTTACCAACTTTACCATCAGTTACGAAAATTTAACGAAATTCGAATTCCGTAAACGGGATCTATGGTGGTGGTTGGCAGTGCCCAGGGTGCTATAGCTTTATTCTAGGTCCTGGGAGGGCTTGTAGGAAATGATGTCTGCAACCCTGCTTATGCCGACCTGCGCCCGGCCGGGAGAATGGCCCGCTCGATCCTGTGCGTCATGATCCAGGCGACGACCTCGTCCAGGACGAAAGCCAGCTTCTTGCGGTCCCCGGGAAGTTGGATGTGGGGGCACCCCAGGTCCAGCCACTGGTAGACGGTCCGCTTGGATAGCCCGCCGGGGATGATCGGGCGGAGCTGGTTGACGAGGTCGTCGGTGCCGAGCAGGGGGGTGAGGCCACGGCTCGCCCCTGTGGCCTCCATTGAGGTAGTCGTCGGAGGGCACGGCGTTGGCTTCAGCATCAAAGTTCCTTCCTGGGTGTATAGGATCTCGACCCCGGGAGGACCCGGAGCGTGGGCTGGTCTCGAAGTTGCTGGCAGGTCTTGGTCGGCCTTGATCTACTCGGATATGGCCGGGGCGGTGCAGAAGGCTTGCTCTACGCCGTCGAAGGTCCTGTCCACCAGCGTCTTGATGCTACTCGGGACCTTCTGGACGTAGACCTGACTGGTGGAAATCGAAGCGTGTCGAAGCAGGTCTCGGACTTGATGGGCCCCGGCTCCAGAGGCTGCGACGATGGTCGCGCACGAGGCCCTCAGCCGGTGGGGAGTGAGGTTCGCCATACCGATGATCGCCCCGGCCTCCTTGACGATAAGCCGGGTGTACCCCTTCAGGTGAATTGAGCCCGCCCTGCCGGGGGTGACCCACGCGCAAGTCCGGGGGACGCTCTCCAAGAGCCGCCGGACTTCGGCAGCGACGGGGATGCTCTGGGCTTTCCCGCTCTTGCTGCGAGCCGGAGAGTAGTAGTCCCCGTCGCCACTGAAGCCATCCCACCGAAGCCGGAGGGCTTCGGACTCACGCAGCCCCATCAAGAGCATGGCGCGGATGGCCAACTGCTGGTGCAGGTTGGCGACCTTGTCCACCTCCTGGAGGAAGGGGACCACATCTTCACGGACCAGGAAGGGCCTGTTGTCTTCCTTCAAGGTCTCGTAGGGCATCTCGCGGAGGGGGTTGGCGACAATGCGGTGGTTTCTGAAAGCCCAGGAGATGGCCACCCCAAGGTAGCGCAGTACAATGTTCACGGAACTCGGGCTCATGGGGCGCTTCCCCGGGTCCGAAGGCTCCAGCAGGGCCTTCTTCAGGGCCACGATCCCGGCGGCGGTCAGGCGTCTAACAGGCGTTTCCCCCAACACGGGGATGATTTTGGCGAAGGCGTACTGGGCACGTTGGAAATGTTGCGGTTGTGCCCCACGGGTCTTGACCCAGTAGTCCAGGACCTCAGCCACGGTCATGCGCACTTCGATGCCTTCTTGCTCGCGCAGGACGTCATCCCGGAGTTGATCAAGGAGCTTCTTGGCGGTCTCAAGGCGTGTCGTCTGGAAGGTCCCGCACTTGGTGATCCGACCGACCCGGATCTTGTACTCCCAGAATCCCTTCGGAGATTTCCGGAGACCGTTTTTGAATCCATTGACTGCCACGACGTCCCCGCAGGTATGGGAGGGGTCTCCTCCACCTACCCTATAGGACGTTCAATCCCGGAAATGCACCTCCGCCGCAATCCAGGTATCGAACTTGGCGGCCACCCACCCGCCCTCGGGGAAGGTGTAGTCTATGGACATCCCCAATCGGAGTCCAGATGTCCCGCCGTCGCGGTATCCCCGGCTTCAGCTTCTCCTGGAAGCGGGCCCTGGGCGTGTCCCAGGCCCAGGCCCGGCTCTCCCGGAAGTTCGGAATCCCGCTATCCCGGTCGGGTCGCCAGCGGAAGATCGGGCGGTCCTTGGGCTGCTGCTGGCTCATGCTGGTCTCGGTGGCCGGCTGGGTGGCGGCGCGGTTCATGGCTGGTTGAATCCGCGAGCACTGTGGAGACCTGGAGGGCCATGCCCAAGACGGCGTTGATCACCGGCCCCATCCTAGGATGCTGAGTCCGGTGGGCAGGTTGGCTTGGGTCCTGGTGATGCCGGAGTTGGCCGCGCGGATTACCGTCTGCTGGGGTGGACCCACTCCGCCAGGATGGCGATGATCATCTCGCGGGTGTAGGGGTAGTGAGGTTCGCCAAGCTCCTTCCACCGCTGGATCATGCGGTTATAGGTCTCAGTTGTTGGCATATGGGAATTCTTTGCTCGTTTGCCGATTGTGGCCTCGAAGTGATCCGATTTCCGGAGGGCATCTGCGAAATGCATGAGTTCGCACTCGTTGTTGCCGTCGAAGCCATGGAACTTGAGGTCGTCCTTCTTGATTCCGGTTTTGTCCTCAAGTTGGTCGTAGCTGTCCTGCATGTCCGCGTAGATGCCAAGGATCTGTAGGACATGTTCGACCTTTTCTTCTGGCAGGTTTTCTGAGAAATGGTCGAATCCCTGCTCATACAGCCACTTGTGGCCATCGCGGAGGTTTTCGGCCATCCGGAGGTGGTAGTCTTTGTCCTCCTTCTTCAGGTGGGCCAGGATCTCGTGTTGATTGGCGAGGATCAGGCGTTCCGTGTCGGTGAGGTTCATGTTTCGCATGAAGTTCCCCTTCTTTGTAGGTGGTTACCAGAGGCTTCGGCCTCTATTCGGTTGCGCCCAACACCGCCCGCCGCCCATCCCCCAGCAGGAGCGATCGCCGTTGATCACTCAGTCAGAATCTCCCCGGTCCCAAGCAGGTGCCGGAACTGTTCCTCGTTCATGATCATCACCCCCTGATACCTGGCGCGATCGAGCTTGGCTGGCCCAGCGTTGTAGCCGCCAACGAGAATGCTCAGGTCCTGGCTGACGCCAGCCCTGAGGAACATCCCCTTGGCCTCGGCCAGAGCGCCCAGGGCCTCCTTGTCTGCTGCCTTGAACCCAGTGAAGCACACGGTCAGTGCTCCCACCGCTGGCCTCGGCCTTGGGGTCGGCTCCGGGGAGATGGTCTTCCAGTAGTCGAGGCGGGCCATGACCTCAGCCTCCTCACTGCCAGGGTCCATCCGCTCAAGGAGGCGATCCAGGCGAAAGGTTCGAAGCTCTCCCTTCACCAGATCAAGGGCCTGGAGGTAGCCGTCCCCCTCGGAGATGCCACCCACGACCCGGAAGGTGATTTCACCCCTCGCTGACTGATATATGAAGGTATGAACCTCTAGGGTAAGAGTTTCGGTCTCGGCCATGAACTGCCTCACTGGGGGTGCAATGAAGCATAGCCTGTTCATTCTTCGGGGAAAATGGTGAATCTTGTCGCCATGGTTCATGTGGCCGACAGGTCCCCGGGGGCCAGCCACTCCCGCAGCTTCGACCACCGCTGGCGGTTCCGAACACCCCGGACGGCGATGGCCACGGCCTTCTTCTGCCCGACCAGGACCACCAGGGTTCGCCCCCGGGTGACGCCGGTGTACAACAGGTTCCTCTCCAACATCGCATAGTGCTGGGTCATGACCGGGATGACGATCGCCGGATACTCCGAGCCCTGGCTCTTGTGGATGGACACCGCGTAGGACAGCATGACCTCGTCCAGCTCGCCGAAGGCATAGACGACCGGCCTGCCG
>Ga0316217_10001339_pt1 | contig 32376 bp, 41 predicted proteins | sample 1anoAmetaG_FD_203633 | JGI IMG/M metagenome (GOLD analysis project Ga0316217, IMG submission 203633) | Freshwater microbial communities from Trout Bog Lake, Wisconsin, USA - 1anoA | ecosystem: Environmental > Aquatic > Freshwater > Lake > Hypolimnion/Profundal zone | place: USA: Wisconsin... | reverse complement strand
GATGCTGCATGTGATTGCAGCGAAGTACAACGTCAGCGGTACCACGCTGAAGCACGTTAAACATTTACTGAGCGGAATCTTCCGGTACGCGATCCGTACAGGCGCACTCAATGGCATAAATCCGGTACAGGCTTCGTCCATTCCCAAGGCGAAGCCGGGAAAGAAAACTCACGCCTACACACTTGAGCAGATCCTTGGAATGCTTGCTGTGCTTCCTCAACCGCAAAGGCGATTGTTGCGATCGCCGGTTACGCCGGCCTTCGCAAAGGGGAGCTGAGAAGCCTTCGTCTGGAAGATTACGACGGTTCATCTCTCAATGTGAAGCGGTCCGCATGGCGCAGTCACCTCGGCGAGCCCAAGGGTAAACGCGGATGTGGAATCGTGCCATTGATTCCAACGGCAGCGAACATCCTCGATGATTACCTTGCGACGTCGATTTCGGAGACATACATCTTTGAAACCTACAGAAATGATCCAGCCAATCTTGATTACATTGTCCGAGTGGTGATTCGCCCTGCACTGGCGAAAGCCAACTTGCCCTGGTACGGTCTTCATGCTTTTCGTCGTGGACTTGCGACGAACCTGCATGAACTGGGCGTGGCGGACATTGTGATCCAAGCCATTCTGCGCCATAGTGATGTTGGTGTGACGCAGGCGGCCTACATCAAGAACGATGGCATGGATGTTCGGAGCTTGGCAGCCATGGAGGTGTTGGAATCGGCGGTATCCAGCCAGAATGCAACCGGTGGCGCATCGGGAAGCCAATGGCCCGACTAACTAACCGGTCTCAAGACCCATAGCAAGCACCGAGTAAGTAGTTACCAAGCAACAAAGGGGGCATTCGCCCCCTTTTTCTGCTTCACTAAAGCCATTGCCTTACTGCCATTCGTTTCTTTGTTTATTGTGACCGCCGGATGCCACGCATTAACACGGATATCAAAACAACCGGATTGTGGTGTTCTCTTCCGTCATCGCTGACCTCGAAATCGATCAACAGTCGTCCACAGTTTCTGTTGCAACACGGACGTGAAATCCCTAGACAGATCTGCACGCATTGACTGCCATTCCGAACTCTCTTCCGCGTCCTTCAGAAGAGATAGATAGGCTAACTTCTCTAATTGGAGGGCCAAATCATGCAGTTCATCATGGTGCCGTTGTTCTTTGTAGGCTCGGTTCAGTGCGTGGTCGTAGGCTGGCGTCTCGACTTGCAACTTGCCGATCATCGGGCTAAGTTCGCACAGAAAGAAGAACATCGAGACCAAAAGCATAGAGGCCGGCACGATGAAGCTTCGCCCGGGCTGGAATGCGATCTGGTCAAGTGCTTGGAGCCTCGCAAGAATACCGTGTCCCTGATCCTGAGCGGTCTGCACGTTGCGAACCAACCGCTCCCGTTCGTTGCGGAACTCGGTGAGCTGATCTTCAATGACCTTGATTGCGGCGGCGTTTGTTCCACTGATCACCTCGGCTTGATTCTGCAAGGTTTTGTAGCGCGCCACCTTGTCGGACCAAATGGGGCCGAAGCCAATTTTGCCGGTTCCCTCCAGGCCTTCTCGTTCGGCAATTGCGGTGCGGTTTGCTTCGTCCGCCCGTGCTGCGCTATCCCTTACCTCCGTTTCCAGCGCATCGCGCCGTTTCTCCAGCGCGGGGATGTCGCCGCTGCCCGCTTCACTCTCTGCAACGCGGCGTGTCGTTGTCTCGTTTAGAGCCAGTTGCGCGTTGATCTCCGGCTCCCAGATCCTCAGTTCCAAGCAGGTGGTGACGATGCACGAAGCGCAGGCAGCAATCAGAAGACGGACAGTTCCTCGCTTCAGCTTGTTGCGGAATCCAGAAATGCCCGTCAGGCCGATCATGAAGAGGCGCTCGACAGTTACAACAAATACGCAGTACAGGACGGCGAGAAGCAATACCTTCCGCGGATCGTCGGTGAGGTAGCCACCAGCCTGAGACATCGCGACAGTACCAAGGCAAGTTGCTCCAAATCCGGCCTGCCCAATGGCTACCAACTTGGAGCGATCCACGGTGACTCCCGGCTGCGAAGCAATTTCAGGAATCGCCGCCGCGAACCACAAGAAGAAGTTTTCCAGGCAGACTCGGAGACTATCAGAGCCATTCACATAGACGGCATTGCGACGGATCCCGAACAGGTTGACTGGGATGATGGACATGAGGGTTCCTTCCTTTCTTTGCTGAGAGTCGAAGGGCACCGCGGAGCGGTGCCCTTCAGTGAGTGGAAGAGTTGAAGGTGTTGTGCATCAGCCCTGGGGGGCCTCCGCGTGGAAGTCCATAGAGGCCAACAGATTTGCGCTGGCAGCGTTTAATGAGGTGGTGGCCAAGGTTACCTCGTTGCTGAGGCTATCGATGGCGAGTTCCATCTTGCCGGCCGACACCTCGTAGCTGATGCTGCGGGCAACGAGATCAACGTCTGCGGCGTGCTGCAACGCCAGAGACATGGCGTCGAGACATTTTTCTGCATTTGCAATGTTAGTGTCGATGCGCTTCCAGTTGCGGGCGAAGCGCTCCTGTTCGTTTTCCCGAAGATCAACGTCTTTAATCTTCGCGATATCAGCGGCCCAGCGCTTCTTGAAAGCCGCTGCCTCCTGTTTCAAGTCGTTTAAGGTTTCGGCTTGCGAGTCGCGCTTCTGGGTAGCTTCCGCGACCGTCTTGGCGTACTCGCCGGCCGAATTCTTCATCTCGGCCGACTGGTTGCCGTCAGCGTTGTCTGGGTTATTGGCCGTTTTGGTGGCCGTTTCCAGAAGCTTGGTCGCCGCGTCACTAGACTTGGAGAGGGCATCCGCGCTTTGCGCAGAAGCCTGCTTCAGTTTGGAGACACTCTGCTCAAATGCGGCAGCGTCATGCCGACCGACGGAAGCGTTCAGGAACGCCAATGCCGTGCCGAAGGCCACAACAAGGGACAGCGTAATAAGTTTCTTCATAGTTTCCTTTCATTTCGCGCAGGTTGTACATAAATGATTGTTTCGACCTCTCCGACCCTTACCGCGGCGGGCGGAACACCACCATCAAGAGCCAACCATTGATTGCAGGTTGGAAGGTCACCGGTTGCAACGCCCCAGAATTCCTCGAACTCCAGCAGTTCATCCGGGTTTGCAAAAACTTGAGATTGGACGTGAGCAGGTACCTTGAAATCGGCTGCGGTTGCCACAACGCGCACCGGAAACGCCAGAGCCCGGGCGCAGGAAGTGAAGAACGCTGCAACATGTACGCAGTTGCCGGCGGGAGTCGGCAACGCCAGCCACTGTTCGACAGCGATAAAAATGTCGTTTGTGCCTGAGAGCTGCACGTAATCGAACCGGCCTGCAAGCCAGTTGTAGGCTTGCCCTAGTTTTCGGCTGCGGCTTCCGTTGAATCCGTCAAGTAACGCAAAGACTCGTGGCCCAGGAGTCGAGCAGCGCAAGAATTGCGAGCGCCACATGGGACCAAGCCGCGAAGCCATGAACCAGCCGTCGTCCTGTGGCTTGGGCGTTTTAGGGGAGAACAGGCCGGCGACGATGCATGCACCGAAGCCGACCACGATTGAGCGCCGCGTGACGCCCCGCGAGGAAAGAGCAAGTACGCTGCTTGCCTTCATCCTGCCGCCCAAAAAGTCAGGCGGGCGTCTACGCGCTCCAAGAGTGAGACCAGTTCCGCAACGGCCGCAGGCTCGCATTCGGCACATTCCAAATGGTTGACAGCCGCAGCCAAGCGCATCCGATGATTGGGATGCCCCAGGCAACGGCGGAGCTTTGGGCAAAAATCTGCACTTTTCATTCGAACCTCCTTAGTTCGAATCAACTCGGCCGCCCCTAAGGTAGCGGGCAGTCGGTAGGAATTGCGGTTTTCAAAGAACCCGAGTAAAACGCGATCTCAATCGCGAGGAAACAATATCGCAGGCTTACCATGGTCAGAAGCAAATAGTTACCTTTACGCTTTAAATTTGCTCGACTGGTTCCATTTTGGGATAAATCGTTTTGGAGGCCATTCGACGACAATTTCTGGCTGTTGAGGGGCCAGGATCGCCGTTTAGCGGTTTACATTTGAGCTCGGTTGAGGAAGTAAGCTGGTAAATGTATCTAGTAATCCAGGAAATTACTTGGAAAATGATATGATTTGCTTCAACTTACGGTCATGAACTTTGTTGAGCAAGGAGATGTTTAGTGTCGGAAGAAGTCGTTTCATCTAGGCAAGTTCCCGTCGGTGAGCAGATTCAGACAAAGCGGGAATCGTTGGGAATCACTCGGTCCCAATTGGCCTCTCGGGCGCAGGTTGCACCATCCATCGTCACACGCGTCGAGAAACTGAAATACGCCCCCGGAAAGGAAACCCTGGAGAAGTTCGAACTTGCACTAGGGCTGCAGCCTGGTGCGTTTAGCGTAGCTCAGCAGCCGATGAAGGATTCCGAGGCCGGGCCGAACATACGGTTTGTATTTCCTCACACCTGCATCTCGGGTTGTTTGATTCCAGCTGCTCGGATGGGAACGATTCCCGGGGTGGCATTTGCAAGCTTCGCGACTAAGGAGATTAGTGATCGTCCACATTGGTACAAGCCCAACCCCGATCTGACTATCGCACAGCAAGAGACTGGCCGGGACAAGATTCATCCTTATGTAAGTTGGAAGTTGAGGACGCTGCTTGATGAGAGGAAAGCAGATGTGATGTTTGGATGGAGCGGTTCGACGGCAGGATGGGACGAAGTCTATGTGCGTTACGCGCAAGTGGCTGTCGGTCTCAGCACTCTCACCTGCCATTATTATTTTACCTGTGGCGATATCACATATGATGACTTGCTGACTCACCCAGAATCAAAGATCCCGATGCTCTATCCCAGAGGCCATAACGACCCGGTGTTTCGATTCAAGAAGGCTGCGGAAGCTGCGGCGGAGGCCAAGAAGAAGGCTGAGAAAGCTGTGGCGGATGCTACGAGTAAGGCTGAGAAAGCCGCGGCGAAGGCCCAAAATAACGGCTATACCTGTCCATTCGCGTTCGATCCCGAAGTTCCAATTGAAGTGAGTGCCTGGGAGGACACCAAAGTCACGGCAAGGAAGCTTCTAGAAGACAAGAAAGCGCTTGCATTCTTCGCGTGGGAACCCTATCTGAGCTGGATGGATGCAGAACTGGTGAATGAGAATACAAGATGTGTTAAAGCGCACCCCGTGGGTCTTGTCTCGGCAACGGCAACATTTCCGTTGTACTCCACGATGGACATTATTGCCCGTCAAGACAATCTGGCCGCAATGCGCTGGCTGTCAGAGGAGCGCCGAAAAAGCGATGGGTTCTTTGCAAAACTGAGCGAGCAGATTAAAAGGATGGCAACAGCGCTTACGCAGAATGGTCCCGAGCTGGAGCACATTAGTAAACATCTTGATATGAAGGAACCAGATGTTATCGAGAACCTCCGGTGGTCCACCTTCGGCGTGAGGTTCTACAAATGAGCCGGCGTTGGGTGCACGGCTTGGTGATGTTCTCGCTGGCTGCGATTCTCTGCTTCGCGTCCTGCAGGAAAACTGGATCGCCGCAGAAGGTGACGTTCGTGGTCGTCGGGCAGACTGCGCTTACGTCGATGCCGATCACCCTAGCAGAGCGCTTAGGATATTTCCGCGAAGAGAATCTCGACGTCTCTATCGTCGATGCGCAAGGACCTTCGCGAGTGATTGAGGCGTTGGCCGGTCACAGTGCGGATGTTGGCGTCACTATCCTGGACAACATCTTCCTCGCCGCTAGCGAGGGTAAGCAGTTCCGTGCATTCGTATTAATGAGCCAATGTCCCGGCCTAGCGCTTGTAGCCAGCCCCAAAGTAGCCGACAGAGTTCATGACCTGAATGACCTGGGTGGGCGAAGCATCGGAGTGCCAACGCTGGGCTCTTCATCGGAAACGTTAATTCGCTATCTCTGGTATCGCAAAGGCATTCCGCAGAGCACACCGGACTACGTGGCAATTGGGAGTCCACGGGCGCGGATCGCGGCCTTGGAACGGGGCGAGGTGGATGCTGCGGTGATCAGCGAGCCAGGAATTGCCTTGTTGTCCGCAAAGTACGGTCCACAACTACATGTCCTAGCAGACATGCGCACTCCGCAATCTACACAGCTGACTATGGGTGCTTCCATCTACCCAGGATCCAGCGTGTTTGCGTCTCAGGAGTGGCTTGAGAAGAATCCAGAGACCGCGAAGAAAGTAGCGCGAGCAATCGTGCGAGCCGAACAATACATACACGCACACTCGGCTCAAGATATAGCCCAACAGCTCCCTGCGGATTTCTTGGCACCCAACCCTGATGCCTATGTCGCAGGACTAAATTCGAGCATTCCAATGTTCTCATCGGACGGCAGGTTCGATTCCAATGTTTCCACCGTGGTCATAGATGTCCTCTCCGTCGTTTATGAAGGGATGCGCGCCAAGAACGCCCAGTTGAATGGGCTGGTGACAAACGAGTACCTGCCATGAAGCCTCGCGAGATCACTGAAGGAGATGCCTCGGCTTTGCATTTCGACGATGTGGAGCTGACCTTTCAGAGAATCAATGATAATGCACTGACCGTATTAAAAGGCCTAAATCTTGAAATCAGACCTGGTTCGTTCGTATCCATCGTGGGCCCAAGCGGCTGCGGAAAGACGACGATTCTGAATCTAGCGGCGGGGCTATTGCGCCCAAGTTCCGGTTCCGTGGAATCTTTTGGTCACACGCTCAATGGCGTCAATCCGAGAGCCTCCTACGTCTCTCAAGCAGATGCTCTGCTACCTTGGAAGACAGTTGCAGCGAACATAGCACTTGGACTGCAGCTTCGAGGTCTCCCCACGGATGAATGCTCGGAGCGCCTCATCGCGTGGCTTTCACGTATGGGACTGCAGGGCTTCGCCCACAGTTATCCTGGTGAATTGAGCGGGGGGATGCGCAAGCGCGTGTCACTCGCACAGGCGTGGATCGTAGAGCCAGACCTCGTGCTTATGGACGAACCATTCTCCATGTTGGACGTGTTCACCCGTCAACACGTGGAAGAGGAGATACTCTCCTTATGGTCGGCCCAGCGTGACCAGACTGTCGTGTTCGTCACGCACGATTTGGAGGAGGCGATCCTCCTCTCTGATGAGGTGATAGTTGTTGGCTCCGCCCCGATCACAAATGTCCTGGGACGATTTTCGGTCGATTTACCAAGACCGAGGGCTCTTGCGGAAATGAAGGCCGATAGTAGCTTCGTCGAAACCTATCGAAAGATCTGGGCGAATATCCGTGAGGAGATGAAAAAGAGTTATGAAGCGAACGCATGGGCCTGACCTAGGCGTTATTTCAGGGCGTTTTGTCGTTGGCGCTGGATTTCTCGGAATCTGGCAGCTGCTGGTTTCCATTCACTGGCTCGACCACTTCTTCTTCAGTTCTCCTGTCGATGTTCTGGCAAGGATGTTCAGCTTATTCGGGGACCAGCAGCAGCATATTGGGCTAGACTTGCTAACCACGCTTACTGAAGCGTCCTTGTCGTTCGTGATTGGCACCGCCTTGGGAATCACGGCTGGATTCTTGCTGGGCAACAATAAGCCACTCGCGGAAATCTTCGGCCCCTACCTGCAAATTGGAAATGCGGTTCCGCGCGTTGTGCTCGCGCCGGTTTTTCTGATCTGGTTCGGCTTGGGCATCTGGTCTAAAGTCGCACTCGGAGTCACGGTGGTCTTCTTCATCGCATTCTTCAATACATATCAAGGAACACGCAGCGTTCCAGTACACATTATCAACAACGTCCGGATGCTGGGGGCCTCAGACTGGCAAGTCACTCGCCACGTCGTAGTCCCCAGCGTTCTAAGCTGGGTTTTCTCGAGCCTGCATGTGAGCGTGGGCTTTGCCATTATTTCCGCAGTTGTCGGTGAGTATCTTGGAGCATCTCACGGCATTGGACATTTCATTTCGCAAGCAGAGGGTACCTACAGCACTACAGATGTGTTTGCGGGAATAGGTCTGTTATCCATCGTGGTGCTAATTTTGTCGGCTGCAATCGATAGAATCGAAGCCCGACTTGTCAAATGGAGGCCGCGAGGAACGGCTTTATCGTCCGATGTTGCCTAGCGTTCCTGCCATACGCTGAGGTAGTTCAGCCTGTCAGGACCATATAGCGCCAAGGCAGAGAACAAATCAGGAAAAACAGGCGTTTGCGGGGCTGTGTGCAACCAGAGTGCAACTGTTGCACAACCACATAAACCCAAACCTGCGGTAAACTGATGAAAGAGCACACGTTCCTCACTGCGGAGGGTTGTGTGAGCGGTTGAAACAGGCGGTCTTGAAAACCGCTTTACGGGAAACCGTAACGGGGGTTCGAATCCCTCACCCTCCGCCATTCAGTCCTTTCTTTCCGTCGTCTCCAGGCAAAATTCGAACTCTCGGTACTTTTTCGGCGGAATTTGCTGGTTTCTGCGATGGAAACGGACTGGAGAGCACGTCAGCAAGAGTGAGAACGGCTCAGAAGCCTAGGCTTTCTCCGTTCGCTAATTCAGTAGTCCGTTTCTGAGCTCGGAAAACGGACCCCAGAGAACAATTTGTACTGACTGTTCTAATTAATGCGCTGGCCTTTTCGGGTAGTTCTCTGTTGGCAATTAGAGTAGTCCGTTTCTGAGGATGAAGGCACGGTATTGTTTTTATTGCCCGCGCAGTCCTTCAGAACGGCCAAGAGGGAATCCAGGACGATCGAGATGCCGAGGATCTTGCCCGGCGCGCGCTCCAGAAGATGAAGCAGATCCTTCGCTTTGCGGTCGCGAAAGGCTACATAGAAAGCAGCCCTATCGCCGACACCTGGCCCTCTGACTTTCTCCGCTCGCACACGGTCGAGAATTTTTCCCGCATTGAACCTGCTCAGCTGCCGGAGTTGCTCACGAAAATCGAAATCTATCAGGGAACGCCACTCACCCGGTTGGCGATGAAACTGATTGCGCTCACGTTTGTTCGAACTACCCCGCTGATCGAAGCAGAATGGTCGGAGATCGATTTTGAGGGAAAGCGCTGGAAGATTCCGTTGGAGCGCATGAAAGGTCACAAGTCGCCGCTCATCGTGCCGCTGGCGCGCCAGACCCTCCAGGTTCTGGAACTCGTACGCGCAGTCTCAGGAAAGAGCAAATATCTCTTCCCAGGTCAGGGACCAAAGAACCCGACGATGAGTAACGGGACAATTCGTATGGCGCTCCAAAGAATGGGTTACAAGGACCTAATGACAGGCCATGGTTTCAGGAGCGTCGCGTCTACGATTCTGCACGAGTGCGGCCATGTGCACGAGCACATTGAAGCGCAAATGGCGCATTTGAAAAAAGACAAAGTCAGCGGCGCCTACGATTATGCGAAGTATCTTGTCCCACGGACCTCCATGATGCAGGACTGGGCCGACTTCCTCGATGAAACGCTGCGCAGCGGCGCTTATAAATTGATCCCTCCGTCACACAGAATTGAACGCGAGGGGAGTCCGGAGGATGAGCGTCAACCGGCGGCGCGGCCACGTCGGAGCAGCAATCAATGAGACGGATGACTTGAAGAAGACCGCCCGAGACCAGCGGAGAACCAAGACGAAAAATGCCAAAAAGAACGTGAGGGCGCAGCGCGAGCGAACGAGCGTCGGAACTTTTCACAGCAAACCTCACCGCGCACGGCTCTGCGCCATACCGTCGGGCTATTTGGGTTCTGGATGGATGACAATCTGGAAGATGGCCGGAACTGGGCCGACTTTCGGGGGCGGAGCCACGCGTGCTGACGCAGTCGAACCTCTCTCGTTTCTGCATCTGTTTTTGCGATAATAGGAATCTATGTCCAAACGTGAATTTCAGACCGAAGTCAGTCAGCTGCTCCAACTGATCATCCACTCCCTCTATTCGCATCCTGAAATCTTCCTGCGCGAGCTCATTTCCAACTCCTCCGACGCGCTTGATAAGCTCCGCCACCTGACTCTCACCGAGGATACCTACAGGGCAATTCCTTTCAATCCTCGAATCGAGCTGGAGCTTAACGAAGAGAACAAGACCCTCACCATCACCGACACCGGCATCGGCATGAATGAAGAGGATCTGGTCTCGCACCTGGGCACCATCGCGCGATCCGGTACAAAGAGCTTCCTTTCACAGCTTTCCGGAGATGCCAAGAAAGACTCCAATCTCATCGGCCAGTTCGGGGTTGGCTTCTACAGCGCCTTCATGGTCGCCGACCGCATAGAAGTTATCTCCCGCAAAGCTGGCGAAGACCATGCGTGGCGCTGGGTCAGCGATGGTCAGACTGGCTTTGACATCGAGCCCGCAGAGCGCCCGGTGGCCGGCACCACGGTACTGCTGCATTTCAACGAGGAAGGCAAGCAGTATGCCGATAGCGGGCGCTTGCAGCACATCGTTAAGAAATACTCCAACCACATTGCCTTTCCGATCTACCTCACTTACGACAAGAGCGAGTGGAACGAAACCGAAAAGAAGCTGGTAAAAACCCGGACTACCGAACAGGTCAATGCCGCCAGCGCTCTCTGGCGCCGTCCCAAAAATGAGATCACCGAAGACGACTACACCGAGTTCTATAAATCCGTCGCCGGCGATTGGGAAGATCCTCTTTTCTGGTTCCACACCAAGGCCGAAGGAAGCCTTGAATACACCACGCTCTTCTACGTACCCTCCAAGGCTCCACTGGATCTCTACCAGGCGGACTACAAGGGTGGAGTGAAGCTCTACGTGAAACGCGTCTTCATCATGGACGATGCGAAAGAACTTCTCCCTCAGTACCTGCGCTTCATCCGCGGCATCATCGACAGCGAGGATCTGCCGCTCAACGTCAGCCGCGAACTCCTGCAGCAGAATCGCGTGCTCACCAGCATCCGCACCGCCAGTGTCAAGAAGATCCTCTCCGAGCTGAAGAACATCGCGGCCAAAGAACCCGAACAGTATTTGACATTCATCGCCGAGTACAACCGGCCCCTGAAGGAAGGTCTGTACGGCGACTTTGCGAATCGCGAAACGTTGCTCGATCTCGTCCGTTTCAAATCCACCAAAGTGGAAGGACTCACCAGCCTTGCCGATGTGAAGTCACGCATGAAGGAAGGACAGAGGAGCATCTACTACATCACAGGCGGTGCTGAATCACTGCTCCGCACATCGCCTCTTCTGGAGATCTACAAAAAGAAGGACATCGAAGTTCTGATTCTTGGTGACGACATCGATGAAATCATCTTCTCAGGCATCGATAAATACGGGGACATCGATCTCAAGGCCGTAAACAAAACCTCTACCAGCGAGGACCTGAAAGACGAGGCTGAGCCTGACAGGACCGAGGCGCTCAAGCCTCTACTCGACAAGCTGAAGGCCGTCCTCGGCGACCGCGTGAAAGATGTGCGCGCTTCCGTGCGGCTTGCAGATAGCCCCTCCTGCATCGTCTCTGACGAACAGGAACCCTCGATGAAGATGCAGCAGATGCTGCGTGCGATGGGCCAGAAGGATATTCCTGCGCTATTGCCCACGCTTGAGATCAATCCTGATCACGAGATCGTCAAGAAACTGCTTACGCGTTCCGATGATCCCATTCTTCAGGACGCCGCATGGCTGCTTTTCGATCAGGCTCTTCTCATGGAAGGGGTCCCGCTCCAGGATCCAGCTACCTTTGTCCAACGTTTGAACCGTATCCTGAACATTTCGATTTAAGGCTCCGATCAGTGCGGCTGCTAGTGGGCACGGCCGCACTTTCCGTGCAAAGTTCTGTCTTGCGGTGGTGTCGACCTCTCGCATTTTCACTGGTTTATCGGTTCCTCTAGTGGTCGACGCCGACTAGAACATTGGAGGCTTTGACGATGGCGGTGGCCGCCTCACCCGCCTTAAGCCCCAAGGACTTGACGCTCCCCTCGGTGATTATGGCGACCAGGTTGCTCCCTCCGCTGAGTTTCAGAGTCACTTCGGAATCTACCGCACCGTCCTGAACCAAGGCGATGGTCCCACCGAGGGCAATCAATTGATGGGTTATCGCTGGATTGCGAGAGCGGGCGCCACGTTGTTTGCGCTCGCTCTTCTGTATCCATTCACGGCATTGTTTGCGCGCATCGGTGCATGGCAATGGGGAGGAGATGTTCGCGGGCCGGCGGTATCTTCCATCCGCGTCTCTCTGTTGCTCACCAGCTGCGCCATGTTGATCATTGTGGGCGTGGGCACGCCCGTTGCCGCCTACATCGCGCATTGCCGAATCCGCGAACGCCTGCTGTGGCAAGCCGTCTCGCTGATTCCCATTCTCCTGCCGCCACTCGCGTTGGGCATCCTCCTGAGCTTGGCTTTTGGTCCCTACGGAGCCGTGGGTACATGGCTTGAGCGCTTCGGCATAGAGATGACTAACAGCGCCACGGCTTTTGTCTCCACACAGGTCTATGTCGGCATGGGGTATCTACTGGAGCCAAGCCATGGGGTTTAGCATGATCGCCGTCGATCACCAGGCCGAAGTCCTTAAGCGATTGTGTCCGCGCCGGGCGATCGTGCTTGAGCACGGAACAATCGTTCAGCAGGGCACATGGGATGAGCTGTACAGCTCCCCGGTGACTCCTTTGCTGCGCTCACTGCTGGCTCCTATTTGAGCGTTGTACAGGGAATGCACCGAAGCTGCCTATAACCGCAGGAATTCTGCACGCTCAGGTGAGGTGCTCTCCGGCGGTACGCATGTCATAGCCAATGATGGCTTCTACCTCGCGGCGGAATGAAGCACGAACCAATGTTTCGATGAGAGTCTGAATCGGCGCGAGGTCGAGTTGTGCTCGACGGACGACCAGCCGGTATCGCTTCTGGGCCAAGGGAACGAAGTCCAGCCCCAGTGCCCGCGCCCCTGCCTGCGTGCTGATGCAACAGTCTACTTCCCCGCACTGCACCAACCGAGCCGCGGGAAGCTGTCCCAAGGCCACACGTTCATAGCCCTTAACCTGTCCGACAGCGATGCCGTGCTCTTCCAACATTTCGTCGAGAAGAATCCGGCAGCCTGCACCCGGCTCGCGATTAGCAATCCGCACGTTTTTGCGGGCTAGATCAGCGATGCCGGAGATTTTCTTTGGATTTCCCCGTGCTACCACCAGTCCTTCCTGCCAGATCGCATAGGAGATGACGGCAACAGGGGTCCGCGCAAACATCTTTGCCATCGGCGGTTGAGGACGCTTGCCGCTGACCTCTTCTTCAAGGTGCGTCCCTGCCACATGCACCAGTCCCTCATGCAGTAACTCCAGTGACCGCGAGCTGTTTTCATAACTGACCACGAGATCGCAACCCTGCTTCTGCAATGCGTTTGACAGGATCGAAGCGCTAGGATCGCAACCTGCGATCAGAATTCGGGCAGGTATGTTCCACCCGCTTCCCACGATCCGAATCTTCGCATTGGCGCGACGCTTTCCGCCATGGATAGGTTCGAGCAGAATCGCATCCGTAGGCGGCAATCCCCAGGGTCCCGCCTCGGGAGGCACCGCTACCAGATGTTTATTCACGCGGCAGAGACGCAGCGGCTGCCCGGCCGGCATCGACTCCGGATCGCCGAGAACAATGGCTTCGGCGGTCTCGGCTACCGGCTGATCCTCTGGCCGCAACTGGAATATCGCCTCGACGGTGGTGTCAAGGATGCGGGCCAGCTTGAGGCTGACCGCGGTGTTGGGGACGTAGGTGCCAGCCTCGATGGCATAGACCGTTGCGCGGCTAATCCCAATTGCCGCAGCCAATTGGGAGGCTCCAAGCCCCCGTTTAGCCCTCAGCTGCGCGAGACTGTTCTGCACGTCCATTTTTGCTATAACTGCCCCCTTGGGGATGATATGTATTCTATACGCGACTGATAATACTGATACGAGGATAGATGCACAACGACGATCCGCAATCCCGCGCTGCCGTGATCACGATGGTACCGATCGGTGTGATCCATACTCCCTTCCAGCAATGCGAAGGCACGCCGATTCAAAGCGCGACGGCAAATGGCGCCAAGGGCGTCGTCGAGCTGTTTCCAGAGTTTACAATCGGGCTGATCGATGTGGCGGATTTTGAGCGTCTCTGGCTAATTTACTTGCTGGATCGTGCTACGTCTCCCCAGTTGACGACTCGACCATATCTGGATACCGAGGACCACGGCATTTTTGCCACCCGCTCGCCGGCCCGGCCGAACCACATCGGGCTTTCCGCCGTCCGCCTTAAGCGTGGACGGGAATCGGGTGCACGTTTCGGATGTGGATATGTTGAACGGCACGCCGCTCCTCGACATCAAGCCCTACGTTCCGGACTTTGATTGTTTCGAGGTAAGGCGCGTGGGATGGTATGCGGGCAAGTCGGTCAAGGACGTTGTGGCGGATGATCGCTTTGAAGCGCGAAGGACATCGGATGACGATCGTTAAATGTATTTGAATGCTCTTGCCTGATCATGCGGAACACAGGTTTATAGAGAACGCAGGGGGACGAATGCGGCGAATGGCGAAGTGCTTGGTGATCACGGCAGTGGTGCTGTCCAGTGTTGCGATGATGGCGCAACTTGCATTGGAAGTGGAAGGCGGCGCGCAGAAGATAATCTCGCAGTCGGATTTCCAAAAAATGCCGCATCAGACGTTGACTGTGACAAATCCACATACCAAGAAGCAAGAGAAGTATGAGGGAGTTCCGTTACGTGAGCTGCTCGACCAGGTTGGAGTCCCTGCCGGCGAGAAACTGCGTGGCTCGGAAGGGCGCGACTACATCGTCGTCAGCGCGAAGGACGGGTACGAAGTCGTGCTGGCTCTTGAAGAGATCGATCCCATGTTCCAGCAGAGCCTGGTTCTGGTGGCCGACACATTGGACGGCAAGCCGCTCGACGACAAGCACGGCCCCTTACAACTGGTCGCGCCACAAGATCAGCGCCCCGCACGATGGGTTCGAATGATCAGTAAAATCAGCGTGCGTCGCACTCCCTAAAAGAGTCCTCATATATCTATTTGCTTGGGCCCCGCTAGCACTGACGCGGCCCCCAGAGCCTCGATGAAAGCAGCGTGTATCGTTCGCGCCATCGGCGCAAAGTGCGCGGAGAAGGGCAGAACGGATTTCGAGTTCTACCAGGCGTACTATTCCCGGCTCACTGGGAAGGTAGAAGCTGCGCTGTGGGATCTGGTGAAGTTTCACTCGGTTGCGACGGCTCCGCTATCAACACTGAAGGCTGGGTCGTAACGCTTCGCCGGGAACAAAAGCGCGCATCACCGCATGTTGCTGTTAGATCAACTGCTGCAAACAGCCCATAGCACTCATTGACCATTAATTACTCGCAATTCTCAGGATTACTCGCCTGAAACGCCGATCTCAACTGCGATGCGGTTCTGAAGTCAGAATCTAGGAAGTCAGCCGTTTGAGCGCCCAGGCTCGCAAGTCAAATCTTGAGCGTCTAGGCGGCGGGCTGACATTTTGCAATGGAGATTACGTGGCCACGAAACTGTAGGTTCGTGACACTCGCCATAGCAGAAATCCTACCTAGTGTTTTCATCTATTTAGGATGGGGCTGGCGGGAGGGGTTTGTGGCCGGCCGACATTGCCGAGATGATCGACCTGTGGCACCTAAATCGTGACGGATGAAGCTACTCGCTACACTGCGCTGAAACGGTATGCTTCTTTTGCGCTGTCAGGCTGGCGCCTGGGTTCGACTGGGAACGCATGCTGCACAAAGGCCGTACACAAAGAACTCGTGGCCGGTCGCGCGAAATCCTCTGGGCAGTTTCGGCCTGACCTGCGCGGCGCATCCCTCCAGATCATAGAGCTTCCCGCACTCATTGCACTGGAAGTGATGATGGTGCTCTTTGCCTGCGACCTCGTAACGCGTGGAATCGCCTGGCACTTCGACAGGTCGGAGCCATCCTTCTTCAACCAGCGTTTGAATATTTCGATAAACCGTCGCGATCCCAAGCGTCGGATGGTGATGTTGAGCTTCTTCCAGGGCCTCTTCCGGAGAGAGCGGCCGGTCAGTCCCTGCGAATGCCTCCCGAATTGCAGCCTTCTGTCGTGTATTTCGCTTTTCCATGGTCAGCTCAGCGTCAAACTGTCCCATCCGATGATACAGGGCGTCGATGCGAAGGAGATGATGCGGCCACATGGGCGAACCGCACTAACGATAATACTGTATCATTATCGATATGTCGAGTTTTGCTATGCGCAGGAACAACCGTTCGCGATCAGCACGCATGCAGGTCGAGGAAATCACAAGTTGAACGCTCTTATTCTCACTTCGATGGCCGCAGTTTCCACCTCGATCGGCGGCTATTGTGCGGTACTGCTGCAGCGCCGGATTCATTTGCTCATGGCCTTCGGAGGGGGCGTACTGATTGGCGCGGCGTCTCTGGATCTGCTTCCTTCAGCGCTTTCCGCTGCTGCAATACGGGGCTGGACGGGCTTCCATGTCTTTGCCATTGCCGCATTGGGAGCAGTACTGATTCTCTGCATTGGACGAACACTGGATCTTTACTCGTTGCCCGGCAGGCAGGGCCGCACGGCCGGAAGAGTCAGCGCCTCTCTTCTCATCATTCACAGCACACTCGATGGAACCGCCATCTTCGCGGCCACCACGATCTCCCTGCGGATGGGCGTGATCGTCGGGCTGGGCGTAGTCGCGCATGATGTCTGCGACGGATTGAATACCATCCTGTTGTCTACGGGTGGGAGAGCACCGGAATGGAAGGACTACGGATTCCTTGCGCTCGATGCTCTGGCTCCGATTGCGGGGGGATTGATTGCGGCCCACCTGTTTTCAGTCTCTCCGGCGCTGGTCGTGTTTTTTTTGAGTCTCGCTGCCGGATCGTTCCTGTTCACTGCAATCTTCGGCCTGTTTCCCGACGCCTGGCGTCACGGACGCCGAGCAACAATACCTTGGGTCGGACTCGCCGGCTTTCTATTGGTCTGGTGTCTTACCAGAGCGCTCGGCTCATTGGCATAGAACAAATTACCCGGAGGAAAACAGCTGCTGCCGATGATCGATGCCGTTCGGCAGCAGTCCAGACAGCGAGTTCGCGAAGTCCTTGCCGATAGCGGATACTGCTTGGAAGACAATCTACGCCAGGTCAAGCTGGCGGGGATCGGCGTCTTCCGGCAAGAGAATCAGGTCAGCGGCGGGAAACAGCATGCGCTCCCGCCATACGAAGTGTCCGATCGGGAGCGCAACGCGAGCGCCGACTTTCAGATCTTCCACCTGCTGGCCGATCTCGAGCACGCGTCCAACGCCTTCATTGCCAATGACCGATGGCAGATCCGGCCAGACGTTACACATCCCGGTATCTACGGTAAAGATGGCATCGTCGGAAGCGACTTCACTCAGCGCGGCCGCAACGTGTTCCGGGTGCATGGGCGTGCGCTTGCCAACGTGATCCACGTAAACATTCAACCGGCGCAGCGCCTCTTTGTGTTTCCCAAGCATTGCATCCAGGAACGTGCGATCTGACTTTGCCTCTACCATTGCCACAAGAGCGTGGACGGTCTCGCGGACATCGCCCCACAAAGCGAGATCGAGCTTGCTTCGCCGCGCCGCATCAGGTGTTTATTTGAGAGTCGGTTGTGGATGCGCAGCGCTTCCTGTCTCGCGAAGAAAAAGGCTGACGACAATCGCGGCCGCACAGCAAGCTATCCAGAACTCGACTCCTTGCTGAAAATTAGCTGTCAGGTTTCCCTCGATCCCGATTCCTCTCCCAATACGACTGGCGTAAATTGGGCCAATGAACGCGGTGATTCCGAATACCAGGAAATTGATTCCTCCAGCCGCACTGCCTTTCACACTGTCCGGGTTGACTTCTTTGATGATGCTGTAGGGGATCATCGCGGCGCCGGATGCGACACCGAAGATGAACATTGCGACGTGGACTGGAATCGGAAGCGTCTTGAAGCCGATCTGGACACCGCACAGAATCATGACCGCAATGCTCCCCAAGATGACCGGTTTCCGCCGTCCGATGCGGTCGGAGAGCCAACCCAGCAGCGGGCATCCGACCACCCAGCCGAGGGGAACCATGGAAACGACGAGCACCGCGCTGTGGTGGGAGAGTTGAAGGTCGTTTTGAAATCTCGCCACGCCCCAAATCATGTCCCCGATGGTGGTGGGTGCAAACAGCAGACCCGCAACCGCCCCGCAGAGATAGGACTGGGGGTTTGAGAACACAATCTTGTAGGGCTTCAGCAACGAGCCGAAACCGCCTTCCTGTACGTGCGGGCCGAACTGCTCCTTTGGGGTCGCAACATAGAGAACAATCGCAACGGCCAGGATGATGACACCCAACCCGACCCACACAAGATGAACACCCAGTCCACGCTCAATCATCGGCCCAATAGCAAGCGGCCCCGCCGATCCGCCGAGCATTCCGACGCATTGGGTGGCGCCGATCGCAGTTGCCAGGTAGCGTGCGGAGAATCCGCGGGCCGCAAGATAAACCGCACCGGTGAACGCGAACGCGGAACCAGCACCCTGCAGCAGGCGGCCGGTGTTTCCTGCGAGCACTGACGATGCGCTGAACAGCAGGCAGCCGATTCCCAGAACCGCAACTCCGATGGGGACCGTGCGCTTGGCTCCTAAGTGGTCGAGGGATGCCCCAGCGACCAGGCTCATAGTGGAGTAAGTGTAGTAATAGACGCCGAGAATCGCACCGACTCCTAACGCCGTTGTGTTGAACGAGGCTTCCAACTCTGAAATCATCACGGAGGGCGACGACCTCACCGCATATTCGAGGAAATAGAAGATGACAGTGAAAAACCAGGCGATAACGAATGCTCGTGATTGAGCTTCGCTTTGGGTTTGCCCTGATTGTGGCGCGCTCTTGGCTTTGGCTAAGGTGAGCCTTGGGCCAGGAGTAGGAGAAGAGTCCAACTTCGCATCCGCGGGAGTTCTTGGAGGTACTCTGTTCGGTTCAGCCATGACCATCTCCTTTGCAAGCTTCTGTCATCCTCAACGCCCAAAACGTGATTCCATCCCGTGGACACAATTCGCCCTAATCGGGTTGCCCGCGTGCCCAGTTGAGAGAACGATTGCGTGAAACAGGGCGTACGCCGGCAGGTGCTCTGCCGTGAGGTGTTCACGCGCTACAGGCGGAACTGAACGACGGGCAACCTAGTCAACTCCTCCGGTGTCTGGGATTGTGTCGAAGCGCCATCACATGCCTCGGCCGCAAGAGAAAAAGGGCTGGGCACGCCGGCCGGCGAGGTATTTCTGTGAGTTCGCCGCGACTTGCTCCGTTTTGCGCCGAACTCCACCACGCCAACGACAAACGCTGCGGTTTCCACCACACAACAGGAATCTTATTCAGCGAAAAGTCACTCGTACTGAGGAGGCAGGCGAGAAAGGAGATTGCTATGCAAACCCTGCAGTTCGATTACTTCGCTACATATCACAGCCTAAAGCTGACGCGAGATGCCAAGGGCGTGCTGGTTGCTGAGTTCCACCGTGACGGCGGGCCGTTTATTATGAGCGCGCAAGCTCACACGGAGTTTGTCGATGCTTTCTACCGGATTGGGCAAGATCGAGCGAACAAGATCGTGATCCTGACCGGCGCAGGCGGGGAGTTCATTACCGATGTCGATTGGTCATCTTTCGGCGACGTCGCTGATCCCGGTGTATGGAGCCAGGTTCACGACGAAGGCGTTCAGGTTTTGGAAAACATAGCCAACATCCGCGTGCCGGTCATCGCGGCGATCGAGGGACGCGCTCATGTCCATTCGGATTATGCGCTACTCGCCAGTGTAATTGTGGCGGCCGAAAGTGCGACCTTCCAGGATGTGGCGCACTTCGCCGCGGGCGTCGCGCCCGGTGATGGAATTTTTACGACGTGGAGTTATCGCGCTGGAGCGGGGCGAGCAGAGGCATTCCTGCTCAATCCACAGCCGCTGGCGGCGCGTACCGCTTACGAATGGGGAGTGGTTGCCGAAGTCGTGGCGAACGGTAAGGCGCTCAGTCGGGCGCGCGAATTGGCGGAATTGTACTTGAAGGCTCCGGAGGTGACTCGCCGCAACACACGAATCCACTTCATTCAACCGTTGAAGGAGCGCATCGTGCGTGAAGTTGGCTATGGGCTGTCGCTCGAAGGCGCGTCGTCGGCCGATCTCGTCAAATCAATGCAAGCCAACCGGGAGCCTGTCGCTCGAAAAGGAAAAGTCGCATGAAGAGCACCCGTCCGGAGGAATTCGATCTAGTGATCCTCGGTGCGGCACGGGGTCGACAATTGCTGCGTGGACATTGCCGGGCAGTGCAAAGGTCATGGCTCAGGAACTGCTGGCCGGACCCACGGACGTTTCGGACAATGATGCGGAACGGACCATCTGATCCAATTCGCGTCATTCCTTTGCATTGGCGCTGTCTTGGCGAAACTTTATATATGCGGATACTACTGATTGAAGATGACGCGATGCTGGCCTCCTACATTCGTAAGGGCCTCGAATCAGAGCATCATGCCGTGGATGTGGCTCTGGATGGGGCGCAGGGCGCACTGATGGCCTCAGATCTCGACTACGACCTGCTTGTTCTTGATTCGAACCTTCCCAAACTCGACGGCATCTCCGTACTGCGCAACCTGCGTCCTATAAAACCAGACCTTCCGATCCTCATACTGACCGGCCGACCACGGGTCGCAGACCGGGTTCACGCTCTGGATAGCGGAGCGGACGACTGCCTCGCCTGCCGCTGGTCGGCACTGAATTGCGATTGCGGAACGATCCCGGAAAACAGAGTGCCACTTGGGGTTCCGTAGCCGTCAATCCTCCCTTCCGGGCCAGAAGTCAGGATCTGGGAACCCAGAGTGGACTGAGAGTGCTCTCGCAGGAGTTCGTTTCGTAAATGACGAAGCGGTTTCGGAGTACCACAGGCGACTTCAGGAGGAGAAATCCGGAACGAAGCAGTAACAACACAACTGATATTCAGTTTCCCCAGCTTCCCGCCGCCCCTGCGGCGGTCTAACTAAAAATAAGCTTCCAAGTCTGCTGAGGAGAGAACAGGACGAACAGACCGTCAGACGGCGGGCTGGAAAACTTGTGTCGATATAGGTCTTCAGTCACCGAGCGATTTATCAGGACCGGAACGCACGAATCATTATCTTGAGCCCGGAGAATAGGTTCTCCAACCAGTGGCTGGATACATTTACGCACCGCAATTAACTTCCGGTGCCAATTATCCCTGAATGATCTCCTGCGGAAGAATCTTCGCCCCTAAACAGCTGGACTGCCAGAATTGCAAGGCACAATTGAACCAGCGCAAAGACCGCGAGTGCAGTACGGAATCCGTGCTTCAGCAGTAGCTCAAAGGCCAAGGCGCCCAAGCCGAAACCGCAGAACAGGGAAAAGGCGTTCATGCCCATTGCGAGGCCTCGCCGGGATGGATTGAGCGACGTAATGATTCCAGCCAAGAGGGGGTGGCTCATGTCGTATCCCAAAGAGAGAATCGCAACGATCACTGCTGGCCAGAGCAGTGGTGCCCGTGGAATGAGTGCGGCGCCGCAGATGGCGGCCATCAGGATGCCAGCCGGGATGATGCGCTTTCTCCCTATCCGGTCCGCAACACGTCCGATGATTGGCCCAAGCAGCATGCCTGGAACGCCATAGCCCAGCAGGGCCAGGCCGATCCCTTCATCGCCGAGATGATATCGCTCCGAGAAATATAGACCAAGCCAGGTGAAGATTCCGGAATGGAACATGCCGTTGAAAAGGATATAGGCATACGCTTTCGCTCCTCTTGAACTGGTAAAGAGAGACCAGTATCCCGCAATCACCTTACCTGGGCTTAACGGATGCGCGGCGGTCTCTCCCTCGAGAAACTGACGAAGGCGAATTGCGAAGGCAAGAACGGCTGCACTCAAACCGGCTGTGATAAGGAACTCTGCTCGCCAGCCGATGATGGGATTCAACAAGGCCCCGAGGCTAGACCCAAACGCCATGCCCCCGGCGATCGCACCGAACATCCACCCTATGGGCCGGCCGCGTTGTTCATAAGGAAACAAATCCCCGAGAAGAGCCAGAGCGATTGGTACGATTCCCCCGCTTGCGATCCCGCCCAGCAGACGCCATAGCATCATCTGGAACGCAGTATGAGCTGTCGCCACACCGGCTATCGTCACGACCATGAGCCCCAACAGCGCGAGAATAACCGGCTTCCTGCCAACCCGATCAGAAATCGGCCCATAGAACAGGGTTGATATGCCATAGGGCAGCATGTACGCAGGAACGAGGATGCCAAGGAAATCCGTAGACTCGTGGAACTGGATTGAGAGCGCCGGAATGAGCGGGGCTACAAGATACGCCTGGAAGAATATGAGAAAGGCCGCTGCTGACATTACACGGAGCACCGCTTCACGCTTGCGATCCGGATCGCCTGCGGGACTGGCTCCAACCTCTGGTGGGTATAACATTCTGGGCGTTTCTCTTCTAATCATTCCAAGCACACGCGTAGCTGCTCTACGCCGATTTCCATTTTAATTGGGGTGAACAGGCCTTTGCACCCAGTATCCCGCCGCTCGGGATTAAGTCAAGAATGGCAGGGAGTCACTACACTTTTCGATTGCGGGTGCAACCTCGGCCGTGCAAATCCGTTCCTACGGGTAGCAATTCGGGTGAATCCGTCCTGAAAAGGGAGATTCCAGGTCACGGAGCTGAATGTGCTTCCAATCCTCGGCGCGCTGTTCGCGCTTTCGCTGGTCGCCGGTTTCGTCGGCGCCCTATCGGGTCTGGGCGGCGCCTTCTTTATCGTGCCGGCGCTGGTGATTCTGGCGCATGTTCCGATGTACGTCGCGATCGGCGCCAGTCTGATCTCCGTGGTCGCGACCAGCGCTGGCGCCAGCGTGGCTTTCGTGCGCGACGGATGGACCAATTTGCATATCGCGATGGTGCTCGAATGTGCCACCGTCACCGGAGCGGTAATCGGCGCGTTCATGGCCGGGCTGATCGCGCCCTGGGTGCTGGAATTGCTATTCGCCCTGATCATGCTTCAATCCGCCTACTTCGAATTGACCAAGAAGGGCGAAGACATATTGCCCAAGGGCAGTCCAATCGCCGAGCGCCTGGAGCTGGGGGGCGAACTGCCCAGCCCCGGCGGCGGCGTGGCGCTTCATTATGGCGTGACCAACTTGGCCGGTGGTGGCGCCATCATGGTCGTCGCCGGATTGATGTCAGGTCTGCTGGGAATCGGGTCGGGCTCGCTCAAGGTGATGGCGATGGACTACCTGATGCACGTCCCGCTCAAGGTCTCCAGCGCCACCAGCAACTTCATGATCGGCGTCACGGCCGGCGCGGGCGCGTTGGTGTTCCTGGCGCGCGGCGACGTTTCCACCGTGGTCGCGGCGCCGCTGGCGATTGGCGTGACGATCGGCGCGCTGGTGGGCAGCCGTGTCCTGCCCTACGCCGACGTAAAGCGGCTGCGCATCGGCTTCGTGATAATCCTGGTTCTGGTCGCAATCGTGATGGGATGGCGCGCGCTTAGCGGAAACTGAGCATGAAGGCACAAGACGAAGATCGCATTCTGCGCGTGTGGACACCCATAATCCTGCGCACGGTGCTGGCGGCGGCCGGGATTGTCCTGATCTGGGGTCTGGTCGCGATCAGCCTGACGCCGGGCGAATATGTGATGCATTTCCGCGCTATGCAGCATAACGCCCGCGTCAAGGACTATCTGACGTTCGCGCAACTGGTGATGCGCGCGTGGCACGGCAACCCGCGCGCGATCATGACCGTCGGCCTGATGATCCTCACCCTGGTACCGCTGGCGCGCGTGGCTTTCTGCCTGCTCTTCTTCATCAAGACCCGCAACAAGGCCTTCGTGGCTTTCACCGCATACGTGCTGGCGGGATTGGTGGCCGGCGTGCTGTTGGGCCGTATCGGCTGAGGTTTCACCGGGAGCGCCGCGGCCCGTTAGGACATCGAGATTTAGCAATTTTGGTGGATCACTCCGCCGTGAAGGAGCCTCGATACTTCTGAGAGCGAGAGGCAAGCTGCAACCGCCCTAACGAATGGCGCGCCAACCTCCTTACCGGCGAGAAGTGTGATTCCACAACGGTCGAGGTCACCGTCCAGCAGCAGTGTTTGATAGCCGGGGCGGCGGGTCTCGACCTCCTCGGGGCCTCAGGCGAGCGCCGATAGCAGTTCTGAATCTACGGGATCGCGAGCAGTCTGAGTCTGAACTTTCTTGATTGGAAAAGACAACCTCCCGCTTCCGCCAGGCTTCATAACCGCACGTCGGTATCCGAAGCTCATAACTCCAGTCTGCTCGCGGTGGCCTGGTAAAGGATGAGGATCTCATCGCCGCGCTCAAGACCGGCCGAGTTGCAGCAGCAGGTCTGGACGTCTACGAAGGCGAACCAAAGGTCCATCCCGGATCTATTGTGCTGAAGAATACGTTTCTGCTGCCACATATCGGAAGCGCCACCATAGACACGCGTTCAGCGATGGGGATGCTTGCACTCGACAACATCGATGCGGTCTTGAGCGGCATACCTGCACCCTCTCTCGTTCCGCGGCAGCCGCTCGTCGCCTAGATGCACTCCTGGCTTATCTCTCAATGGAGTGAAGAATCCGATTGGTCAGAGGCGGTCTGGCAGACCGGAAAGCTAAGGGATATCCGGAGAAAGCAGTTTATGAAAATTGTGATTCTTGACGGCCACGCAATCAATCCGGGCGATCTCAGTTGGGACGCTCTGCGAGAACTGGGCAGTTTGGAAATCTTCGACCGGACCGCGGAAGATTTAATCGTGCCTCGGGCGAAAGAGGCAGAAGCTTTGCTGACTACCCGGACACCTCTATCGAGGCAAACCTTGTTGCAACTCAAGCGGCTGCGTTACATTGGCGAAATGTTCACCGGTTATGATGAGATTGATCTGAAAACCGCACGCGAGCTTAATATTCCCGTCACAAACGTTCCGACGTATGGAACCGACTCAGTGGCCCAGTTGGTCTTCGCGCTCTTGCTGGAACATTGTCATCACGTCGCGCTTCATAGCGCGGCGGCCCGCGCAGGAGAGTGGTCGCAATCTCCTGATTTCAGCTTCTGGAAGACACCCCTGATTGAATTGCAGGACAAGACAATGGGAATCGTAGGTTTTGGCCGGATAGGGCGCCACGTGGGCGAAGTCGCCAAAGCGCTGGGGATGCGCGTGATCGCCGCCTCTCCAGACCAAGTAGACGCTCCGCCGTGGCCGGGCTTTCGTTGGTGCGATGTCGATGAGCTACTGTCGGCAGCGGATGTAGTTAGCCTGCATTGCCCGCTAATGCCGCAAACCCGTGGAATGATCAATGCGGCCTCCTTGTCCAAAATGAAGCCCGGCGCATTTCTCATCAACACCTCGCGCGGACCGCTTATCGTCGAGCAGGATCTCGCAGACGCGCTCAACGTCGGGCGCCTGGCAGGCGCAGCTGTGGATGTACTTTCCAGTGAGCCGCCCGCGCTCGATAATCCTCTGCTGCACGCCAAGAATTGTATTGTGACGCCCCATATCGCCTGGGCAACCAAGGAAGCGCGCACGCGCTTGATCGAATCGGTGGTCACGAACCTGCGTGCGTTTCTCGAACACCGTCCGGTCAATGTCGTAAATCAGATCGCAGCCTAATCCCGTACCTCTGGAGAATAAAACGAAGGAGATCACAAAATGCGTATTGGATTCCTTGGACTTGGCAATATGGGCCGCGCCATGGCGAGCAATCTCCTCCGCGCCGGCCACGAAGTGATTGTGTACAACCGAACCCGCAACACTGCCGAGGCTCTGGAGGCCGAAGGAGCACGCATTGCCAATGACCCAGCCAAAGCTGCCGGGCAGGAAATCGTGATTACTATGCTAGCCAACGACGATGCGGTTGAATCCGTGGTGTTGGGTGCGCGGGGTGTTCTTGAAGGTATGCAGCGCGACGGCCTGCATGTGTCGATGAGTACGATCAGTCCGGCCTTATCGCAGCGTCTTTCGGCAGCACACGAGGAGCGCGGGCAGCAATACATTGCTGCACCCGTCTTCGGGAGACCTGAAGCTGCCGCAGCAGCAAAATTGTTCATCGTCGCGTCCGGAGCGAAGGATGCGCTGGCAAAGGTAAAGCCTGTGTTCGAAGTGCTCGGGCAGCGCACATTCACCGTCGGTGAACGGCCTGCAGATGCCAACTACATCAAGCTGTTTGGAAACTTCATGATCACCTGCGTGCTGGAGAGCCTCGGTGAGGTGTTTGCTGTCGCGCGCAAGGCGAAGATGAATCCAAGTACTGTGTTTGAGGTGCTGAGCGGCACGATGTTCGGTGCGCCTGCCTATCACAATTACGGCCCGCGAATCATTAACGAGGAGTTCTCGCCGGCTGGATTCAAATTACCGCTCGGATTGAAAGACGTACGACTGATGCTGGAGGCCGCGGATGGGTTGGCAGCGCCCATGCCTTTCGCGAATATCGTTCACGACCGTTTCCTCAGCGCGATTGCCAACGGATATGGCGACTTGGATTGGTCGGCGCTGACGCTAGTAATTTCGCAATGCGCCGGATTGCCGCGAATGGCGACTGAACTCCGATCGGACGCAGCCGATTAGAAACCGCGTCGATTGAGTTCTTCGGATTACAAAGGGCCTTTTGACTTCGCTCAGGCGATCCGCTTTTTCGCACCCTTAGACGGTTGCGAGAGAACTGGCAGAGCTGGGCCCGAGCCGGCGCGTGTTCCACCGATAGCACGGCCAATCTCCTCGAGATCGTCCGATGTTAGCTCAATAGAGCCAGCCTGAATCCAGCCATCCACCTGTTGTGCCGACCGCGCCCCGACGATGGCCCCGGTAACGCCCGGCCAGCTTAGAGTCCAGGCGACCGCTATAACTGATACAGTGGTGTCGTAACGCTTTGCTATGGGCTTGAGCGCATCACGCAACGCGATATTGCGGCTCAGATTGGGTTCGTTAAACTCAGGGTCGCGACGCCGCCAATCATCCTCGGCCAGTCTGGAAACTCGTTCGGCGGAAAACGAATCGGTCAGCAGGCCGGACTGCATCGGGCTATAAACTATGACCCCGGTCCCGTGAGCCGCACACCACGGGATCAAATCCGCGGCGGCTTGCCGATGAATCAATGAAAATGGGGGCTGTAGAGAGTCTACGTGCCGGATGCGTTCACAACACTCGAGCATAGCAACATTGAAGTTGGAGACACCAGCGGCCCGCACCTTGCCATCTTCAACCAAATGCACCATTTCGCCCCAGGAATCTTCCAGGCGTGCTCCGGTTTCATCCGGCCAGTGAAACTGATAAAGATCGATTCGTTCCACGGCCAAGCGCCTCAGCGACGCTTCAACCTCCTCGCGAATGCTTTCCGGGCGCAGATTGCGCTGCGGCGGCTCGAAAGGACGGGAGCGATCGGCGATCAGGCCGCACTTGGTGAAGAGGAACGGCCTTTCCGAGGCCGGAATGTCCGAGAGCGCTCGATGAACAATCTCCTCGGAGTGTCCGAGGCCGTATATGGCCGCGGTGTCGATCCAGTTGACGCCATGCGCGATGGCGCGACGGATCGCCGCAATGGACGCTTCGTCGTCTTGCGGACCCCAGCCAAAAGACCAGCCGCCTCCCCCGGCAGCCCAACTTCCAAATCCAACCGAGGTAATCTCAAGACCGCTGATTTCTAGTTGTCGCTTATTCAACTTCATCAGATTGCTCCTTCCAGATGAAGGTTCCCCACTGCACTACTCTGGAGCACGAGCAGCCCCGGCTTTCTCGATCGGTTGATTGATGCTTGGCGCCGGGATGCAGTTGTTTCGATTCCGGCTCTTTGGAACAGGTGTGCTGATTGGCACCTCCTGAACGGGCGGACGCTCGCGATGGATCATGTCCAAGATAAACCGAAACCCGGCTGCATCGGCATCTTGCTCGCCGATGCCGGCATCCAGAGGTTCTATCCACTGCTCCAGATGGAGGAACCCGCACTCGTCAGCTAGGAAAATCTTTTATGTGGATCGTTCGACTTGCATTAAAACGGCCCTACACGTTTGTGGTGATGGCCATTCTCATCCTGATTCTGGGAATGCTGGCGATTGTTCGAACCCCCACCGATATATTCCCCAACAACATTCCGGTCGTCAGCATCATCTGGAACTATAGCGGTCTCGTCCCTCAGGATATGAGCGATCGGATTGTGAGCGTCACAGTGAGAGCACTCACCACGACCGTCGATAACATCGAGCACGTCGAATCGCAGTCGCTCTATGGAGTGGCGGTTGTCAAAGTGTTCCTGCAGCCGACTGCGAATATTCAGCGAGGAATCGCACAGATTACGGCGATTTCTCAGACCCAACTGAGGCAGCTGCCTGCGGGAACCACCCCGCCACTTATTCTTGCGTATAGCGCATCGAGCGTACCCGTCCTGCAACTGGCGCTTTCCGGCAAGGGACTCTCCGAGCAGGAACTCAATGATTATGGACTGAACTACATTCGGACCCAGCTCATTACGGTGCCGGGGGCCTCGGTGCCTTATCCCTATGGCGGAAAAGTACGCCAGGTGCAGGTAGATCTGAATACGACAGCGTTGCAGTCGAAGGGCCTGTCCGCACTGGATGTGGTCAACGCGATCAGCACGCAGAACCTGATCCTGCCCACGGGAACGTCCAAGATCGGCTCCAAAGAATACGATGTTTCCATTCTCAATCCGCGCTGCCCGCGGCACTTGCTGGCATTGCCTGGTTCTTGTTTATAACCCACACCAGGCTCAGTGTGCCTGCACTTATGGGCGCCATCATGTGCATCGGCGTCGCCACTTCAAACAGCATCCTGGTGGTGAGCTTTGCCACCGAAAAAATGACGGAAGGAACTGATTCCGTCAGCGCTGCACTAGAGGCGGGTTTTACGCGTTTTCGGCCTGTGCTGATGACTGCGCTGGCCATGATCATCGGCATGGTGCCCATGGCTCTCGGACTCGGGGACGGAGGCGAGCAGAACGCTCCTCTCGGCCGCGCGGTCATCGGTGGACTGTCATTTGCGACGGTTTCGACGCTTTTCTTTGTCCCAGTTTTTTTCAGCATTCTTCAGGGATCACGCCGGCATCCGGTCAAAACATAAACCGCCAATCGGCATCACTCCGTGGGAGAGGTTACAGTGCGCGAGTCTGAGAGAGCGATAGCAGGCCAATCGGCGACGGGCGGTCGCCCCTGTTGAATGAGGTGCGCGCTGAAAAACGTCCGCATGGGCCATGGCTGTCACTGGCGATTCTGTTGATCGTCGCTGTCGTCCTTCTGGTATGGGGAATCCGGTCACGCATCAGGGCCGGTAAATCCTTGCAGGCGGAGGCGGCACAGGTGGCTGTGTCTGCGGTGTCCGTCGTGTCGCCGAAGCTGGCCGCACCCGCCCAGGAGATCATTCTTCCTGGGAGTGTACAACCATTCATTTCCTCGCCCGTTTATGCACGCACCGATGGTTATCTCCAGAGGTGGTATGTCGATATCGGCGCACCCGTCGAACAAGGACAACTGCTCGCTGTGATCGCTACTCCCGAAGTGGACCAGCAATTGGAGCAAGCGATCAGCAACCTGGATTCTGCAAAAGCGAACCTCGCGCTCGCCGAGATCACAAAGAACCGCTACGAGGATTTATTGAAGAGCCACGCTGTATCTCAGCAGGACGCAGATAACGCAGTAGGTTCCTATAACGCCAATAAGTCCATCGTTGATTCCAATCAGGCGAACGTCAAGCGGCTGCAAACTCTGCAGTCTTTCGAAAAGATCTACGCTGCGTTGTTTCCGAAGTGGACGTTGACCAGGCGAAGACTCAACTGCAAACTACCCGGGCAGCGGCGATTGATGTCGGGGTGCTGCGGGCCCAGTATGAGCACGCCGTTGCGATCCTTATCCGGAAACCCCCTGCGGAGTTCAGTCTTTCTCCGCTCCCTCTCACGGCACCGCCTCCGCAGGTTCCCGTCAGCGTGCCCTCGGATCTGCTGGAAAGACGCCCGGATATCGCGGCCGCGGAGAGGCGGGTCGCGGCCGCCAACGCCCAGATCGGAGTCGCAAAATCGGCGTATTACCCGCTGATCAATTTGGGTCTCTCCGGAGGATTTGAAAGCGGCAGCATCACAACCCTGATCAATGGACCGAGCGGCTTATGGTCGGTTGGTATCTCTGCCGCGGAAACCGTCTTTGATGTGGGACGACGCCGGGCTCTCACCGATCAGGCGCGAGCCGCTTACGACAACCAAGTCGCCACCTATCGAGAGAGCGTACTGGCTGGATTTCAACAGGTCGAAGACAATCTGGCAGCGGTAAGAATTCTGGAAAATGAAGCCGAGGTTCAGAATCAAGCAGTCGTGGCAGCCCAGCGCTCGTTGGACCTTTCGATCATTCGCTATAAGGGTGGCGTCACCAGCTACCTTGAGGTGATCACCGCGCAAAGTGCCGCGCTGGCCGACGAGGTGACAGCGGTCAATATCTCGGGACGCCGCATGGCGAACACCGTATTGCTGATTCAGGCTCTCGGCGGCGGTTGGGACCGGTCAACTCTCCCACAACCGGAATGCTGCGGCAAACTGGCGAGCAGCGCTCAGCCGAATTGAGCCTCACGGCAAACGCCGAAAAGAGAGATCCGGAAAGCCTGCGTGCGTCGTTCTCCTTAACCTTGTGGTGATGTCCTTGTATGCGGCTGCCCATGACGGTGGTCATCCACCCTTGCGACTACTGTGCCGGTCTCCACGTGGGTCATTCTGCACCGACTCCCGAGGCCGACTTGCTGCGGCGCATAGCCCGGACCGAGCGGAGGATCGCTCGGACAAAACTGGCGCTACAGAATGCCGCGTCCCTAACTAACGAGGAGATCCGGCGTAATAGACAGCGTCTGAACGACCGCCGTGCCCATCTCGAGCGACTGATGGCAACTAGAACGAGAGCATTCACCCCTGAAAAGGCCTGAACTGCTGGCTTCAGTTCCATCGCCACCACCACCTCATCCCGAAATTCCCGAACTCATTTCGTCACCAGCAGGTACTGCACAGTCCAACCCTCACGAAGGAAACCATCCCATGAAATCTTCTGTCGAATCGGAGCGGCGGGCGTTCTTAAAGATCGCCACAGCTAGTTTGTCCTGCGCACTTGAGAATGCTTTCCAGGTTCTCCACTCGGCGGCCGGAGAGCGGCAGCTGCTGCTCGCCGAAGCATGGCGGTTGGGTTGAACCAGGTACGGCAACTCGCAGAGACCCTGCGCTCGGAACTAGCCAAGGGTTGTGAACTCGCACTTCGCATGGAACACGTCGCGGAACTCTTCGACCAGCAGTTGCGCACCTTTGACGAGGTCTTCGAACAGCTGGGTTATATCGAAGGAATGGCCTCGGTTCCCACAGCTGGCAGTGAGGCCGACGACCTCTCGAAACTTTACTCGATGGAATCGGAGCGAAAACTTCACATCGAAGTGGTCGGCGGAGAAGCGCACGCCGACGACAGTCAGGGCAGCGAATTTAGCGACGGTATCGAGCTGTTCTGAGGATGGGAAGACTCTCGACCGGTAGAGTTTGCTCGCGCGTTCACCGCCGGCAGACGGGAAGCGACGATTTCTCCTCGACGCGGTCCCCACATCTCGATCTGGAAAGTCAGCCGTTTGAATCTCGGCAGCGTCTATCCCCGACCGGCAGCAAGAATAAATCATCGCAGCGGCTTACGCGCAACCATTGCTGCAGTGGGGCCGCGCGAGCCGACCCCCGTACGGTAATCAAGAATTTCAAACCCAGGAAAGATCCGCGGCAACTCGCCCGGATGAAGTCGGTAGTCGAGGGCGTCCGGCGCATCCTCCTCTGTTGTGGATTGCACGCGCGTCTTGTAAACAATTATGCCTCCCGGGCAGAGGCATCGTTGCAGGGAGCGGAAAAGCGAGCGTTGCAGGAAGTTAAAAACTGTAATCAGGTCGACGGAATCCTCCGGCAACGGATAATCGTCAAGGTCGGCCTCCACAAACTCCAACCGTAGAGATTCGCCGCTCGACCGCTTGCGCGCCGCATCCAGAGCCACCCGAGAAATGTCCAACAGGGTTGTATTCCAGCCCTGGCGAGCCAGCCAGATTGCGTTGCGCCCCATACCTCCGGCCAGATCCAGTGCTCGACCTTGCCGCGGAAACAGCGGCGAAATGAAGTTGGCATAGACCTCGATCAGATAGGTGTCAGGCTCGAACCGGTCGCCCTGGCTGTCCTGATACCGGGCATCCCACTTACTGCGCTCAGATTGCATCGTCCTCCCCACTCAGCACTCGATTGTTTCATGCGACGGAGCTCGGACGCTCCCGAATAATCGGTGGCGTTGTCAGGAACCGAGGCGCCATCGCGAGGGAGAACGCGGTCTTTCGATGTGTGGGTTTTGAGGCAACGGAAAAGGCCCCACGCTTGAGGCGTGAGGCCTTTATTTAATCCGGCAACGACCTACTCTCCCACACACTTTCGCGTGCAGTACAATCGGCCCAGCAAGGCTTAACTTCCGTGTTCGGGATGGGAACGGGTGTTTCCCTTGCGGTATGA
>Ga0316217_10001338_pt1 | contig 32395 bp, 25 predicted proteins | sample 1anoAmetaG_FD_203633 | JGI IMG/M metagenome (GOLD analysis project Ga0316217, IMG submission 203633) | Freshwater microbial communities from Trout Bog Lake, Wisconsin, USA - 1anoA | ecosystem: Environmental > Aquatic > Freshwater > Lake > Hypolimnion/Profundal zone | place: USA: Wisconsin... | reverse complement strand
GACTTGGTGAACTGGCTGCCGGTTTGCACCAACACCGTGTTGAAAGGCTCCGCCCAGTATGTGGATCCCAGCGCCGGCACCGGCCTCTACTATCGCATCGTCCCGGTGGCGACGCCCGCGAGTTATTAGAGATCTTTCGCCATCACGAAATCGTCCATTACAAACCCGTCGCCAATGTCTGTCACCACGGATTCAATAATGGTAAAACCGTTGCGCTGATAGGCAGCCAGGGCGCGGGAATTCCGTTTATTCACGGCCAGAATCAACCGCCGGGCACCCAACCTCCTGGCCTCAGTTTCGCCATGCTGCAAAAGCCGGCTGCCCAGCCTGCGCCCGTGGAATTCCGGCAGCAGATAAAGCTTGTGCAGCTTCATCACGCCGACTGCATCGGTCGGCCCGAGGGATGCAAAGCCGATCCACTGTCCACCCAGCAGCAACCGGTAGTAGCGAATTCCCTGCGCCTGCATTTCATCACGCAGGACATCTTGCGCATACATTCGCGCCAGCATGTAATCAATTTGTGCGGGCGTGATGATGCCGGGATAGCAAGCGCGCCAAATGACGCCTGCCAGTTCGGCGAGGGCTGGCAAATCCGCCGCGGCAGCGGGAACGATGTTGGGAGATTCGGTCTTTCTCGATCCTGTTAGTTCTTCATTAGCCTCAAAAGCAACTCCGTTCATGTTGGGGCCACGATTATTCGGCGATACGCGGCCACGCGCCTTTGACGCTGCCGTAATGCCGGGTAAGTTTTGTGAAGCCCGGCGAAGCCGGGTCGGGATTGACAGGTTGGTTTTTGTCGTCGAGATAAAAACAGCCGCGCTCGGTGACCGGTAGTTTTTCGATCAAGGCCAGCGCCTCTTCGGCCGCCCGGGTCCACCGCTGCCGCAGAATGTGCAAATCCAGAGGCTGCTGAAGCTGGAGCTGACTGGCATCCTGTCCATTCAGCCGCGCCTGACGGCCACCCCAATCAATGATCCACTCCGCATTCATGCCGGGATCTTTGCCAGCGGCCGCCCAAGCCAGAGCTCCAAGGTGAAGGTGCTGCTCGTGGAGAAACATGACATCAAGATAATCTCTCAGCTTCATGCGGCCGGCGAATGCCAGCAGTTTGTTGGTGGCCGCGTCCCAAAAATTGAGCCGCCAGCCAAGCTGGGGGTCCGGCTCAATCGGAAAAAATCGAAAGGCGCTGTCGCGCAGCCATTCGATTTTTGTCTGCTTTCCAGCACGACTGACGAATGCGCGGACAAAGCCCGGCTGCGGTTGCTGAACTTCGATCCGAAATCCAGCACCCCGCAGCATTTGCACATCCGCTTGCGCTGCGGCGTTCACGGCTTCCTCTTCATCGTGAAACAGGTCCACATCTTGCGAGGCACGCGGAGAATCCGCAGCCTGGTGCAACACGGTCGCGCCAGCCACGTAACTGTCTGGGCTCCGCTGGGCTGCCAAAAAACGCAGCACTTCGCTTTCAAATTCACCTAACGGCATATTTCAGCGACGGCTTGGTAACCTTTTGCGCCCCCATAATGGCGAAGCTCACGGATAATCCAAGGAATGTCCGCCTCCGTGATCTCGGCGTCCTCGCGGTACGACCAGAAACATTGGGCGTAAAATTCCCTGAACGCGCGTCGCGCCACTTCGAGACGGCGGTGCCGGACTTCTTGAGTTTGTTCCATCAGGCTCACGGTATCACAAGCTAATCTCTTTTCCAGATGCAAACAAGCGATGGTTTCATCCCCGTTGCATCCTTTTCTTACTTGAACAGATCGCCAAACGCAGGCAGCAAATCGTACTTCTTGGTCCATGGAGTGTACATGAAACCGCGCACATTGGGGAAAGCCCGGGCATGGGCCATCCAGCCTTTCACCTCGTTCAAATCATCCGCGTCGTAGTAGCACGCAACGAGCGTGGAGAAACCTCGACCGGCAAAAAACTTCAGGCTTTGCTCCCGTGGCGCGCCGCCCCAAACGGACATGATGACATCTTTCGGCACATGATTCCAGGAACCGGTAAAATCGCCTTGGGCCAGATAATAGTTGGGATGCGCATTGTGGTTGGGATCGAACATGTCCGACCACACGTAAATCCTGGCGTCCGGCGAATAGCGGCGGATGGCGGCGGCTTGATTGGTAATGCATTCACCGAGCAATGCCGCCAGGTCGCGGCCCGCGCAAGCCTGACACGTGCCACCCATGCGGATTTCATCCATGCCCAACATCACCGCGCGCGGATGGAGGTGCGCGGCGAGCAATTTGGCTTCGTGATCGAAAATTTCATAAACCTCCGGCTCGGCCATGCACACGGTCACTTGGGAGTCGTTAAGCAACAGCGGATGATACCAGCTTACGCGCAGGCGCTGGCCTGCCCGGATGCGCCCAGCCGGGCGGAGTTTGAGCACCGCCGGCGTCGAGTCGCCGCGCCAAACATTGAAATCAGGCGATTTCAACGGCTCATAGTCGCGGCCTTCCTCATAGGTCATTGTTCCGTCATCGCTGCGAACGGTCACCGGCGTGCCGGGACGGTGCAGCACATTGACCGGGCCTGCGTCTTCCATCGTCCAGTCGTCCAGCCAGATTTTTCCGGCTTGACCTTCCCAAAGGCCCGCATAGAGATTCACCCGGTCATAGCCGAGACTGTTGAAGAGAAAACTGATCTTCCGCCAGTCGGTTGTGACCGGCAGGTTGAATTCACGCGGCGCCAGCTCACGGTCCCCCGCCAGCGCCAGGCAGCGAAACGCGTTCGCGGGCCTCAGCCCCTCGGTTTTCACCCAAAGACTCACCCGGTAGCAGCGATGCGGCGTGACGCGAACCGTCTGCATCACCCGGCCGTGGCCATGGGGATCGGAAGCAAAATTCTCCAACCGCAACGAAGCGCGCCCGCTGTGCTTCACGGCCACGTCCGCAAAACTGATGCCACCAGGTTGATCACAGAAACCAAAGCCGGAAAACTTGTTGCCAGAAAAATCCTCAAAGCCGCCGTTGACCAGACTGGCGTTGGTGTCCGGCACAAACCTGGCTTGATCACCGGCCACGACAAACGGAGCATCCGTCACCGGCAGACCTTCGGCCAGATTGGGATTGTGCGCGAGAATGCCGCCGCCGTAGCCGATGGAGAAAACAGCGGGAATAAGCTCCAGCCCGTCCCGGGCGCAGGTTTGCTGCACCGCTTCCAGCCGGCGAAAATAATCAGTGTTCTGCTTGCACAACGTGTCCAAGCCGAAAGAAACCACCGCCCCATTGAGACCGTGCTGCGCCGCGCGGTCCAGCACCCGGTTGATGTTGGTCACGTCGCTGTCATTGCCCAGGCCCCAGCCAAACACCCACACGAACCGGTCGGAATACGCAGCCGCACAGGTTTGCAGGGAAAGCAACAGCAGCAAAAGCCGGGCACACCAAGCCAGCCCGAATGACTTTCGGAAACTCACTGGTAATACCAACAATGACGAATCAGCGACGAAGTCGGCCTCCACGGCCTGCTGCTGCGCATTGGAATCATCAACTATGCGCCACGGTAGCGCAGCCGTCTCGGCTGCGGGTTCTGGCGGCGTCTCGCCGCCAGTTCGGGAAACGGGCACTGGGACGGTGGCCGAACCTGCAGGCGGGACGCCTGCGCTACTCGGTCTATGGAGAGGAGCATTTTCCCAGCGTAGCTCGTTCCTCGCAACCCTGGGCTTTGCGCCGGAATCCCGTTGGGATTCGGTTCTAGAATTTGCGACCGGCATTAAATCCCCAATTTCTTAAACCGATGGTTGACCTCTTTGAGGTGAAATTCGAGCGAACACAGCTTTTCGAGTTCGCCCGGCTTGAAATGTTTCGCCACGGCGGGGTCGGCTTGCAATTGCTCGACGAAGTTGGCGTCGTCGCGCCCGGCATGTTTGACCTCCCAGGTTTTCATGGCGGCATCCTGCACGAGTTTGTAGGCGGCTTCGCGCGTCAGGCCTTTGCGGATGAGGGCCAGCAGCACCGTCTGGCTGTTCCACATGCCCAGGCTCAAACCGAGGTTGCGCTTCATGTTCTCGGGATAGACGTTCAAGCCGTCCATCAGCCGCGTCAGCAGGCCGAACATGTAATCCAGCAGCGTGCAGGAATCCGGGAAAATAATCCGCTCGACCGAGGAATGCGAAATATCGCGCTCATGCCAGAGCGCCACGTTTTCCAGGGCGGCCAGGGCATTGCCGCGCAACACCCGCGCCAGTCCCGTCAATCGCTCCCAGGTGATGGGATTGCGTTTGTGCGGCATCGCGCTGGAACCTTTCTGTCCTTTGGCAAACGGCTCCTCGGCTTCCAAAACCTCCGTCCGCTGCAAATGCCGGAATTCCACCGCCCAGCGTTCGATGCTGGCGCCGACCAGCGCCAGCGCCAACTGAAACTCCGCGTGAATATCGCGCTGCACCACCTGCGTGGCGATGGGCGCGGGCCGCAGACCGAGCTGCTTGCAGACATACGCCTCGACGCGCGGCGACAGGTGGGCGCTCGTTCCCACCGCCCCGGAAATCTTGCCCACCGACACCACGTCGCGCACACGTTGCAAACGCTCCAGTGCCCGGACAAATTCATCGTGCATCAAGGCGAGCTTGAGGCCGAACGTCGTCGGCTCGGCATGAATGCCGTGACTGCGGCCAATGCAGGGCGTGAACTTGTATTCATTCGCGCGCCGCTGGATCACGGGCAGGAGCTTTTGGGCGTCGGCGATCAGCACGTCGGCGCTCTGCTGCATCTGCACGGCGTAACAGGTGTCGCCCACGTCGCTGCTGGTCAGGCCAAAGTGAAACCAGCGGCTGGCGTCGTCATTGATCTTTTCCGCCACCGCGGTGGTGAACGCGATGACGTCGTGGTTCAGCACTTTTTCCAATTCCCGCTGGCGGGCCACCAGTCCGGGCAAGTCGGCAAACCACCGGTCACACCCGGCCTTGATCCTCGCGAAATCCCGCGCGGGAACGATTTTCTCCTTCACCAGCGCCGCGCTGGCCAGGAGTTCAATTTGCAGCCAAAGCTTGAGTTTGTTTTCGTCCGTCCAAATCGCCCGCATATCCGGGCGCGAGTAGCGCGTAATCATGGCTCCATTAAATGCCAAAACCGGTTAATTAAAAAGGCGGAAATGAGGCGGAAATGACGAGGGATGCGTGATGCGTGATGCGCACGGCATTCGCGCCAGCGTCTTGGAGTGCGCCAGCCCTCTGGCGCTTTGGAATGGGCGGGGATTATTGCCGGGTTCGTGGGTGTGCCCTGCGTGGGAAAGCGGCGGAGGGCCGCCGCACTCCAAGACGCTGACGCGTACCCGGGAGCCCACGTCATTTTGTCGGCGTCTTGTCTTGCGCTGGCTAAAACGGAGGTTACCGCGCCACGCTACCTCTCACGCCTCAACGGCTGCTGCGTCCAGCCAGCGCGATTGCAACAACACGTTGGCCGCGGTGATCAGGCCGCCGCCCAGCAGCAAACGGACGGTGACGTGTTCGTTGGCGTAATCCACCCCGGCCGCGTGCGACAGCCAGCCGGGCAAAAACAAGGCCAGCAAACTGACCACCACCGGCTCCGCACAATAAACCAGCCCCGCTTCGGTCGCAGTGACCACGCGCTGCCAGCGGTTCATCAGGAGAAACGGGCCGAGACTGCATACCAGCACAAGCATGGCGAGCATTCCCCCCACGGGAACCGAACGGTAAACTTGAATACATTCGGCCGCGCCCGGCGCAGTGGCCACCACCAAGGGAACGGCGAACAAGCCCATGGCCAGCAACATAATGGTGGTGAAGCACGCCGGCCGGTTCCCGGCGTAGCGCGGACTATCGAGGCAAAGAATTTGGGCGGCAAACATCACCGAGGAAGCCAGCGTCTCCACTTCGCCCCGGCCCAGCCGAAGGGCGAAGATATTCAAATGCACCAACCACCCCATGCCGGCCAGCACTAAACCGCTGCAAAACAGAATTTTCACCGTCGGAAACTGACGCCGGGTCACCGCCACCCACAGCGGAACCAGCACGCAATATAACTGGGTGAGAAAGGCCGAGGTGGAGGCGGAGACATACGCCAAGCCGTCCATTTGCAAACAGATGCCGGCTGACGCAAAAAATGCCAGCCAGATCCCCTGCTCCCATTCGCGCCGCGAAGCGGTTTTGACTTTGGCGGGGGAAACCAGCAGCAGCAGGATTCCCGCAATCAGGAACCGGGTCATGACGCACAGGGAACTGAAGAACCAGCTTCCACCCGCCGGCAAAATCCGCTGCTGCGCCAGCGCCAGCGCCTTCATCACGGGAAAGCTCAAGGCCCAAAAAAACGTGCACAACAGCAGGATCTGCAGCGCCTGACGGCGGAGTTGAAGGGACGACATGAGGGGAATTGCGCCGTCAGCGCCGGGCCATTCTCTTGCGGGCGGTTTCGAGAATGCCCCGTTCCCGCGAGGTGAGACTGTTGATGCCGCGCGCGGAAATCTTGTCCAGCACCGCATCCACATCGCCCTCTTCCAATTCATCGGCCGGTTTTTCCACCCGCTTCACTGGCTGCGGCCGGAGGTAGTGATCTTCCTCGGCGGCGCCCAGCAGGGCCGGGTTTTTCAGAATCATTTTGACGTAAAACCAGCCCATCGCCATGCCGCCCAGATGCGCGGCATTGGCGATATTGCCCGAGGGAAAAATGATGCCCACCACTGCCAGCGCCAGGGAAAAGAACAACAAGGTCCGGGCGCGGAGATGCAGTGGGAGGATGAAAAAGATCAACATGGTCAGTTCCCGTTCCGGAAATATCATGGCAAAGGCCGCCACGAGGCCGAAGGCACCAGCCGACGCGCCGACCACCGCCCCGCCAAAATGAGCCGGCCAGACCATCGCCATCACCAATTGAAAGACGCCGCCCACCACGCCGCTGGAAAACATCAGGGCCAGGTAACGACGGACGCCCAGCAGATGTTCCAATTCCGTGCCGAAAACGATGATCACCCAGGAGTTTAAAATCAAATGCAGCCAGCCCGCGTGCAAGAATTGATACGTCAGCAATTGCCAGACCCAGCCGCTTGCGAGGCCTTCCTTGCTCAAGGCCAGCCAACTCGGGGCCAGCCGGAAGCCTTCGTGCCCCGGGGTGTTGTCAAAGACTATGCCGCCAACGAAAAGATGGCTTTGGGGGAAAAATCTCCCGGTGATTTGCTCGGCCAACAGCACCACCACGTAGGTTGCCACGAGCGTCAGGGTCCACGACCAGCGCAGACGAAAGCCCGGCCGCCACCGGGGTTCCCCGAATTCCGGTTGGCGCATGTAATCGCGATCCTCAAGCATGTTGTTTAATCATAGTCTTTCGTTCGGCCTTTATCAATCTTGGCCGCGACATCTCAGCAATTTTCATTTTGGCCCGGAGCGCGGCTGTGTCGTCCCGACCAGCCGCAGCATGCCTCCGGATTTCCCGCCCTTCGGAGACTGTTTAGCCGCTGCGACTGGTCTTCGACACAGCCGCGCTCCTCAAAATGAGAATTGCTGCTTCCCGCAAATGCGGGATGGCGCTGGGCGGCGAAATCAGTCAAACTTCCGCCTCTATTATGTATCTGACCACAAGTTTTTTTGCCGTCATGATTTTGGCGGTTGGGGCCGTCGTTCAACCCGTCCGCGCGGAAGCACTGGCGCCGGTTGCGCTGCGTTGCGAATATCGGGTGAATCCGCTGGGCCTGGACGAGGCGCAGCCGCGCCTGACATGGCGCGTGGAATCATCGGCGCGCGGCGCGAAACAGGCGGCGTATCAAATCCTGGTTGCATCGAGCGCGGAGCTGTTGAGCGCCAATTCCGGCGATCTTTGGGACAGCGGCAAAGTGGCTGGCGACCAAACGGTGAATGTCGTGTACGCGGGCAAAACCCTCACGTCCAGGCAGGAATGCTTTTGGAAAGTGGGCGTCTGGGATGCGGCCGGCAAAGCGCATTGGAGCGCCGCCGCTTCGTGGACGATGGGCTTGCTGCGGCCGGAGGATTGGCCGGCGGAGTACATTTCGTTCCGCGACCGGACGCCGGTTTGGAAAGACACCAGCGCACTTTTTCTGCCGCCAGCCCATCAGTTTCGCAAGGAATTTGCCGCCGCCAAGACCGTGAAACGCGCCACGATTCATGCGACGGCGCTGGGCATCTATGAGCTTTACCTGAACGGCCAGCGGGTGGGCGATGCGCGGTTCGCGCCGGGTTGGACGGATTATCATCAGCGCGCGTATTATCAGACCTACGACGTGACGCCGCTGATCCAGCGCGGCGGTAATGCCATTGGCGCGTGGCTCGGGGACGGCTGGTATTCCGGCTACATTGGGTTTGGTCTGCTCACCGGCATCGGCACGGAAAAAGTCGGGCGTGCCACCTACGGCAAGACGCCGGCGCTGATGGCGCAATTGGAATTGGAATACACCGATGGCACGCGCGAAATCATTCCGACCGATCCCTCATGGAAAGTCACCGGCGATGGGCCGGTTCGGGAAGGGGATTTTTTGATGGGCGAAACCTACGACGCGCGGAAGGAAATGCCCGGCTGGACCCAGCCCGGATTTGACGATGCAAAATGGGACCCGGCGATTCCGGCTGGGGAAAATGGCTCCGTGCCGGCCACGTTTTATGAATATGTCAACAGCGCCCAGCCCGGCGACAAAGTGGAGATCAAAGGTCATCCGGTGGACCTCGGGTTTCAGCGTCCGGCCCGGCTGGAAGCGTTTCCCGGGTTGCCGGTGCGGCCGATCCAGGAAATCAAACCCGTGGCTATCACGTCGCCCACGAATGGCGTGTATATTTTCAATCTCGGCCAGAACTTCGCGGGCGTCGTCCGCCTGAAAGTCAAAGGCCCGGCGGGCACGGAGATTCAACTGCGCTACGGCGAGATGCTGCATGCCGACGGACGTTTGATGTCGGAAAATCTGCGCAAAGCCCGGGCGACGGACCATTACATTTTGCGCGGAGACAAACACGGCGAAGTCTGGACGGCGCGCTTTACCTTTCATGGTTTTCAATACGTTGAAGTCACGGGCTACCCGGGCAAGCCGGACAAAGATGCCATCACGGGGATCGTGCTGCACAGCGACACGCCGCTGACCAGCGGCTTTGAATGCAGCGATCCGATGGCCAACCGTTTGTTCAAGAACATCGTCTGGACGCAGCGCGCGAACTTCCTGGATTTGCCCACCGATTGTCCGCAGCGGGACGAACGCTTTGGCTGGATGGGCGACGCGCAGATCTATGTCCACTGCGCCACGCTTAACGCGGATGTGGCGGCGTTCTACACGAAGTGGCTGCGGGAAGTGATGGAAGCGCAGCGGCCTCGCGGCACGTTTCCGGGCTATTGTCCCTATCCGTTCCAGCACGGCTGGGATTTCGGCACGGCGTGGTGCGATGCGGGCGTGATTTGTCCGTGGACGGTCTGGCAGGCTTATGGCGACACGCGCATTATCGAGCGCTGTTGGCCGTTCATGGAGAAGTTCATGGACTGGCGCAAAAGCACCAGCCGGAATTTTCTGGGCATCAAGCAGGGCAATGACTGGGGCGACTGGCTGTCGTTTGGCAAGAAAACGCCGCTGGAATACGTGGACACGGTTTATTTCGCCTACTCGGCGAACCTGATGGCGGACATGGCCGCCGCGATTGGCAAAGGCCAGGAGGCGGAGGATTACCGCCAGTTATTCGACCACATCAAAGCAGCCTTCAACCAGAAATATGTGCATGCTGATGGCACGCTGAAGGTGGACACGCAAACAGCTTACGCGCTGGCGATCTACATGGATTTGCTGCCTGCTGACCTGCGCCTGAAAGCGGGGAAGATTCTGGCGGACAAATTACGCGGCGGCGAGACGGCGGAAAATTCCGGCATGACGACGGGCTTCCTCGGCACGCGGCCCCTCCTGCCGGTGCTGACGAGCGTAGGCGAAAACGACCTGGCGGTGAAACATTTTCAGAGCGAAAAATTTCCGTCCTGGGGCTACGAGGTGGCGCAGGGGGCGACGACGATTTGGGAGCATTGGGACAGCTACACCAAAGCGCATGGTTTTGGCGGCATGGACGGCAAGCAGAATGCCTCGATGAATTCCTTCGCGCATTATTCGTTTGGCGCGGTGTGCGAATGGATGCTCAACGACCTGGCGGGCATCCAGGGCGACGGATCGGGCTACGAAAGAATCATCATCCACCCGCACCCGCCGACGCCGGGGAGCAATCCGGCGCATGAGCCGATCCACTGGGTCAAGGCGCATTATGATTCCATTCACGGCCGCATTGCGAGCAACTGGCGCCGCACGGCGGGCAAATTCGAATTGGAGACGGAAATCCCCGCGAACACCACGGCCACCATTTATCTGCCCGCAACCAGCGCCGACAAAATCACTGAAAGCGGCCGGACACTGGCGAGCGCGCCAGGAGTGAAGTTCGTAAAAATGGAGGATGGCTGGGCCGTCTTGGAAACCGGCAGCGGCATTTACCATTTCGTGAGCCGATAATTCCTCATTGGTAATAAGAACGTATTGTTCCAGTGGCGTTTACTGCCCAGTGCGTGACCTGGGCTACGCACCGGAGCGCGCCCGACCTCGGGCGCAGCAAGGTGCAACCTAAAGCACGCTTGGTCTATCCGCTGGTCTTCGATCGGCGAACGTTGCTGCGGCCGAGGACGGCCGCGCTCCGACCCTGGCGGAATTGCGGTCGCGGGGCGAAATTGCTCGACAAGTTCTGCGCAAATATTACGCTTTCGGAGCATTTGATGAACACGCTCGCCCGAGATATCCGCAACGTCGTTCGCGGTCGTGGCTGCGACAGGCTTCATTATGCGCCTTGGAACATTGCCAAGCACGATGCCTTGGCGAAATTATGAAAGAAATAAAATCCGCTGCCAAGCCCGCGACGCGTGGCCGGTATGCCATTGCGCTGCTGGCCGCCATTTTGATCGTGCTGTTCTGGCGGAGCTTTGATCCCGACTATGTGCATTTTTCCAACGACGGTCCGCTGGGCCAACTGCACGCAGCGTGGTTGCAGATGCCCGGCGGCCTCACCGGCATGTGGGCGGATTTGAATTACCTCGGCGGCAACAGCGGCACGGGCACGCCCACCATCACCAGCTTGTTCCGCGCCGCACTCTCTCCGGTGGCCTATGCGAAATTCAACGCCGCGCTGGCCTTGTTCATTCTTGGTTTGGGCGCGTGGACGCTGTTTCGGCAACTTAGATTAACCCCGCTGGCCGCCGCGCTCGGAGCCCTGGCCGCCATGCTGAATTCGACGTTTTTCGCCTGCGCCTGCTGGGGGGTGTCCACGCAGGAAATCGCCTTGGGCATGGATTTTTTTGCCTTGGCATTGATCGTGGGCGGCCAAGCCGACACGCCTGTTCTCGCGCGCTGGGCGCGGCTGGGGTTGGCCGGGCTGTGTGTGGGCATGAACGTCATGGAGGCGGCCGATATTGGTGTGCTAATGAGCGTGTTGGTCGCGTCGTCTGTGTTTTTTCACGCCCTGGCAGAAACGGAAGGCACGGGGTTGCACAAGGCCTGGCGCGGGGTGAGCCGCGTGGCGGTGGTGGCGGCATTCGCGATCTTCATCGCCATTCAATCAGTGCTGTCGCTGGTGGGCACCTCAATCACCGGGGTGGCAGGGATGGCCGAACCCGCACAGGCTGCCGAAGCCAAAGGCGCCCACTGGGATTGGGCCACGCAATGGAGCCTGCCCAAGGCGGAAACCCTGGGACTGGCCGTGCCCGGCCTGTTTGGCTACAAGATGGACACGCCCAAAGACATGTCATGGTGCCGTGACGCCTATCAAAGCGGGGTATATTGGGGCGGCGTGGGCCGGGCGCCGGAACTCGACCGATATTTTGACAGCGGCAGCCAAGGGCCGCAACCGTCCGGGGCCGGTCTCTTTATGCGCTTCACGGGTGGCGGCAATTACTGCGGCCTGCTGGTGCTGCTGGTGGCCGGTTGGGCCATCGCCCAATCGTTGCAGCGGCGAAACTCGATTTTTCCAGAACCGCAAAGACGGATGATCCTGTTCTGGGCGGTGATCATGCTGGGCTGCCTGCTGCTGGCTTGGGGACGCTTCGCGCCTTTTTATGCCGTCCTTTACCAGCTCCCCTATTTCTCGACGATCCGCAATCCGACAAAATTCATCATCTTTTTCAGTTGGGCGCTGGTGATGGTCTTTGCCTATGGCGCGGATGCCTTGAGCCGCCGCTATTTGGACGGGTCGGCCAAGCCAGCCGGCGGTTTGATCTCCCAAGTTGAAAGCTGGTGGTCCAGGGCCACCCCGTTTGACCGCAAATGGACTTACCTCAGCCTGGGCCTGTTGGGCGCGAGCGTGGTGGGCTGGATGATTTATGCCGCGCAAAAGCCGGCCTTGATCGCGTACTTGCAAAAGGTCGGCTTTAGCGACACCGACCCAACGCATGAGACTTCCGCGCCGGCCATTGCCACGTTCAGTCTGGGACAGGCGGGGTGGGCGGTGGCGCTCTTTGCCGTGGCGGCGGGCTTGCTGTTGCTGGTCCTCACCGGTTATTTCAGCGGCCCGCGCGCCAAAGTCGGGGCGGTGCTGCTGGGCGGCTTTCTCATCTTTGACCTGGGGCGCGCCAATTTGCCGTGGGTGGTGCATTGGGATTACAAACAGAAATATGAAATCGGTTCCTTGAATCCGATTTTGCGGCTGTTGGCCGACCAACCCTACGCCCATCGCGTCGCGGGCCTGCCCTTTGAACCCCAACAGCAATTGCCGGGCTACGATTATTTGTTTGGCGGCAGCGGCCTTTACCGCATTGAGTGGGTGCAGCATCATTTTCCCTACTACAATATTCAGACCCTTGACCCCTTCCAGTTGCCGCGCATGCCGGAAGACATGAAGGCCTACAAGGAAGCGCTGGCCCCGCGCGACCCGGCCACGTATCCGCTCATTGCCCGCGAATGGATGCTCACCAACACCCGGTATTTGCTGGGCGCCGCCGGTTTTCTGGGCATCCTCAACCAGCAACTAGACCCGGTGCAGCATCGGTTTCAAATCCGGCAACGGTTTGACCTGGAACCCAAACCCGGCGTCACCCATCTGTCGCAACTGGAGGAACTGACGGCCGTCAACAACCCGGAGGGCGAACTGGCGCTGTTCGAATTCACCGGCGCCCTGCCGCGCGCGAAAGTTTATGGCCATTGGCAGGTCAACACGAATGACGCGGCCAATCTGAAAATGCTGGGCGACCTGAATTTCGATCCGGCCGGGACCGTGCTGGTTTCCACTCCCGAAAAGGATCTGCCGCTGGCGGCGACCAACGCGGAGGCCGGCCGCGTGGAGTATCAGAGCTACACGTCAAAGCACATTGTGTTGTCGGCCAGTACCACCGCCCCTGCGGTGCTGTTGCTCAATGACAAGTACGATCCGAACTGGCGGGTGACGGTGGACGGCAAACCGGCTGACCTCCTGCGCTGCAACTTCATCATGCGCGGCGTTTATCTGCCCGCTTCCGGCCGGCACACGGTGGAGTTCAGCTTCAGCGCGCCCAACAAGGTGCTGTACGTGACGCTCGCGGCCCTGCTGGTGGGGCTCGGATTGTGCGGCCTGCTGGTTTATGCGGGCCGGCGCGGGCCGGCGCCCGCAGTTTAGCGATAATGATTTTGAGTTATGGCGGGTGTCAACTTTGGGTTGACACCTTGGCCGCATCATGGTAGTTTCCAACAGATTTATTAAACGGTGGTCAATTAAATACATTTATGGCTAGAATCAGTCTCGTTTATCCAAGCGACGGGTTGTGTTATAAGTACGCGCGCGCGCGCACCCGGCGCATGCCGCTGGGGTTGGCGTATATCGGGGCCGCCTTTGAGCAGGCGGGACACGAAGTCAAGGTGACGGATGGGGCGCTGCATGATTTGAGCACGGAAGAGACCGTGCAACGGGCTTTGGCGAACGATCCGCAGTTTCTGGGCATCGGCTGCACCACCCCGCTGTATCATCAAGCGACCGCCATCATCGAACTGGTAAAGAAGCTTTCGCCCTCGACGGTGGTTATTTTTGGGGGTCCGCATGTCAGCGCCCTGCCCCAGGCGACGCTCGAAACCAGCCGGGCGGACTTTGTCTGCATAGGTGAGGGCGAAGAATCCGCCGTGGCCATCGTGGAACACGTGCTGAAGAACCAGAACCCGAGTGACATCACGGGGATTGCCTATCGCTGGGGGGATTACTCCGGCCATACCAAGGAATACCGGCTGCGACTCCATCAACCGACCGCCACCACCGCCAAGGCGATTGACCTGAACAAGTGTCCGGTGCCGGCCAGGCACCTCTTCGAATACAAGGAATACATGGATTATTCCCGGGATATTCGCGAACCGCAGTCGGCGGCAATGTTCAGCCGGGGCTGTCCCGGGCAGTGTGCTTTTTGCGGGGCGGCGGACACGCTCGTCCGCTGGCGGAAAATCGAAAACATCGTGGATGAGCTCGAGGCCGTCCAAGCGATGGGCATTCCCAACCTGTTCATCATGGATGACACCTACACGAGCAACAAGAAACGCGTGCTGGATCTTTCGCGCGCGCTCGTGGAACGAGGCGTCAAGTTGAACCTGAGCGTCCAGCTTCGCTTGGATCAGATTGACCGGGAAGTGTGCGACGCCATTTACGCCAGCGGGGTGAGGTATGTTGGCCCGGGCATTGAATCCGGGAATGAGCTAATCATCAAAGCCATCGGCAAAGGCCCGCGCGAGTCCAAGGAGCACATGCGGACTAAAGTCCGGTTGCTGCAAGAGTACGATTGGAAGGTACGCTGTTCCTACGTGTTTGGCATGGTGGATGAAACGGAGGAGCAAATCATGGAAACCATCGAATTCGCCAAGGAATTGGGAGCCGATGAAAACGCCTTTTCGATCCTGGTGCCCTATCCCGACAGCCCGCTTTGGGCCGTGGCCAAGAAAATGGGCAAGGTTCATGACCACATGGACTTCAGCAAGTTCCTGTATTATCACGAAATTGGCTGCAATTTGTCCGCCGTTCCCACCCAACGGCTGCTGGAACTGCACGAGTTCGCCTACGAATACGTGGGCAATGCCGCCTACAAACTGGATGACGACAGTGTCAGTTCCGGCCACCGCCCGCACATTCCGTACCTGGCTTCCGAGGCGTTTCGCAAGCACCGGGAGAAAGTGCGCTCCACGCAAGCGGTGACGCACGACCAAGTGGACGTTGACTTGCGGTTAAGCGCCAATGCCGTTGGCGGCTAATTGGGTGTGGTTGGGTGAGGTTGGATGTGATTGGGATTGCACCGGATTCCGCGTTGGGTTAATTTTCAGCCTTCAAAGTCTGACACTATTATGCATATTCTCATCACCGGCGGCGCCGGTTATATCGGGTCCGTCCTGACGCCCTCCCTGCTCTCGCTCGGCCATCAGGTGACGGTATTGGACAATTTTTATTTTCGCCAGAACAGCCTGATGGACTGCTGCCAGCACGAAAATTTTCAAGTGGTGCGAGGCGACTGCCGCGACGAGGCGCTGCTGAGAAGGTTGGTTGCCCAGGCCGATGTCATCATCCCGCTGGCGGCGCTCGTGGGAGTGCCACTGTGCAACACGGACGCCCTCGCCACCCAGGCCACCAACCAGCAGGCCATTGAGATGCTTTGCCGGCTGGCCAGTCCGCAGCAATGGATTCTGATGCCCGTGACCAACAGCGGCTACGGCATTGGCGAACCGGGAAAATTCTGCACCGAAGAAACGCCGCTGCGGCCCATCTCCACCTATGGCGTGACCAAGGTGAAAGCCGAGGAAGCGGTGCTGTCGCGCGCCAACAGCATCAGCTTCCGGCTGGCCACGGTGTTTGGCGTGTCGCCGCGCATGCGGCTGGATTTGCTGGTGAATGATTTTGTGCATCGCGCGGTGCAAGATCGGGCGATCCTGATTTTCGAGGGACACTTCAAGCGCAATTACATCCACATCCGCGACGTGGTCCGGGTCTTTCAGCATGGGCTGGCCAATTTTGAGCGGATGAAAGGCAAGCCCTACAACGTCGGTTTGGACGACGCGAATTTGTCCAAGCTGGAGCTTTGCGCGGTCATTCAAAAACATCTGCCTAAATTCGTATTCGTGGAAGCACCGATTGGCGAGGACCCGGACAAGCGCGATTACATCGTCTCCAACGCGCGCATTGCCGCCGCTGGATTCCAGCCGGAATGGGGTTTGGACCGGGGCATTCAGGAATTGATCAAGGCTTACACCATCCTGCGCAACTCAATTTATTCGAATGTGTGAAATCGTTGAAGCGTGAAGCGTAAATCGGCAACGCCTCAACGGTTTAGTGCTTCACGCTTTAACGCTTCACGTTTTAACGCTTTAACGTGACCATCTCGCCCAACCAAACCACCGCCGTTATTCTCGCCGGCGGTTTTGGCACGCGCATCCGGCACCTGCTGGGCGATTTGCCCAAGCCGATGGCGCCGGTGGCCGGCCGGCCGTTTCTGGAATGGGTGGTGCGTTATCTGGCCGCGCAAAAAATCCGCCGCATCGTGCTTTCGACCGGCTATCGCGCGGAAATGGTGGCAGCACATTTTACCGCGCAGCCAGTCGCAGGGGTTTGCGTCACGTGTGTGCCGGAAATCCGGCCGCTGGGCACCGCAGGCGGCTTTTTGAATGCGGCGCGCAGCGTGGCGGAAACCCCCGCCGCCTGGCTGGTGTTGAACGGCGATTCCCTGGCGCTGGCGCCGCTGGAGCTGATGTTTGGCTTGCTGGAGAATGCGGAAGTAAACGGCGCGATTCTCGGCAAGCAGGTGGCAGACGCCTCGCGTTTTGGCACCATTTCAACCAACGCCGCCGCCGACCTCGTCAGCTTCAACGAAAAGAAACCGGGCGCGGGGATCATCAACGTGGGCGTCTATTTGTTCCGGGCGGCGGCGCTGGAGAAATTCCCCGACCGCACGCCTTTGAGCTTTGAAACGGATGTGTTTCCGGCTCTGGTGGCCGGCCGCGCCGGTTTGAAAGTGTGCGCGGCCGAGGCACCGTTTCTGGACATTGGCACGCCGGAATCCTTGCCCTTGGCGGAAGCCTTTATCCGGCAGAACCGAAGCCGGTTGGTTTCCGGCATAGTTGGTTTCCAGCATTGACGCCGGGCCGAAATTCGTCGAAATTGGGCGGGTGACATATTTCCAGACTCACACCAAGGCGGTGATTTCCCACCCCGCAGGTGCGTTGCGCTTATGATAATTTCCCGCGCTCCGGTTCGGGTCAGTTTTTTTGGCGGCGGCACCGACTACCCGGAGTATTTTCTCCAGGAAGGGGGGTGCGTGCTGGCGACGGCCATTGACAAGTATTGCTTCATCACGGCCAGCCCGTTCAGCAGCCACCTGTTTGATTATTCGATCCGGGTTTCCTATCGCAAGGTCGAACTCGTGGAAAATCTCGACGCGCTGGAACACAATGTTTATCGCGAATGCCTGAAGCTTTGCGGTTTGAAAAAGGACATTGAATTGCACGCAGTCGCCGACCTGCCGGCGTTCACCGGTTTGGGGTCTTCGTCCACGTTCACCGTGGCCTTGTTGCAGGCCCTGCATGGTTTCAAGGGGGAGTTTCTGTCGCCCTTTGAACTGGCCTGCGAAGCCATCCATGTGGAGCGGGATATTTTGGGCGACCGCGTGGGGTGTCAGGATCAGATCATGGCGGCCTTCGGGGGCTTCAACCTGGTGGAATTCCGGACGGAAAAGGATTTTCAGGTGCAGCGCGTCCCGATTTCTCCCGCCCGGCGCGAGGAATTTGAAAAACACCTGCTGTTGGTATTCACCGGCATCCGGCGCAAGGCTTCGGAAATGGTGGCCAAGCAGTTGAACCGGGTGGGGTCCAATCTGGCCACTTTGCGGGAGATGCGCGCGATGGCTTATGCCGGCTTCGATATTCTGACGTCCAGCCGGCGGTCGCTGCCGGAATATGGCGAATTGCTGCATCAAGCTTGGTGTGCCAAACGCAGTCTCGAAACCACGATTTCCAACCCCGAAATTGACGAGCTCTATGAACGCGGACGAAAGGCTGGCGCGCTGGGCGGCAAATTGCTGGGCGCGGGCGGCGGCGGCTTCCTGCTTTTTTTTGCGCCGCCCAAAGCGCACCCCCGGCTGCGGCGCGCCTTCCAGAACCACCACATCCTGACGTTCAAGCTGGATGCGCCCGGCGCCCAGACAATTTTCTCGCAGCCCATCGCGCGTTCGCGTTAGACTGGCCCCCGACATGAACTGCCGCATCTGCGATTCGACCAACCTCGAACTGGCGATTGACCTTGGCCAGCAACCGTGGTGCAATCATTTCCTGAAACGAGAAGAGGTTGGCCAGGAACCTTTTTATCCGCTGCGCGTGCTGTTCTGCCACCATTGCGCCACCGCGCAATTGGATTACACGGTCGCCAAGGAAATCATGTTCGGCGACCACACCTATTTGTCCGGCGTGACCCAATCCCTGAGTGCCCATTTCAAAAAAATCGCCAGCGAGGTGGATGAACGCTTTTTCCAGCAGGCGCCGGGAAAATCGGTTCTGGATATCGGCTCAAACGATGGCACGCAGTTGAAACATTTTCAGGCGCTGAACTACGACGTGCTCGGGGTGGAGTCCTCCAAGGGCACCGCCCGGATCGCGCAGGCGGCCGGCGTGCCGACGTTGAACGAATTCTTCAACTTTGAGGTCGCGCGCCGGCTGGGCCGGAAGTTTCACGTCATCAACGCCGCCGGCGTCTTTTTTCATCTGGAGGAATTGCATTCGGTCACCGATGGCATCCGTGAGGCGTTGCGCGAGGACGGTGTGTTTGTGGTGCAGTTTCTCTACATGAAGCGCATCGTGGATAATCTCGCTTTCGATCAAATTTACCACGAGCATCTGCTGTATTACAACTTGCAGACCATCGAAACGCTGCTGAACCGGCACGGCCTGGCCTTGTTTGACGCCTGGCTGTCGCCCATTCACGGCGGCTCGATGATCGGTTTTATCACGCACCAGTCCAGGCAGGCCCCGCCCTCGGAACGGTTGCAAAAGCTGCGGCAGCAGGAGGCGGCGGAGAAGAGCAACGAACTGGCGACTTATTTGAAATTCGCCGGCCGCATCCAGCAGATGAAGGTGGACAATCTCGCCTATCTCGCCGCCGCCCGGAATCGCGGCAAGCGCATCTTCGGCCTGGGCGCGCCGGTCAAAGGCAACACGCTGCTGAACTACTTCGGCATCGGCCGGCAGTATTTGGATTGTCTCGTGGAAAAGAACGAATTGCGGCGCGGCCTGTTCTCGCCCGGCATGCACCTGGAAGTGCTCATTGAGAAGGAACTGACGCAATTGCCGGACATTTACTATGTGCTGGCCTGGAATTTCAAAAAGGAAATCCTCGCCAACAACCAGCCGCTGCTCGAGCGGGGCGTCGAGTTTTATTTCCCGGTGGACCCGCAGGAGATTTCCGCATGAAAATCCTGGTCACTGGCGGCACCGGGTTTCTGGGCACGGCGCTCGGCGCCGAATTGGAGCGGCGCGGCCACGAACTGGTCCGGATCAACTCGCGCAATTGCGACCTCACGAAAACGGATTCGCTCCACCAGTTCAACGGTCAGGTGTTTGACCAAATTTTCCACCTGGCCGCGTGGACGCAGGCGGGCGACTTCTGCCTCCACCACCCCGGCGAACAGTGGATCATCAACCAGCGCCTCAATACGAATGTCCTCGCCTGGTGGCAGCAACGGCAGCCGCAGGCCAAGCTGATTTGCATGGGCACGAGCTGCGCTTACGCGCCGGGAGCGGAACTGGTGGAGTCGAATTACATGCTGGGCGATCCGATTGAAAGTCTCTATGCGTACGCCATGACCAAGCGCATGCTTTATGCCGGACTGCTCGCCCTGCACCGGCAATACCAACTGAACTACCTCTGCACCGTGCCCTCCACGCTGTACGGACCGGGCTACCACACGGACGGACGGCAGATGCACTTCATCTTTGACCTCATCCGGAAAATCCTGCGCGGCAAGAATCTCGGCGAACCGGTCGTGCTCTGGGGCGATGGCCATCAGAAGCGCGAACTGGTTTTCATCGGGGATTTTGTGGCCGACCTGCTGAAGCTCGTCGAAACGCGGGACAACGACCTGGTGAATATCGGCAACGGCCAGGAGTTTAGCATCCGCCAATACGCGGAGGCGATTTGCCGCATCGCCGGTTACGACTTTGGCCGGGTTCAATTCGACACGGCAAAATATGTCGGGGTGAAGTCGAAATGTCTTTCGACCCAAAAGCTCAAGTCTATCTTGGGCGAGCTGAAACGCACTGATTTGGAAAGCGGTCTGGGCCAGACCATTGACTGGTTTGCGCAGCAGAAGGCGCTGGTTTCCTGACGCATACGAGCAATGTGGCAAAATTGCCGTCGCCACCTCCGCATCAGAATTGCCGCGCTTGGACGACCTCTGGGAGCGTGGCCACGCCAACGGTCTGCATGATCTTGATTTCCTTTGGCTGTAGCCAAGCCAGGATGACCTGGGTATCGCGCTGCCACAGCATTTTCCTGAGGCGCTCGATCCCCCTCCGGTCGGCAGCGCCCTTAAGAAGGAAAATTTCAGCTCTCCCAATGCCGCTGGGCGACGGGGATGCGGCGGCCCACGCCGAAGGCCTTGGAGGTGATTTTCAGTCCCGGCGCGGCCTGCCGTCGTTTGTATTCGTTCAAATTAATGAGGCGGAGGACGCGGCGGACCGTCGGTTCGTCGAAGCCCATCTGGATGATTTCAGAGGCCGTGCGGCCTGCGACCACATACGCGTTTAGAATCGCATCCAGCACTTCGTAGGGGGGCAGGGAATCCTGGTCGGTTTGGTTGGGCCGCAGTTCCGCCGAGGGCGCCTTGGTGATGGAAGCCGGCGGAATCACTTCGTGCTCGCGGTTGAGCCAGCGGGCGACGCGGTACACCATGGTCTTGGGCACGTCGCTGATCACGGCCAGGCCGCCGCACATGTCGCCGTAGAGCGTGCAGTAGCCCACCGCCAGTTCGCTCTTGTTGCCGGTGGTCAGGAGCAGCGAGCCAAATTTGTTCGACAAGGCCATCAGGATGACACCCCGCAGGCGCGCTTGGATGTTTTCTTCGGCGGTGTCTTCCGCGCGGCCGGCAAAAACGGATTGCAACTGCGCCTTGGCCGCTTCAAACATCGGTTGGATGGGGATGACGTCGTATTGGATGCCCAGATTGTTGGCGAGCTTTTGCGCGTCGGCCAAGCTGCCGGGCGATGAAAATTGCGAAGGCAGCGCCACGCCCCGAACGTGCGCGCGGCCCAACGCGTCCGCCGCGATGGCGGCCGTGAGCGCCGAATCAATGCCGCCGCTCAACCCCAGCACGGCGGACTTGAACCCGCACTTGTGCAGGTAATCCCGCGTGCCCAGCACCAACGCCCGATAGACCAGTTCTTCATCGGCGAAGGTTTGCGGCGGCCGGGGTGCGGCGGTTTCCAAGTCAACCACCACGAAATCTTCCGCGAACATCGCGCCTTCGGCGAGCAGTTCGCCGCGCGCATTGAAAGCCAGGCTGGCTCCGTCAAAAATCAATTCGTCGTTGCCCCCGGCCAGATTGCAATAGACCACCGGGCAGCCGGACTTGGCGGCAAGCTGGGCGAGCATCTCGCGGCGCACCTGGTTCTTACCCAAATGCCACGGCGAGGCGGAGGCATTGAGAATCAATTTGACGCCGGCAGCGGCAAGCTCCATCGCCGGATTGCGCCGGTACCGGCGGTCGTCCCAAAAATCCTCGTCGTTCCACACATCCTCGCAGATGGTCAACCCGATTTTGGCGCCGTTGAATTCCACCGGCGCATTGACGGTCGCAGGCTCGAAATAACGGTCTTCATCAAAAACGTCATAAGTTGGCAGGAGCGTTTTGGCGCGCGTGGCGAGTACCCGGCCATTTTGCAGCAGCGCGATCGCGTTGGTGGCCTTGCGCCCCGGTTGGGCTTCGTTGCGGCCGATGAAGCCTGTCACCAAGGCGGTTGGCCCCGTCTGGCGGGCCAGCCGTTCCAGCGATTCGAGATTCTTGGCGACAAACGCGCCGTTGAACACCAGGTCCCGCGGCGGATAGCCGGTCAGCGCCAGTTCCGGCAGAAGCACGAGGTCCGCGCCGGCCGCGACGCCGCGTGCGTAGGCGGCCAGGATTTTCGCCTCGTTGCCGGAGAGATCGCCAACCGTGGTGTTGATTTGTGCCAAAGCCACTTTCATGGGCGGACACCGTACAAGCGGCGCGTAGGGAATTCAAGCTCCGCGACAGGTCCGCAGGACCCAAATCCTCGCCTTAGATTGGCGAGCGCCAAATGCGAGCGCATAAATAAGGAGGTTCAAAAATCGTGCCAATATAGAAAACCGAGGGAACCACGAAACACACGAACCACACGAAAAATGAAATCCCGTTCGTGTATTTCGTGGTTTGAATTTTTTCTTAGGCGAGGATTTGGGCAGGAGGTGATCTATTGACTGTCGGGGCGGATTGATGAATAGGGGCGGGGACAGCTTGTCCCCGGCGTCAGTCGTCCAAACCTGGAAACGTGGGGACGAGCCGTCCCCACCCCTTTTTCCGTACTTTCTTGAATCCATCTTGAGTGCCTGACGTTTGAGGTTTTGTTTTTCTTGACGCAGCGCGGACAGAGGTGGTACGTGTGTAGTTTAAATTCAAGGCAAATGTGAAGCTTAAGTACGCAAAGCCATGTTTCAGAGCATGGTTAAGAAAGCCGGCGGCAGATCCGTTTGGTTTCACGTTGATTGAATTGCTTGTCGTCATCGCCATCATTGCCATCCTTGCGGCCTTGTTGCTTCCCGTCTTGGGCAAGGCAAAACAAAGAGGTTACGCCATCGCCTGTGTCAACAATGTCCGGCAGTTGAATCTGGCTTGGCTTCTGTATGCGGGCGATTGTTTGGAAGCGGTGCCACCCAATCCGCCCAGGTCGCCAGCGGGGAGCTGGGTCTGCGGAAGTGAAGACTGGTCGGCGGCGAACAGCGACAACACCAATATCGTCCTGATGATGCAAGGGGTCATGGGCGGATACGCGAAGAATCCGAACGTTTACCACTGTCCATCCGACGTCAGCACTGTGCGGGGCGAAGGTCCGCGGGTGCGGAGCTATTCCATGAATGCCTTTATCGGCTCACAGCCTTTTACTCCAGACAGCTATCAGGTTTTCCTGCGCATGACCGATTTCAGGCATCCCGCCGACACCTTCACTTCTTTAGATGAACACCCGGATAGCATCAACGACGGCTGGTTTCTGCCGGTGTTGGGCTCGACTGATACGAGCGATTGGCAGGACTTGCCGGCCTCGTTCCACAATGGCGCCTGCAACTTCGCGTATGCGGACGGGCACGCGGAGTCCCATAAGTGGCTGGATACAAGCACATTGAAGCCGATTACCGGCCAGTACCGGCAAGGCATTCCCTTCACGCCACCGGCGCCGACCCGCGATCTGGCTTGGGTCATCCAGCACATGTCGCCCCCGTAACGAACCTGATCGCCGCGCAGCTTGCCGACATCGTGCCACCCGCGAACCAACCCGGCATCACGACGAATATTCCTGCAGTCGGCAGCAGCTTGTTCTTCGCCAACGGACCGATTAGCCCGAACTCCGAAGTTACCTGTGGCGCGGCTGATGCAAGCCGCTGTGCCGCAGACATTCCTGTCTGCGGGTTCACGAGACTTTCCAGTCCCGTGTTACCGTGCGGGAACTGGCGACTGGAAAGTCGCCAGAACCCGCAGGCCGGAAAGCCTGCGCTACGGGCGTTGCGTCATTCGATTTCGGAGTTCGGGATTAGGCGGGCGAGCGCTCCTGGAGCAACCCAGGTTGAACTCGGTCCGCTATTGGCGGATCGCTTGGTAGAAATACTGATTGTTGAAAGGAGAAGAAGCGTCAATATTGGTATCCACCCAGATTCAGTTCTCCTGGTCGCTGAATCCGTGGTGATCCCAATGGGGATCGAGGCCGAGATCCCGGAGCATCTGCAAATCCTTTTCCACGGGCTGGTTGAGCGTGGTGAGATAATTGCCGACCATCAAGGCGCTGGCGCCGGCCATGAAGACCATGCATTGCGCGTCGCGCAGGTTCACGGTGCGGCCGCCGGCGACCATGATTTCCTGGCGGGGCAGAATGAAGCGGAAACAGGCGATGGTTTTCAGGATTTCCAGGACGGGCAGGGGAGGGTTGCTGGCAAACGGCGTGCCCGGAATGGGATTCAGTATGTTCATCGGCACCACATTGGCGCCAACCGCCTTCAGCTCAAACGCCAGGTCGCACCGGTCCTCGCGCGTCTCGCCCATGCCGATGATGCCGCCGGAACAAATCTTGATGCCAGCCTGTTTGAGATGGCCGATGGTTTGCAGCCGATCTTCAAAGGTGTGGGTGGTGCAGGTCTGGGGGAAAAATCGGCGCGAGCTTTCCAGGTTGTGGCCGTAGCATTCCACGCCGGCCTCCTTCAGACGATCCGCCACGCGCTGACTCTTGATGATGCCCAGGGAAACGTCCGGACGCGTCTTGCCGGCGGCCTTCATTTCGCGCACCCGGTCGCAAATTTCATCAAGCATGGGCCCCTCATTCAAACCCTTCCACGCCGCCACCAAGCCAACGGCGGTGACCGCGTTCCGATTCGCCTCCTCCGCCGCCTCGGCGACGGGTTCGGGGTCCACAAAACCGTATTTGGGCGAGCCGGTTTGGTAGAAGGCGGATTGGGCGCAAAAGCTGCAGTTTTCGGAGCAGGCGCCGGCCTTGGCATTGACAATCGAGCAAAGATGGATCTTGTTGCCCTTGAATTGTTCGCGGATGCGATTGGCCCAGGACAGCAAGTCGAGGATGTCCGAGGAAGTTTCCAGGCGGATGAGCCAGAGAGCCTCGTCGCGGCTGATTTGTCCGCCGCCGAGAACCCGCTGGCCGAGGGCCGCGATTTGGCTGTGAATGTTTACGTCAACCTGTGATTCAGTCATGGTTGACAGGATACCGGGAAAGGGAAATTCCGCAAGCGGACTTCGCTGCGCCGTAGCCTTGGGCTTTGACTGTGCGCCACGAAGTTGTAACCTCTGGGGGTCCATCACATGATGAAAATCCATTTGCTCGGGCTTGGTTCGATGCTTGCCGCCGGCTTCACCGCGGTGGCGACCGATGAATCCACCACCCATTCCGCCGCCCTGCCGCCGCGGGTGCCGGCGTTTTCCGTGGGTTACTTGGACCGCTCCATTGATCCGGCCACGGACTTTTACCATTTTGCCGATGGACAATGGCTCAAAGACAATCCGGTTCCACCGGACAAAGCCCGCTGGGCCTCGTTTTCCGAACTGGCGGAGCGCAATTGGTATTTGATACATGGCATCCTTGACGACGCCGCGAACCAAGGCGAATCGTTGCCGCAACACTCGCCCCGGCGCGAGGTCGGTGATTTCTATGCCTCGATCATGGACACCAACCGGATTGAAAAATTGGGCCTAAAACCCATCGCCGGCGACCTGAAGAAAATTGACCGGATCCACACTACCAAGGATCTATTCGCCCTGCTGGCGGATTTTCATCAGCGCGGCATTGACGGGATGTTCAGCGCGGGTTTCGGCCCGGATGAAAAGAACAGCGCCATCTACGCCGTGGAATTGGGGCAGGGGGGACTTTCCCTGCCGGATCGGGACTACTATCTCAAGGCGAGCTTTGCGGATAAACTCAAACAATACCACGACCACGTGGCCAAGATGTTCGCACTGCTGGGAGAAACGCCTGGCCAGGCCGCGATTCACGCCGATACGGTGGTTGCCATTGAGACCGAACTGGCCAAGGTCAGCCGGACCCGCGTGGAGTTGCGCGACCCGGACAAGAATTACCACAAATTCGCGAGCGGTGAATTCGCCGCGCAGAACCCGGCCTTGTTGTGGCGGATTTATTTTGCCGACCGCGGATTGTCTGAGCCGGCTTATGAAATTGTCGGCCAGCCGGAATTCTTCACCGCTGTCAATGGTTTCATCCAGGCGCGGCCGCTGGCAGACTGGCAGACCTACTTGCGCTGGCATCTGTTGCACAGCAGCGCGCCTTTCCTGCCGGCGGCCTTCGAGCGGGAGAATTTCAATTATTTCGGACAGGTGTTGAGCGGCCAGCCGGAACAGGAACCGCGCTGGAAACGCGCGGCCCATATTCTGGATGGCAACATTGGCGAAGCCCTCGGCCAGCTTTATGTGGAAAAGTACTTTCCGCCCGAAGCCCGGTCGCGCATGAATGAGCTGGTGGAAAACTTGAAGGGCGTCTTCCATGACCGGTTGGAAAAGGTCTCCTGGATGACCGATGCCACGCGGACCAAGGCGCTGGCCAAGTTCGCGCGCTTCACGCAGAAGATCGGCCATCCGGCCAAGTTCCGTGATTACTCGGCCATCGTCATCCACCGCGACGACCTGCTGGGCAATGTCCGGCGCTCGGCCGCCTTCGCCTCGCATCGGGAGATTGCGCGCGTCGGCCAGGCGGTGGACCGCGCCGAATGGCACATGACCCCGGAAACCGTCAACGCCTACTTCAATCCCCAGCAGAATGAGATTGTCTTTCCCGCCGGCATTTTACAGCCGCCGTTCTTTGACGTGGCCATGGATGACGCGGTCAACTACGGCGGCATCGGCGTGGTCATTGGCCATGAAATGACCCACGGCTACGACGATCAAGGCCGCAAATACGACGCCGATGGCAATTTGAACGATTGGTGGACCGCCGCCGATGCCAAGGCCTTTGAAGCCCGCGCCCAAAAGGTCGTGGACGAATATGACGGCTTTGAGGTGCTGCCCGGTGTGCCGGTGAATGGCAAACTGACGCTGGGCGAAAACCTGGCCGATCTGGGCGGGGTTCACATTGCTTACGAGGCGCTGGAACGCGCGCTGGCCAAATACCCGTCGAAACGACGGACCATTGATGGCTTCACCCCGGAGCAGCGGTTTTTCATCTCCTTCGCGCAAATCTGGCGCACCAATGTCCGGGACACCGAGGCGCAGCGGCTGGTCACGGTGGACCCGCATTCACCCGGACGGTTTCGCGCTTACGGTCCGCTGCTGAACGTGCAGGAATTTTACGACGCCTTCGGCATCAAGCCCGGCAGTCCCATGTGGCTGCCGCCCGAGCAACGCGCGGTGATTTGGTGAAGCTGGCTGGTGGGGTCAGACTTATTTTTGAAATCGCGCCAGTTGGAGGCCGGTGAGGCCGAATAACTATTTCTTCGGCGGTAGTTCGCGGATGAACGCCCATGAGACTTCGGCGACCTGGCCGTTGTCGTAGTGGACATAGAAACCTGATTGGCACCAGTCTTCAATTTCCAAGTGATCGAACTTGGCTTTGGGCGAAATCTTGTTGGCCTTCCGGATGTTGGCGTGCGGTTCAAGGATGCACAGGCCATCGGCAAATTCCACATCGAAGGCGTCCTCCCAACTCAAAAAACGGACGTTTTTGACCTTCGAGAATTTTCCTTTTCCAAATGGCATTTTGGCATTTTGTGAGGCGATTTTCATAGTCGGCCTTCGTTTTGCAATTCGCGTATCAACACCAGAATTTTACCCTCAATTCGGGGAATGTCCATCGGTTGCATGGTTTCAAGGTTCACGCGGGTGATAATCCGGCCATTCTTGTCAAATACGTGGACATGTCGTGGGTGGTGGTCGCCAATCCACCAAATGAACATGTACCCACCGCGGCGAACCTTGCCCATAAATTTGTCACTTGGCAATCATCCCGCTCTGGCGTGCATAATTGAAAATGCCGCCGGCGTCCACCACCGGACGCACGTCGCCCAGCGGCTTGAAGGCATACACCTTGCCGGAGGTTTGGGCGGTGACGGTTGCTTTATCCAGATCCACGGTCACCACGTCGCCGGTCTTCAGCACGTCACAGAGGCGCTCGGTGATTTCGCACGGATACAACTCGCCCGTGGCGACGCAATTGCGGAAGAAAATGCGGGCAAAACTTTCCGCCAGCACGAGCTGGCAGTTGGCCGAACCCATCGCAATGGGCGCGTGTTCGCGCGAACTGCCGCAGCCGAAGTTTTTCCCGGCCACCACAATGGGATAGTCGCTATCGAGCTGGCCTTCCTTGACGTAGCGCGTGGCATAAAGGGATTCGGGCAGGCCAGCCAGCGCGTAGCTGCCGAGCTTCTCGTATTCCTCGGGAATCGTGGGCACGAGGTTCAGATATTGCGCGGAAATGATCTGGTCGGTGTCAATGTTGTCGCGCACGACGTACACCGGGCCGGTAAATACAGATTGCATACTGGGCCTAATGTGCCTTGTGCCGGCGCGGTTTTCAATCAAATACCGCAACATCAAATACCGCCCGGCGGTGCAAGCACCCGGCGACCGGGTGGATTCAAGCAGACTCGAAAATCGGGGTGGGGACGGCCCGTCCCCACGTTTTCAGTTTTGGTTCACGAACTCGGTGACAAGCTGTCCCCGCCCCAATTCTTCCGGGTTCACGCGCGTTGCGTTGCAATGGCGTCTGGCACGTTAACGAATAAGTTGCTATCTATTGTGAGTGAAATTGAATCGCTGCCAGCGCAGTTTCCCGTCCCGCAGGGACGATTTGACAATAGCCCGCAGTTTCAACTGCAGGTCGTGTGCGGCCAATCTCATACGCCCCGCAGGGGCGGCTGAACGGGTGCGATTTGAGACAAGCAAGAGCACGGGCAACGACGAACTTCAATCGTCCCGTCGGGACGAGTTGTGCGTCCTGGCTCTGGACCCGCAGTTGAAACTGCGGGCTACTTTCAAAAGCGCCGCTGGCGCTCGGCACCGTCCACGTTGCTTCCGGCATCAGCTCCCGGCGGGGGTCCAGGCTCTCAAGAAACCAAGGGGGGCGCGGGAATGAATAATTTGGCTTTCGCACCGGGCACGGCGGCGGCACGCCCCGAAAAAGCATTCCGGCTCGCGGTCCTGGCCACGATGATCGCCGGGGCCTGCACGTTTCTGAATGTCTATTGCACGCAACCGCTGCTGCCTTACTTTCAAACGGTTTTTCACGCTTCCGAATTTGCCGTGAGCCTCACGGTGGGCGCAGTCACGCTGGCGGTCGCGCTCACCGCCCCCTTCGCGGGCCTGTTTGCGGAATCCATCGGACGCAAAAAGGTCATTGTGCCGGCGCTCTTCGGGATGGCGGTCACCACGCTGCTCACCGCCACGGCCACCACGCTGCCGTCGCTGATTTTCTGGCGCTTTGCCCAAGGGCTGTGTGTTCCGGGCGTCATTGCCGTGATTATCGCTTACATCAACGAGGAATTCCCTGGGCGGGTGGGCGCCGTGATGGCGGCCTACGTCAGCGGCACGGTGTTTGGCGGATTCCTGGGACGTTTTCTGTCCGGCCTCATGGCCACGCACCTGAACTGGCGCGCGGCTTTCCTCCTTCTGGGCCTCCTGAATCTCCTCGGGGCCTTCGCCGTGCGGCAATGGCTGCCGCTGGCGGTGAATTTTGTCCCGGCGAAACATGTTTTCCGCTCGCTGGGCGACACTTGGGGACATCTGCAAAACCCGCGCCTGCTGGCCGTGTGCGGCATGGGCTTCACAATTTTGTTTTCGCTGGTCGGCGCTTTCACCTACGCCAACTTTCAGCTCGCGCGCCCGCCGTTTAATCTCACCCCCGCCGGGCTGGGCGGCATTTTCTTTGTCTATCTGCTGGGCTGCGTGGTCACGCCCCTGGCCGGCCGGTTTCTCGATCGCCACGGTTTCCGCCGCACGGCGTTGTTGTCGGTGGGCGCCACCTTGACCGGACTGGCGCTGATGCTGGCGTCGTCGCTGCCGGTGGTGATCGGGGGATTGGCCTTGTTTTCCAGCGGCATTTTTGTGTCGCAATCGGCCGCCACCGTACTCACCGGGCGGGTGGCTGGGCGTGCCCGCTCGGCCGCGGCAGGACTCTACGTGACGTTTTATTACGCCGGCGGCAGCATGGGCACGATGGTGGCCGCGTGGTTCTGGACGAAGGGCGGCTGGCCCGCGTGCGTGGGGTTGTTTGCCGCAGTCAGTGTGGGGACGCTGCTCTTTGCGCTGGTGGGCGGACGTTCCGTGGCCGGCGATCAAGCGGCCGCCGGCCCGATGGTGGATACGGCGATTTGATTTTAGCTGTAGGGTGTGCCTTTATGGTTCCACTTTCTGATCTCCGATCTTGGAGACACGTCGTTGGAGAGGACCCGGGTCAGAACCACAGAAGCACAGGCACAGAGAGGGAAGAAAGGCCGATGCAATGTTGTGATGGCGAGGGAATGGTGAACTCCACTGGCGCGAAAGCATGACCTTGCAATTGGCGGCCGGCTTAAGTTGCAGATGCTTTCTCTGTCTTTCTTTAATTTGCGCTTCAACGCTTCAACGCTTCAACCTTTCAACGATTTGGAGCCGAGCCGGGTTGGAGACCGGTCCACCGTCCGCAGTGCTACGGAGGACGGGCGCTCCTACGGTTTTTTGAGGGTCTGCTTGACTTGCAATTCGGCGATCAGGCTTTGGCCGCCGCCGCCAGACTGGTCATTTCGCCGGCGCCGATAGGTCCAGACGCCCCAGGCATTGCCGAGCACGCAGGCGGGACAGGCCGGCAAATGCCAGAGCCAGCGCAGGTCGCGGTCGCGGATGATGCCGCGCAAGGTGTGCCAGAGCGGGCCGACCATCGTGACGCAGTAAATGGCGGCCAGCCACAGCGGCACGGGCGGTTTCTCTTTCATCCAATTCACCTGCATTTCCTCCTGGACGCGCAGGAAATGCACCGTGGCGCGGCGGCGTTTCTGGACAAAGAGCCAGAGGGTCTGGATGTAATAATGATGCACGCCGCGTCCGTGAATGCGCAGCCATTCGCGCTGGCCGTTCTTCATCAGGAACAGGGCCACATGGGTGTCCTGGAATTTTTCATTGGCCTGCACGGATTGCAGGTCGGCGCGGCGGAAGACAAAGCCGTTCGCGCCGAGCGGGTAGGCCACGGACTGGCCGGGCAGCGTCCAGCGTTCGGTGTCGCCCTGACGGGCGACGAGTCGCGGATTGGCGCTCATCAGCCAGGCGAGGGGATCGCTGATGTGCAGCAGGGCGGTGAGATAGGCGCAGAACGAACTCATCTTGGGCGACGCCGGATAATAGCTTTCCACGCCCAGCGCCTGGGGGTTGGCGGCGAGCGCGCGGATGGCGAGTTCGAGGTAATCGGGATGGGTGATCTCGTTGTCGGCGTCCACAAAGACAATGTAGTGGCCGGTGGCATGGCGGAGGGCGAGGCGCTTGCCTTCCTCCATGTTCTTGCCGTTGTCGTCGAGGACGATGGCGCCATACTTGGCGGCAATCTGGCGGGTGTCGTCCTGGGAATGCGCGTCGGCGAGGAGGATCTCCATTTTTTCGCGCGGGTAGGTCTGGCGCGCGAGGGAGGCCAGGCAGTTATCCAAAATCGCCCCGGCATTCAGCGTGGGCATGATCACGCTGATGCGGGGCAGGTGTTCCAAGTCGGACGGCATGGGGGGAATTCTGGAAGGAAGAACGGGAAATTAAAAATGAAAAATGAAAAATGATTTGCAACCTCCAACATCGAACATCCAACACTCAACATCCAGTGGCTGCATTTTTCGCGGGAGCCGCAACCAACATGCCCGGTTTAACCACAGAGACACAGAGACGCAGAGGGGGAAGATTGGCGAATGGCGAAGGCGTAATTATTTTTTTATCCTCATCCTCATCCACATGCTCGCTTGTTTGCTTTGATTGCTTTGGTTGCGGTTTCAGTCGCTTTGTGCCTCTGTGGTTAGCCTCAATTTGCCTTTGGATTCCCGTCCGTTTGTGGTAACGCAAAGGTATGTCAGAGCGCATCACCATCAAAGCGGATGTTTGCAACGGGCGACCCGTGGTTCGTGGCACTCGAATCACGGTCCAAACCGTGCTGGAATTTCTTGCCGCCGGCGATTCCATCGAGGAGGTGCTGGAGGAATATCCCCGGCTGACTCGCGCTGACGTCCAAGCTTGCCTGGACGAGGGGATTGGTTGAAGGGGGAAAATATCGTGGTCCAAATATTTTTGGTCAAGATGAACGGCCAACCGTGGCCGAAAGACGGCAAGTTCGTTTCCCTCAACCACGTACTCACCGCGCTCCGCAAGTCACTGGTGAAGTCCATCCAGCCATAAAGTCATCGCCCTGACGGTAGAGGGAATGCCTGGCCGTGGTCCGGCATTGCTGGCGAAAGGTTCACGGCTTGTAAAAGGTGATTTGGCCGATAATTTTCACGGCGGTGAAGCCGTGCTGGTGAAAGCAGCCGGCGTCGGTGGGACATCCGAAAAACTTGCAGCCGCGGGCCGCGTCCAAGCCCGGCTTGGCCAGGGCCCATGCCCGCGTGCATTGTTTTTGTGTTTTTGCCAGAGAGGCACGCTCCGTCATTCCGCTGCTTGCCCGCGACGCCAAAAGCTAGCAAGCTGTCCGTGTGAGCGAATTCCTTCAACGGGTCGCAAAGGCCGTGGACCAGCGGCGTTTGCTGGTGCGCGGCCAGAAGATCCTCGTGGCCGTCTCG